>Ga0172381_10005369_pt1 | contig 13019 bp, 7 predicted proteins | sample Leawel6488metaG_FD_119754 | JGI IMG/M metagenome (GOLD analysis project Ga0172381, IMG submission 119754) | Leachate microbial communities from a municipal landfill in Southern Ontario, Canada - Leachate well 64-88 metaG | ecosystem: Engineered > Solid waste > Landfill > Unclassified | place... | reverse complement strand
TGAATATACCGTGCTAAATAAGACGAAAGGGGAAATTAGGAGTGGAGCCATACACAGGCAGGATTTTGGGCGCAGCAACACAAACAAACTATTTTTTGGAGAATTTGAGACAAAATTCGAGTCCTCTTTTGGTCTTGGATATTCTTATTGTCGCAGTTTTTTTCTATTGGATTTATGTTTTTTTGAAAGAAACCAGGGCAATGAGAATTCTCTACGGTCTTTTCTTCCTTCTAATATTAATGGCCTTGGGGCGACTGCTTAATCTTGTCCTCTTGAACTGGATACTGAAAAGCCTAATGACTCTCTTGGTTGTGGCAATACCTGTGGTATTCCAGCCCGAGTTAAGGGCTGCATTAGAAAAATTAGGCCGGGCAAAACTACTTGGCGAGTTATCCTTTTCTAAAAAAGATTATAGCCAGGTAATAAGCGAGCTTCTTACTGCAGTCCATCTATTTTCAAAACAAAAAATTGGTGCCCTAATAGTGTTAAAAAGAAATGACGGACTTAAAGAGTATATAAATAATGGAATTGAAGTAGATGCTACGGTTTCGGCAGAATTGCTCTCATCAATATTCTTTCCCAAATCTCCTCTACATGATGGAGCAGTGGTAATTAGCGGTGATAAGATTGTTTCTGCAAGCTCGGTTTTACCGGTATCTCAGGTTGCACTCGGAGGCAATTTGGGGACAAGACATAAAGCAGCACTTGGTGTTACAGAAGATTCAGACGCACTTGTAATTGTAGTATCTGAGGAGACGGGAAATATTTCGTTGGCAAATTGTGGCCGGCTTGAAACCAAAATAAGCGAAGAGAGACTAAAAAACAGGCTTACGGCCCTGATGAGGCAAAATACCAAGGACAAATGAGTGATAATTACAAAATCCAAATTACAAATAACAAATTAAAATATAAAATCCGAATGACAAATTTTATAATTTAGAAATTGGACATTTTGTTTGAAGTTTTAAATTTGGGTTTAGGTTTTTTCAAGTTTAAAGAATCAGTGTTTCTTCAGATTAAGCGGAACAATTAGAATAGTAGATAGAACATGTTTAAATATTTAAAAAAAGTAGTTACTAAAAATATCTGGGTAAAGATTTTTTGTTTTCTTTCGGCCACAGTTTTATGGATCTATATTGCCGCCGGGCAAAACACTCTGGCCAAATATCCAGGCAGTATTAAAATTAAAGCAATAAATATCCCCACAGGCCTGGTTGCAATTTATGATGTAAAAACGGTTGATGTCAAAATAATGGCAGAGCCGAGTGTTTGGAGCAAACTATCAATTGATAGTTTTTCAGCTTACATTGATCTTTCTGGCCAGCAAGAGGGGACATACGAACTGCCTGTTAATGTAGTTTCTTCGACTGCGGGAGTTGATATTGTTGAGAAAACACCTGATAAAATAATTGTCAGTTTAGAGCAGATTGTTTCAAAAGAGGTCACTATAAACAAAAAAATAGAAGGTTCGGCTGCAGAAGGGCTGGTAGCCGGTAATATTGATTTAGAACCGACTGCGACAACAATTCGTGGGCCAAAGAGTGTGGTTAACAATATAACGGAAGCAACTGTTTTAATAAAGCTTAATGGTGAATCAGAAAAATTTACAAAAACAATTGAGATATCTGCCATAGATGAGCAAGGCGAAATGATCAACAACGTCGAGTTTGATCCACCCGAAGTAGTGGCCACAGTAGCCTTGGTTAAAGCTTCAAATAATAAAACAGTAGGAGTCAAAGTCAAAACAACCGGATCTCCCAAGGATGGTTATTTCCTTTCTGATATTATTGTTTCACCAAGCACTGTTGACGTCACAGGAGCAAGTTCGTTACTTGCAAATATGACTTATATTGAAACCGAAGCGTTAAATCTCACAAATCAGAGTGGTGTTATTGAAAAAGATCTTGGATTGACTGTAAAGAATGGTTTGGCAATTCAAATTGGGTCGGCCGCCAAAGTTCACGTAAAAATTACTCTGGCACCAAATATAATTTCAAAGGAGCTGACAGTAACAATTGTTCCTCTTAACTTAAATATAGGTTACGCAATAAGTGCATATGATCCAATTGAGGTTAAAGTTATTTGTTCTGGGCCCCAGGACGCTATTCAAAATTTAAAATCGTCTGATGTTGTTTTGAGCCTAGATTTTACCGACAAACATTTTTCTGATCCTGTAATCAATTTTAATATTGTTCTGGCAAATATCAAAGCACCAAGCGGAATAGATGTAGTTTCTGTAATGCCCTCCTCTATAAACGTGACTGTAAAATCAAAATAACTCGACCTATTTAATTTTTTTTTGACTATTGACATTAAAAAGCTCTGCTGTTAGAATCTTTAACTGTATTGCTGAAAATGCGATACAGAAAAAATATGGCTTTATTGCAAGACGTCGATCCTTTGCCGTTTAAACGGAAAGAGGAAACGAAACAATCAAATACGGCTTTAAAACGAAATTATCTGAAAATAAAAGATAATATATTCTTGGCTACGGAAAAAATTAAAGAAATTCCTTCTGCCTTGAATATTTTTTTGAATTCAGTTAAAAGATTCTTTACTGAAGGTAAATATCTTGCTCATTTTGTAGTGGTTTTTCTGGCTATAATTGTTGCAGCGACAAATTTGACGCAAAAAATAGCTGCTGCGCACAATACAATCGAATTTGTGAATATTAACCCAGAAGATCGAATTGCCGTTTCTCAAAGTGTCGATAGGTATACGATTTTGATCAGCAATGATTCAACGGCTACAAGCAAAGCAATACTAGCAAGCGCAACTGCTGATGGATTCATAAATAATATTGGCACGGTCTCTACAAACGTAACAAATCGCGAAGAGCCATCAGTTTTACCATCGAATGAAACGAAAACAGTCCAATACACTGTACTTGATGGTGATACATTGAGTGGATTGGGTATGAAGTTTGATGTCAAAATTGCTTCACTCAAGTATGTAAATAATATTGATAATGAAAATAGCATCACTCCTGGCCAACAGTTAAAGATTCCACCGAAGGGATATGAAGTCTCTAGCGCTCAAATTGCTCAAAAAGAAAAAACACGTAAGTTGGCTCAAGCGACAAGAAATACGGTTACTAGATCGACTTCTACTGCCAGTAGAGCAACCGGTTCTGCTCAGTCAATAAAAGCTAGCACGGGTTCGCGGGCAAACGGTTACCCTTACGGCTGGTGCACGTATTATGTTGCTACAAGGCGTTATGTTCCTTCTTCTTGGGGTAATGCTAGAAACTGGTTAAGTTCTGCCAAGCGTGCAGGTTATGCGACCGGATCGCAACCTATTGCAGGTGCAATTATGGTCACTTCTGAGTCGGGATATGGTCATGTAGCATATGTAGAGAGTGTAGATGATAATAGTATCACAGTTGCTGAAATGAACTATGAAGGTTGGGGAGTTACTTCGCGTCGTACCATTTCTGCTTATGCCGGGGTAATACGAGGCTTCGTGTATTAATACAATGGGATTACGGACAGGAACGGACCTGCCTGCCGGCAGGCAGGTTAACGGATTGATCTATAAATAATTGGATTATCTACCGATAACTAATAACTAACAACTAGTAACTAAAAACAATATATCCCTAGCTAAGCTGGGGATTTTGTGTTACTATAAACATGAATTATGTATTTGGAATCATGAATCATGGAAAATTAGTAGTAACTATTAAAAGATAAAAGTCTAGTGTTTCAACGCCCTGAGGCTTAATTCACAATTCATAATTCATAATTCATAATTCTACCCCATGTTTATTGACGAAGCTGAAATTTATTTAAAGGCAGGCAAGGGCGGTGATGGCTCCGTCTCTTTTCGACGTGAAAAATATATTCCAAAAGGCGGTCCTGATGGCGGTGATGGCGGAAATGGCGGTGACGTTATTATTTTGGTCGACAACCATAGTCATGGATTGGCACTTTACAATAGAGAAAAAAGTTTTCAAGCTGAAAATGGGGTAAATGGCGCCGGACAAAAGAAATCTGGCAAAGCAGGAGAAGATTTAATCCTCAAAGTACCTGCAGGTACTCAACTGATCAACTCTAAGGGCGAACTTATTGCTGATCTGACTGAAGAAAATAAAGAAATGATTATTGCCAAAGGTGGAAACGGCGGCTGGGGAAACCAACATTTTGCAAGTTCAATCAAGCAAACTCCAAAATGGTCAAAAGCAGGCCTTAAGGGCGAATCTCTTAAACTTAGACTTCTTTTAAAGTCTATTGCCGATGTTGGTTTAATTGGTCTTCCAAATGCCGGTAAATCAACTCTTCTAGCAGTTTTATCAAATGCACACCCAAAGATAGCAGACTACCCTTTTACGACGCTAGAACCGAATTTAGGCACAATTAAAAATATTGAGCGCAATATTATTTTGGCAGACATCCCCGGCCTCATTGCTGGAGCCTCTCTTGGCAAGGGCCTCGGAGACAAATTTCTTCGCCATATTGAGAGAACAACAATTGTGGTCCATGTTATTGATGCTAATTCGGACGATCCGGTTCGTGATTACAAGGTGATCCGCAAGGAACTGAAAGATTTTTCAAAAGAGCTTATAAAGAAAAAAGAACTCGTTGTTCTTAACAAGATTGACAGTGTCCCGGAAGAAGATTTAAAGACCAAAGTTTCAGCTCTCAGAAAATCAAGAATTAGACCAATCTTAATCTCTGCAGCAACGCACAAGAACCTAGATGAATTGGTCGAAAATATACTAAAAAATATTTAAAAAAAGTCCAACTTTTTGAATTGGACTCCAATACTTGCAGTTAACACCTCCGGTGTTGTTGAACAGTCATTGCATCGACCATCCTTTTGGATATGGCCGCGATTTATTGTCATCCGCCAGTGCATCCATGAGTCCACGTATTGCCTTGAAAACCTCTGGCGATTCTTCTTCTACCACTCGGACCTGTGTAAAACAACCTCCATTGCGCTCGCACCCATGTGCTCCATGATCAAAAGTTCCGTTTAGGTTTAGCTGGACAACATTTACATCGGGCGCCAAAATTACAATCTGCTCCTCTTTGTAATCGCTTTCACGAATAGTAATACGGTTTGAAGCAGGATCGAAAGGCGAGACTTTTGGCCTATATTTATATCCGTCGAAAGTTCTGGCCAGCCTCCAGAACGCTGGACAGGTTTTGGGGTGCACGCCATAGCTAAAACGAATGCCACTGGCGCTCGGGCCCGCTCCTTCCTTTCTGAATTCCTCAGATGAAATCGAGACATAGTCGGGGCCGAAATAAAGCTTTATTTCCCCTTCTTTATTTGTGAAGGTACTTACTCTGCCTACTTTGATACTCATTCTTCTTCACCTCTCATAGAATTGATCTGACGATAGCAAAATGGAAGCTCGAATGCAAGGAATATGTTTTGAAACAAAAAGATTTAATATCTTTTTGTTTCAAAATTGCCACCAGGGTGTTCTGGTGGCAATATGCATATTGTGCAAGATCTAAATGTCGGAGTGACGGATAGGTCAGGGGTTGGAATCTGATAAGGCTTTTTTGATTAGGCTTCCTATTTCGGTAGATTCATGCCGTTTTTCTCCTGGATGGTTACTTCTTAGCCAGAGATAGTAATCAGGATCAATCTCAATGAGCCGCTGAAGAAAAGCGCACTCATCACGGATAATATTTTCTGAATCAAGGCTTTTCACTGGAAGGTAATGTTTCCACGATCCTTCAAGCAAGGCTCGAAGACGGATAATTTCCTTCTCTTTCTCCATCTCGGCTTCAGCTTCCTCGGGGTTTTTGCCGAGGAAGAAACGGCGTATCATACACCAAATGCGCCAGAAACTGATATTCTTAAACATGCCTTGCAAGAGAATTTCTCTTACATCGTCGGCACGGAAGCCATCAGGATCAAAAGAATACGGATTATCTTCACAGTACTGGTCTACAATATTGTAGTCGGTTTTTTGACCACAAAGTCTGATAAGTTGATTGACTGAGCCTTGATTTGAATCACTAACAAGTATCAGGGCGGCAACAACTAATTCGATTCCATCTCTATTGGGTCTGGCCTCGTTACGGTTGATGTTATCAGTAATTTCGGCGATTGCTTCGAGCATATACTGATCTAGTAGCTCTTGTCGGTAGGCACAGAGACAGTCTCCATCTTCACTTAACGAATCTTGGTATTGTAAAAATGCCAAGACAAACTCTCTCGAGTCACTATCAAATCCGCTCGCAATCATTTCTTTGGCGAGGTGCCTTAACTCCGTAGCAGAAAGCTGCATTCTATCAAGATCGATTGATAACAAGGCTGTTACTTTCCTGACGTTCGGCTCGTCATCTTCCAGCCTGATACTGGCTAGTACGCCAGAAACAAAAGACGTGATTTCCTCTGTTGCATCACTCACTTCTTGTCCCTACTCTCCATTGCCCTGCGATAGGGCCGGTCTTTGAGGCGCTATTACCCCGATTGCTTCCAAGACGCTATTGTCTGGAAACTGCCCTCAGATTACCAGAATTGACCAATTAGTCAAGAATATTGGATATATACTGCTCGCTGTCATCGCGAGGAGTGATCTTGCGACGTGGCGATCTTTGATAGATTGCTTCGCGCGCCACACTCGCAATGACAGTGCGGTGAGTGGTTTCAATCGAGCTGGCTATCAAATTATTCTCTCATTGGGGAGACAGTTGTGGATAAGGCTGATATTGACAAAGGGTAATGGCTGATATTACTATAATAGTACATAAAGGTTTATCCGCATTTTTTTTGTTTGTATTGACAAGCATAAAAGTGTGTGCTATTTTAAATGGGTAAAAACAATTATTTAAACACTTAGGTAATTGATGCGTTCTACCTACATATTCTAACGTAAACAAGTTAAAACCGCTTCCCACCGGGAATTTTTTTAGTGTGCAAAACAGGAAAATAAATGACAAAAATTGAGGGAGTTGTTATCTGATTGTCAAAAAATATTATTATATTCAAATATATAGCGCAGTACTGGTTAATTATAAAATTATTAAAATTTATTAATATTGTTTCATAATATAGTGAGGAACAAATGCCGAGAAAATTAATCAGTTCAAAGAGAATTACACCCCGAGTAGAAGAGTCTTGGGAAACCTTGCCAAACCTTGTTGAAGTACAAACCAAATCCTATGAGTGGTTTTTCAAAGAAGGTCTAAAAGAGCTGTTTGATGAGATTTCTCCAATTGATGACTTTACCGGCGAGCTTTATAGTTTGACTTTTGGCGACTATCATCTTGAACAACCAAAAATTGACGAAAAAACCGCTAAAGAAAAGAATTTAACCTACAAAGCTCCTCTACGTGTCAAGGTTTCTCTTCTAAATAAAAAAACTAAAGAAATAAAAGAAGGAGAAGTCTTTCTCGGCGATTTTCCAGTTATGACAGGTGTCGGGACTTTTATTATCAATGGCGTTGAAAGAGTAGTGGTCTCTCAAATTGTTCGATCGTATGGCGTTCTATTTTCAGCCGAAGAAGTTAACGGTCAAAAGCTTTTTGGAGCAAAAATTATTCCTAATCGTGGTGCTTGGCTTGAGATTGAAACAAACTCCAAAGGCGTCATTTCAGTAAAAGTTGATCGAAAACGACGCATTCCGATTACTACATTTTTACGAGCAATCGGAATTGCCAACGATGATGAAATTAAAGCACTTTTTTCCGATGTTGACGATGGCGAAGAGATTAAATTTATTGATGCGACAATAGACAAAGATCCATCCAAAAATCGAGAAGAAGGATTGGTTGAAACCTATAAAAGAATCCGTCCTGGCGATTTAGCCACTGCTGAATCAGCAAAACAGTTTATCGAAGCAATGTTTTTCAATCCAAAAAGATACGATTTAGGCCGTGTCGGACGATACAAAATCAACTCTAGATTGGGATTGGATGTTGAAAATACGATAGAAAACAGAGTTTTTCGCAAGGAAGATCTTGTAGCAGTGGTTCGAGAAATTATACGTCTTAACAACACCCCAGGAGCTGTGTCTGACGACACAGATAGTTTGAAAAACAGAAGAATTCGAGCCGTAGGCGAATCAATTCAAGGAAGAGTCAGAATTGGTCTTCTTCGAGTCGAAAGAATTACTAAAGATCGTATGAGCATTTCCGATCCAGCCGAAATTGCTCCGCAATCTCTAATCAATTCACGACCAATTGTAGCTGCTCTTCAAGAATTCTTTGCTTCATCTCAACTATCTCAGTTTATGAATCAAACAAATCCTCTTTCTGAGCTTGAACACAAAAGAACTCTATCTGCAACCGGTCCCGGTGGACTTTCACGAGAAAGAGCCGGTTTTGAAGTTCGTGATGTTCACACTACTCACTATGGTCGAATTTGTCCGATTGAATCCCCTGAAGGTCCAAATATCGGTTTGGTTTCCTATATTGCTTGCTATGCAAGAATTAACGATTATGGTTTCCTTGAGACTCCATATAGAAAAGTCAAAATTGAAAATGGTAAAGCCAAAGTTACTCATGACATTGTCTATCTAGATGCTGGTACTGAAGAAAAAACAATTATTGCTCCTGCTTCAGTGGAAATCGATGAAAAAGGTTTTATAAAAGACAAAAGGGTGATCGTTCGAAAATATAGCGAACCTGAAATTGAAGACGCAACTGAAGTTAAGTATATGGATATTTCGCCTCGACAGATCGTATCGATTGCAACTTCGCTTATTCCATTTGTTGAGCACGATGACGGCGCCAGAGCCATGATGGGATCAAATATGCAACGACAAGCGGTTCCTCTAATTTGTCCGGATTCTCCTATTGTTGGAACAGGCATGGAAGCTGCTGCCGCTCGTGATTCCGGTCAAATTATTATTTCAAAAAAGAGCGGCGAAGTTGTCTATGTTTCCTCAAAATTAATTAAAATCAAAGATAAAGACGGGAAAGAGATCGAATATGAACTGGAAAAATTTGTTCGTTCAAATCAGGGAACCTGTATTAATCAAAGACCGGTTGTAAACCACGGCGATATCGTCAAAGCTGGAGACGTAATTGCAGATTCTTCTGCTACCGATCATGGTGAACTTGCACTCGGTCAAAATCTTCTTGTTGCTTTCCTATGTTGGGGTGGTAACAACTTTGAGGATGCTATAATTATTTCAAATCGATTGGTTAAAGATCACGCTCTTTCATCTGTTCACATTGAGCAATATTCAATTGAAGTGCGTGATACTAAACTAGGGCCAGAGTTATTAACTCGAGATATTCCAAATGTTTCAGAAGAAGCTCTTTCTAATCTAGACGAACTGGGTATTGTTCGAATTGGTGCTGAAGTTAAATCCGGCGATATTCTTGTCGGTAAAATTTCTCCAAAAGGTGAAACAGAGCTTACCTCTGAGGAAAAGCTTTTGAGAGCAATTTTTGGTGAAAAAGCAAAAGATGTTAGGGATTCATCCTTGAGACTTCCCCATGGGGAATACGGTAAAGTAGTTGAAGTTAGAATTTTCTCCAAGGAAGCCGGAGATGAACTTCCAGCCGGTGTTTACCAACAGGTTGAAGTCTCCGTTGCGCAACTACGAAAAATATCAATCGGAGATAAGCTAGCCGGTCGTCATGGTAATAAGGGTGTTATTTCAACTATTTTGCCCGCAGAAGATATGCCTTACCTGCCAGATGGACGTCCGGTAGATGTAGTGTTAAACCCATTAGGTGTTATTTCTCGTATGAATGTTGGTCAGATTCTTGAGACTCATTTGGGCTTGGCTGCTCAAGACGGTGGATATAAGATTGCAACGCCAGCATTTGAAGGAATTCAACTTTCTGAAATAAAGGAACGCCTTGAGAAACAAAATCTTCCGACAGACGGCAAAATTCAACTTTACGATGGAGAAACCGGTGATAAATTTGCTCGAAAATCTACCGTCGGAATCATGTATATTTTGAAGCTTCATCACCTAGTTGATGACAAAATGCACACCCGAAGTGTTGGTCCGTACTCCATGATTACACAACAGCCGCTCGGCGGCAAGGCCCAGTTTGGCGGACAGAGGTTTGGTGAAATGGAAGTTTGGGCGCTCGAAGCCTATGGTGCTGCTCATATTCTACAAGAAATGTTAACAATAAAATCTGATGATGTTGTTGGACGAAGCAAAACTTATGAATCAATTATTAAGGGCGAAAAAATTCAAAAGCCAATGATTCCGGAAGCGTTCAACGTAATGGTAAAAGAACTTCAAAGTCTTTGTCTTAAGGTAGATTTGATAGCTCCGAAGATTGATCCATCATTGATGGAAGAGGACGCCGTTCCACTGACGACCCCATTAGACAAAGAAATCACTGAAATTGAGCAAGAATTAAATACAGGTGATTATGATGATATTGACGAAAAGCTAACCGAAATTGCTGCTGAGCAGACGAGTGAAGATGAGGATATTATCTCTGAAGAAGTCGAAGAAAACGCATAAATCACAAATAAGGGTAACGGTATTCGGTAACGAGGCCCGTATCGGTGACGTCGAGCGGTAACGTAACCGTAACCGAATAACGATACTGGCTTCATAACCTACTAACGATAACCGTAACCATAAATTATAAATGGAGCGCACTATGGCAAATAAAATTGAAGTAAAGGATCAAGTAAATGTGGCTGATTTTGAGGCTATTAGGTTAACCGTTGCGTCGCCAGAAGACATCGCATCTTGGTCGCATGGTGAGGTACTCAAACCTGAAACAATAAATTACCGCACACAAAAACCTGAAAGAGACGGTTTATTTTGTGAAAAAATCTTTGGTCCTACTAAAGACTGGGAATGTTATTGTGGAAAATATCGCAAGATCCGCTACAAAGGTGTCGTTTGTGATAAATGTGGTGTAGAAGTAACCAAATCTTCTGTTAGACGCACTCGTCTAGGCCATATTGATTTAGCTGTTCCTGTGTCCCATATTTGGTATTCACGAGGTGCTTCCAGTACTGTCTCGATGGTTTTAAACATGACTACGGGAGACCTTGAAAAGGTGGTTTATTTTGCAACTTTTGTTGTGCTAAATATTGATGAAGAGCTCAGGCAAGGGAGTCTTCTTAGCCTTGAGGAAGAATACAAAGAATATCTTGAGGAACTCAAAAAACCAGATAATAAATTTTCTGGTGAAGTCACAAAAGAAGAAGTTGAATCTGCTTACAAAAGTGCAAAAACCGAATTAAACAATCTCTGCATCGGCCAAATTATCTCCGAGCAAATTTATCACGAACTCAACATGAAATATGGCCGGATTGTTGAAGTTGGAATTGGCGCAGAAGCCATTTTAAAGCTTCTAAAAAATATCAACCTTTCAGAAGAGATTACAAAAGCAGAAGAAGCTTCTAAAAAGCAAATTGGTCTTGCTCGAGGTAAAATATTAAAACGAGTCCGTGCTCTCAAAAATCTTCTCGGAGCAGAAATAAAGCCAGAATGGCTTATCCTGACTAAACTTCCTGTTATTCCACCAGACTTAAGACCAATGGTTCAACTTGATGGTGGTCGTTTTGCTGCATCGGATTTGAATGATCTTTATAGGAGAGTTTTAAATAGAAACAATCGTTTAAAAAGATTGATGTCTCAAGGCGCCCCTGAAGTCATTTGCCGTAATGAAAAAAGAATGCTTCAAGAAGCTGTTGATGCCTTGATTGATAACTCGGCAAGAAAAGGCAAAGTTGCTTCTTCAGCCGGAGGCAAACGAAAGCTCAGGTCTCTTTCAGACATGCTTCGTGGCAAACAGGGACGTTTCCGACAAAATCTTCTCGGTAAACGTGTAGACTATTCCGGACGTTCTGTCATCGTTGTCGGCCCAAAACTAAAACTTCATCAATGCGGTCTTCCAAAAGTGATGGCCTTGGAACTTTTTAAGCCATTTATTATCGGCCGGCTTATTTCTGATGGATATGTCCATAATGTAAAAAATGCAACTCGTTTAATTGACAAGGGAGAGCTATTTGTTTGGGATATTCTTGAGGAAATTATTAAAGATAAATATGTTCTTCTAAATCGAGCTCCTACACTTCATCGGCTTGGTATTCAGGCTTTTCAACCAGTTTTAATCGAAGGTAAGGCTATTCAGATCCATCCTCTCGTTTGCGCCGCTTTCAATGCTGACTTTGATGGCGACCAAATGGCTGTTCATGTACCGCTTTCCGATAAGGCTCAAGAAGAAGCAGGGGAAATTATGCTTTCAGCCAAGAACTTATTGAAACCTGCATCGGGAGACCCTGTTGTTACTCCATCTTTGGATATTATTCTTGGCAGTTACTATGTCACCAAGATTGATGAAGGCGCCAAGGGCGAAGGTTTGATATTTGCGACTGAAAATGAAGCTATTTCTACTTATCATGCAGGAAATGTATCTATCGGGGCAAAGATCAAAGTTAGAACAAATGAGGGCGAAATTGTCGAAACATCTGTTGGCAGGGTTTTATTCAACGAAATCATTCCTGACGAGATGGGTTTTGTGAATGAACTGTTCAATAAAAAATCTATCGGCAAACTGATTGACAGCATATATCGACAATTCGGCACTGCCAGAACGGCTCAATTTGTGGATGATCTTAAGGATCTCGGTTTTGAATATGCACAAAAGTCCGGCTTAACCTTTGCAATTGACGATATTCAAGTTCCTGCTATGAAAGAAGAGATCATGAAAAAATCGAATGCAGAACTTTCTATTATAGATAAACAATATCAAAGAGGTCTTATTTCTGAAGACGAACGATATGCAAAGACCATTGAACTTTGGATGAATGCTCAAGGTGAAATTGAGAAAGAAATGATGGGCAATTGGAGCACCGACAACGATCTTTATATAATGATGATTTCTGGTGCAAGGGGCAATGTTGCTCAGATGATTCAGGTGGCTGGAATGAAGGGTTTGGTTGCAGATACGACTGGTACTATTATCGAGCTTCCAATCAAATCAAACTTTAAGGAAGGTCTTTCGGTATTCGAATATTTTGAATCAACTCACGGCTCAAGAAAAGGACGTGCCGATACTGCTCTTCGTACCTCTGAGGCTGGTTATTTGACAAGAAGATTAGTTGATGTTTCTCAAGAT
>Ga0172381_10005368_pt1 | contig 13021 bp, 9 predicted proteins | sample Leawel6488metaG_FD_119754 | JGI IMG/M metagenome (GOLD analysis project Ga0172381, IMG submission 119754) | Leachate microbial communities from a municipal landfill in Southern Ontario, Canada - Leachate well 64-88 metaG | ecosystem: Engineered > Solid waste > Landfill > Unclassified | place... | reverse complement strand
TAATATCCCCATTAATAGCCTTTTTCATCCAACGGAGGAACCCATAGTAAAGTGGAAATGGGATCATTTTCAACGAAACAGTGAAAAAAAAGTGATACAAGTCGGGTCCTGGCTCAGAAAATTATACTCAATTCATCTTTTAAAGGCTGGTTTATTTCAGAAAGTGTTTTTAAGAAAAGAAGGGTCCAATATTGATCATCTGCTTGCAGAAGAAAAAAAATATTGTGAATTTTCTGACCAGATCACAGAAGATATCATTAACTCTGTTATTAGCATCGATTTCCAGCCCGATAAGGAATATGATGAATTGCTTGCCGAGAATATTGTTTTCTTAGACCTTTACGATGCCTCAGCTAACAATACGATTGTTGAATGCATGGTGAGAGACACCCCCATTCTGGTAAATCCTCTTGAAGCAGTGGTGGAATATCTCGGACCGGATTATCCGTTTTATTTTAACGATCTTGATGAGGCATCCCGGAAGCTGAACGATATGGATCTGGTGAAGAAAACGCATTGTTATCTTTTGGACCATCCACTCAAGAAGAACCTTACACCGGACTATTTCAGGCAGAGCTTTGTCGAATCTCCAATTTATCAAAGCCTTTGATCTCAACAACAGTAAAATATCCCTTGAACCATACATGAAAATCCGGAGTTTGAATAATAACCGATTATTCATTTTCACTGAATCCCTGCCCCGTTCAGGTTAGTTGATAAATCCTTCCGGATAAGAATCAGGATAATCACAGTCCCATTATTATTTGCTTTTCTCCTTACTATAATTTACGTATTTTTGACGCATTGGGAGAGAATGTAAGTCTTGATAATAATGAAAGGAAATTCGAGGGACAAACATATACATTACTGGGATACGATTTGGATGTTAGCGAAGACTGACCTTAAAATGAGGTATGAAGGATCAGCTCTTGGCATTATTTGGGTCTTTCTGAAACCTTTCTGCATTTTTCTTGTAATCAACTATGTGTTTTCAACCATTTTTCACAATAGCACAGATCATTATTCCATTAAATTACTGATTGGTCTTATTCTCTACACTTTTTTTCAGGATGCAACGACAAATGGGATGGCCAGTTTTGTAAATAAAGCTGAAATTTTAAAAAAGGTCAGTCTGCCCAAATGGATCATCATCATTTCATCTACCATTCACAGCAGCCTGGCATTTTTATTTAACCTGGTAATACTCTTTATTTTCCTTTTCGGATATTATCATATCTATCCGAAACCAGCTTATGTATTGCTCTTTTTTTATTACGTGGTTTTACTCTACGGTGTTACCGTGATTTTTTCATTTTTCATGGCACCACTTTTTGTAAGGATTCGCGATCTGAACCAGATCTGGGAGGTATTACTCCAGGTTTTATTTTTTGGCTCTCCGATTTTTTATCCCATTACAGCTATCGATTATCCTGTGCGATCAGTTTTGTATGCCAATCCTCTTACTTATATCATGGAGCATTCCCGTTTTGCTTTGGTTGACAGTAGTTTTACCCATCTGGACCATCACCTTTATTTTCTACTTATTTTCATCCCTTGTTTAATTGGAAGTATCTGGTTTTTAAAAAAGTACTCAAAAAATCTCGTTGAAAAGTTATAGCGTTTATGGATAACGACATCGCTATTAAGGTTGAAAATGTTTCAAAATCGTTTATCATTCCAAGGGAAAGAATGAACACTGTACGCGAGCGGGTACTCCAGTTCAGAAAAAAAATGACTTATGAAACATTTCACGCTTTGACAGATTTATCTTTTGAGATTAAAAAAGGTGAGTTCTTTAGTATCATCGGCAGGAATGGAAGCGGAAAATCTACTTTATTAAAAATCCTGGCGGGAATATACACTCCTGATACGGGGAATATTAATGTTGATGGTGAAATTTCTCCGTTTCTCGAACTGGGTGTTGGTTTTAATCCGGAACTTTCAGGGAAAGATAATATTTATCTTAACAGCACAATCCTTGGTCTTTCGCGAAAAGAAATTGATGAAAAATATCGCAGCATTGTTGCTTTTTCAGAATTGGATCAGTTTATTCATCTTAAACTAAAGAATTATTCAAGTGGGATGCAGGTAAGGCTTGCTTTTGCTACAGCCATACAGTCAAATCGTGATATTTTTATCATGGATGAAGTTTTGGCAGTCGGAGATGTCAGTTTCCAGATGAAATGTTTTGAGGTTTTCGAGAAAATTATTAATTCAGGTAAAACGGTGGTTTTTGTTTCCCATGATACTGCAGCCGTTCAGAAATATTCAGACCGGGTTTTATATCTGGAGGATTCCAGGATTTCATATCTTGGCTCACCCGACGAGGCATTAAGAAAGTACACATATACTAATGCGGTTAAATCAAGTCAAAAGGTATCCATTGATGACCAGATTTTGTTTACGGCCCAAAAGTCAAATCCTTCCATACCAGAGGAAAGAGCAGCTGTTCCATCGAAAGAAGAGAACCCATTGATTAAGGGTGAAGTGATAGATAATATAGCTGAAATCATTGAAGTACAGATTTACGACAAGAATGATAATGAAACGATTGTTATTGAACAAGGCGATAAGTTTCTGATTAATGTTACAATTAACATCCAAAAAAGTACTGAAAATCTGATTTTTAAAATGGTAATCCGGAATTCCCTTCAGCAAGAGCTTTTTGTTTCGAATTCACATGCTGAAAATATCCATTCCGGCACACTGACACCTGGGAAACTCATTGTCTCTTATGAACTGCCTAATTATTTTGCACACGGAAAATATTCTATTTCACCTTCGGTCTGCGATAACACACAACGGATTTTTTATGACTGGCGGAATGATTTTGCAACTTTTCAGGTTCATCAACCGAATCCGTTAAAACCATCCATAGGCTTCGATATTCCTCATACCATTAAGTTAATCAAACGTTAAATACAGAATGTTTTTCCAGTACCTTCATGACATATTAAAATGATCATTTATATTTAAAAACTATTTATTTTTGCTTTCAGAACAAAAAATAATTTTCAATTCTTTTTTTTCTGGGTTTCTTGTAATAAAATATCAAACGCGTGTCATTAAAATCTTTTCTTATGAAAAACAAACTTTATCTAACTGTTTTAATGTTTTTGACCCTTACAGCATGTACCAGTAAAAGCCCTCAAGAGTTGTTTGAATCGGCAGAAGCCAAAGCTAAAGCAGGTGATTTTAAAGAGGCTATTATTGATTATGACAAAGTAATTGAATTGGACCCTGGAAATTCTCAAGCTATTTTTCACCGTGCTAATACAAAAACTTGTGTTTCAGACTTTAATGGTGCAATAATGGATTATAGTAAAGTGATCCAGCTGGATCCCAAGGATGGGAATGCCTATTCTTGCAGGGGAAATTGCAAAAGATTGACAGGTGATTTTAAAGGTGCTATTCCAGACTTTGATAATGCCATTCTATTCAATATCAAGGAGCCGGCCAAGGCTTATAATTTAAGAGGCTGCTGTAAAATTCAAACCGGAGATACAATCAATGCTCTGTTAGATTTGGATAAAGCCATAGAGCTTGATCCAAAATTACCAGATGCCTATTTAAACCGGGGAATTTTAAAGACAAAAAAGGGTTTAGCAAAGGAAGCTTGTGCCGATTTAGTTAGAGCATCTGAATTAGGGAATAAAGAAGCGGCTGATCTCATAAAAATGAACTGCAAATAACGTGGATATCGTTTATCCAGTTCTCTTTTACTACTATAAAAATTGTGTTTTAGTTTATTGTCATTCAAGGCAAAGAAATAGTATTATTCAATGAAGAATCAGGCAAATGACTTACTAATAAAGTAATTTTTTATGTAGATTTGTTTAGATCCGTCAATATAAATGGATACAATCCGCCTGATCGCATTTTATTTACCTCAATACCATCCGATTCCAGAAAATGATGCCTGGTGGGGTAAAGGGTTCACTGAATGGGCCAATGTAACAGCAGCTAGACCTGTATTCCCGGGACACTACCAACCACATCTTCCAGCAGACCTTGGTTTTTATGATTTGCGTCTGGCCGAAGTTCGTGAAGCACAAGCCCAGTTAGCAAGAAATTACGGAATTAACGGATTTTGCTACTATTACTATTATTTTAATGGAAAACGTTTGTTGAACAGACCTTTGGATGAAAATCTGTCTTCAGGCAAACCTGACTTCCCATTTTGTATTTGTTGGGCCAACGAAAACTGGACTCGTCGATGGGATGGAAACGACTGCCACATCCTGATTGAACAACATCATTCAACAGAAGATGATATTCATTTTATCTTACAACTGATTCCTGTTTTAAAAGATAAGAGATATATACGGGTCAATAACAAGTTGCTTTTGCTCATTTACCGGGTTGACCGGATGGGTAATCCCCAAAAAACAGCAGAATGCTGGAGGGACATCCTTAAAAAGGAAATCAATGAAGATCTTTATCTTTGTGCAGTTAACAATTTTGTCAAAGATATCAATCCAACTTTAATAGGATTTGACGGGACTGTTCAGTTTCCTTTGGATTTTCATCCAGATTTCAGGATTGATAATAAAATGTTTGCTACAAGCAACGATTTTAATATTGAAGCCATTAAAGATCACTGGATTCTTGATTATCCTAGTATAATAAACAATATGGTCAGTATGGAAAAACCCTCCTATAAGTTTTTCAGGGGGGTCTTTCCCTCATGGGACAACACACCACGCAGGCAAAACTCCAGCGCTATTTTTATCAATTCCTCTCCGGAACTCTATAAGCTTTTTTTACAAGCCACCCTGGCCCGTACCCGTGCAGAACAATCGGGGGAAGAGCAATTGGTATTTATAAATGCATGGAATGAATGGGCGGAAGGGGCTTGTTTGGAACCTGATCAGAAATATGGGCTCCGTTGGCTTGAGGTTACGAAAGAGGCCCTGGCTGAAACCGTTGATCTCCCGGATGCGCTTGAAGCTCTTAAAAACAGCTGTACACAATTCACAACCAAGGTAAACGGGACTCAATTGCCAGGTGAAAAAGACACTAAACAATTTGACATACCCTTGGCATCAGAAATTGAGATTATTTTAAATTCTTATACTTTCCGGGTCGGCAGGATAATAATGTGGATCCCTATTAAAATTCTTAATCTAATTCAATGGATAAAGAAAATTTTAAATGAATAAAAAACCAAAAATACTTGTGGTTTCTTACAATTTTCCCCGACCAGATAAGAGCTCTGGCGAACTCAGGTTTATGTCCATTCTCGAAATACTGACCGAGTTCTGGAATTTAGACTTTTGTATTGCTGATTCACATGCTACCTGGAATGCCTCAGAAGAGATGATCCCATACATCGAAAAGCTTGAAGAAAAAGGGATTCATGTTTTTAAACCAATAAAAGAATCTTTCAGCGATGTTGTTCAACAACATCATTATGATGGAGCATATTTTAATCTTTACTGGATTGCAGAAGAGGTGATGCCATTGTTTAAGATAGCCCAGCCTTCAGCATTCATTATTGTCGATTCTGTAGACGTTCACTTTGCCAGGGAAGAAACACAAGCAAAACTGGGTGTCATTGAACAATCTCAGGTTTTACAAACGAAAGAGAGAGAGCTGGCGGTTTACAGAGCCGCTGATATTGTTATTGCAGTAAGTAAAGACGATTTTGAACTGCTTGCATTAAAGGAGGGTTTAAGCAATGTATTTCTGATACCAAATGTCGTCAAGGAATATTCCAGAGTTAAAGGGAAACGCAATCCCATTGTTGTTTTTATTGGTGGTTTTGCATGGTATCCCAATCCCGAAGCAGTTAAGTGGTTTGCTGAACAGATTTGGCCTGAAGTTTATAACACTCATCCAACCGCCCAATTTTTAATTATTGGAAGTGACCCCACTCCCAACGTACTAGCATTGGCAAACGTCCCCGGAATTAAAGTTCTAGGATATGTTCCAGAAACAAAACCTTATCTTGACATTGCTGCAGTATCTGTAGCTCCTTTACGTATCGGAGGTGGTATGAAAGGAAAAGTAAATGAGGCAATGGCACATGGGGTCCCCATTGTTGCAACAACCATCGGAGCTCAGGGCTTTGGGGCTATTCATGGAAAACACATGATGATTGCTGATGATCCGGGGAAATTTTCAGCCTGCGTCATTAACCTTCTGGATGATGATGAATTACAGCGAGAAGTGGGACTTGCCGGACAACGCCTTAATTCGGCTATTTGTTCTTTTACAGTTGTGAAAGAAAAAATTTCAGAACTTACTGATCATTGCTCAGGTTTGATATCTTTCAGAACAACCAGACCCGGACAGAGCCTTTTTATAACCCTATCAACGAAGTTTTTTTTGTTTATTAAAGACATCGGTTACGCCATCCGGTTGCTTAAGCGGGAGGGCATAAATTCTTTTATCAAACGTACCGGGATGTATGTTAAAGGGCAACGGCTGCCAGCCGAATCCACTGTTTCATCTACCATACCAACTAACAGTTCTCCGCCTATCAACCATTCCTTAATCATATCGGATCACGGTATTTCGCATAGTGTTCTGGAATTTCCGGTTGTCAACGCCCCCCTTGTTTCAATTATCATACCGGCATATAATCAATGGAATTTTACGTATACCTGCCTCGACTCCGTGCTTAAAAATTCAGCGGGGATCTCCTATGAAGTAATTGTTGCTGATGATAATTCATACGATGACACAAGTCTCATCAAAAATTTTGTCAAGAACATCCAAGTCATCAGGAATGAAACAAATTTCGGATTTCTTCTTAATTGCAACAACGCGGCGAGGTTTGCGACCGGAAAACACATCGTTTTTCTCAACAATGATGCTGTGGTTCAGCCTGAGTGGCTCAAATGGCTAATAAAAACCATGGAGGAGAACCCCGACATAGGCTTGGCGGGTGCAAAACTCATTTTTTCCACAGGGGAGTTGCAGGAGGCTGGCGGTATCGTCTATAGAGATGGTTCAGCCTCAAACTACGGGAGATTGGATTGGCCCGGGTTGTCGCAGTATAATTATTTCAAGGACGTTGACTATTGCTCAGGAGCATGTCTTTGTGTGAAAAAAGAATTATGGGATAAATCAGGGGGCTTTGATCCAATCTTTTCGCCAGGCTATTATGATGACACTGACCTTGCCATGCAGATAAGGAAGATGGGATACCGTACCGTTTACCAGCCAAGGTCGGTGATTTTCCATTTCGAGGGGATTTCTCATGGCTCCAGCCTTACCGACGGAATAAAAAGCAACCAACCGAAAAATCAAAGAGTTTTCGCTGAGAAATGGAAAAATGAGTTAGAAAAAAACCACTATTTAAGAAACGAAAACCTTTTCCGGGCACGGGATAAAAGTAAAGACAGACCTGTCGTTTTATTGATCGATTACAGTGTCCCTTCTGCTTCATCTGAAGTTGACCAGCAGAAATACATCCGCATCACTGGCTGCCTTGCAGCTAAGGGTTTGAAGGCTGTGATTTTTCCTGAAAACTTCCTGAAAACGGAACCTTATGTTACGGATTTGGAACAAAAAGGAATTGAGGTCTTATATGGGAGATGGTACAGTGAAAATTGGTGGTTATGGATAACGGAAAACGCTGCGAATATCAATACTGTGATTTTCATTGATCAACAAATTGCCGATAAATATCTGCCACTTTTTAAAAATATTGTCGTTACTGATTTCAACATTGTTGTTATTAATAAAGATATGGAATTGAATATCAGCGACATTTTATGATAAACCTGAACAAACCAACAAAGCGGTGAACCAGAAAGCAATTATTCTTGCTCATTACTTGCCACAATTTCATCCGGTTCCCGAGAATGATAGATGGTGGGGAAAAGGATTTACCGAATGGACGAACTGTGTAAAAGCAAAGCCATTGTTCCCGGGTCATGTACAACCTAATCTCCCTGCAGACCTTGGGTTCTATGACCTGCGCATTCCCGAAGTGAGAGAATTGCAAGCCAAACTGGCGAAGAGTCATGGCATTACCGGTTTTGCATACTGGCATTACTGGTTTGGCGACAAAAAACAAATCCTGGAACGTCCGTTCAATGAAGTTCTTCAGACCGGGGAACCCGATTTCCCGTTCTGCCTGGCATGGGCTAATGAAACATGGACCGGAATCTGGCATGGACTTAAAGAGGAGATATTAATAGAACAAACCTATCCAGGCGAATCAGACTATATTATTCATTTTAAAGAGCTTCTCCCCGCTTTTCGTGATAAACGGTATATTAAAATCGGGAATAAGCCCCTCTTTATAGTCTATCTGCCCCAATTTCTTCCCGATGCGACTTCTTTTACAAAACTTTGGAATACCCTTGCCATTCAAAATGGGTTCAGCGGAATTTTTTTCATCGGGATCTATACCATGGATTGGGATCATAAACTCGAGGGCTTTGATGAGAAATCGGTTCACCCATTGCATCAATACATGGCGATGTTTGAAAACGACCATGAACGAAAACAAAAGAATGATGATCTCAATTATATTCTTCAAAGATTGCCAACAACATACTGCTACACAGATCTTATCAAAAACTATAATTTTTCATGGTTAGGAAACTATGACTTTGTCCCCACCCTTTTGCCTAACTGGGATAACACACCCCGGTCAGGCAGAAACGGTTATGTGATCCATGGTTCAACACCGGATCTATTTCAGGAACATTTTAAATCAGTCCTTCAATTTATTTTGAATCAGGAAAACAATAAAAACAATATCATATTGCTTAAGAGTTGGAATGAATGGGCCGAAGGAAATTACCTTGAGCCTGACACTCGATGGGGAATAGGATATCTTAGAGCGATTCGTAATGCTCTGAGCAAACTTGGGGTTGACAGTACATATCAGTGATGCATTTTCTATGACAGAATCTCAGATCCAATCCACCGTTTTGAGAGATACTATTAACCGAAAACCAAATAAACAGATGAATAAGGTTGTTTTACTTCTGCAAAATCACAACAAAGCCGTCAATGTACTTGTATTTCTTTTAGCTTTTTTATTGATTTTGATCATATTAGCCCCTTTCTTCGGGATCCTGCCACTCAGCAATGTCAACGCCCTCGGAATAATGTATTCAGCTCTGGGAAATATTAATTGCCTGACTGAAATGAAACTTTGCACTCCATGTGCCTTTAACGGGATACCTCTTGGTGGTTATATGCCATTTGGTCTGCCTTTCGCTTATCTGTCGTCTATTATCCAGCTTTTAACCGGAATGTCTGTTGTAAGCGCCTATAACCTCACAGGCATTGTATTTTTATTTCTAGGTTGGTATGGGACTTTTCAGATTATCAGGTCCTTAGGTGGCAATACTTTTTTTTCTTTCTTTGGTGGGTTTTTATTTCTTTTCATGCCAATCGTGTATGCAAAGAGCACTTATGTCTTCCTGATGTGGGCATTTGCAACCATACCTTTTTTCATCTGGCTGGACTTATGGTATTTCCGTTCCGGGAGATGGTTTATATGCATGCCAGTAGCCTTGCTTGGAAAGATATTTCTGATTTTTTTGGAGCCATACACATTTGTAATGACTTTTCTGTTCACAGGAGCACTTTTGGTATATGAAACAATCTTGCTGATAAAAAACAGTGCTTCTTTATATAAAAGACTTATTAAAATAGTTTTCCTTGCAGTTGCTCCCATTGTTGCCTATCTCGTATATAAAAATTACATTCCGGGAGGTGCGAATTACTATGTCATGCCAATGGATTTTTTCCGTGGGCAGGGGATTGATCTGGTGGCCTTTTTTAACAGACCGCCCGATTTGTATGCTTTTAAACAGTTTTGGAATGTATCAATAACCAATTCCAAGTTGTTATATTCAGATGGAGAATCTGTAAAACATGTATATTTAGGGTTAAGCTTTCTATTGTTAATCCCTTTAATAATCGCTTTCAGAAGGTCCATTCAACCACACCACTGGTTATTTATCGGTGTCGGGTTAATTACATTAACGCTTGCATTGGGACCTTCCCTGAAAACCAATGATCAGCGCAATCCCTCTGAAATAACATCAAAGAATGGCACTTTTGAATTTAACGATTACCTGATGTCCAAAGAATCTGCAACCATGACTTTGCCCCATTCATTTATCTATAAAATACCCCCATTCAAATATATGCGCTCAGTGAGCAGATGGTTATTGCCAACAGTTCTAATTTTTGTCGTTTCCCTGATGGTACTTTTATCATTTACATGGAATTACAAACGTTGGGGAAAAGTACTGGCTTTAGCCATATCTCTATGGGTTGTTTTTGAATATGCACCAAAATACGAGCGCCAACTCTCATTAAATAAGTATTTTACCACATGTTTTAATACCTTCAACACAACTGCATTACCTGCTTTCATAAACAACATAGCGCCCGATGATCTTGTTCTTTTTATTCAGGATGGAGGCCTCGCCAATGAATACTTTTCAAACTACCTTTGTTCTTTCGCGGCATGCAGGTCATATAATGTATCCAACGACAAAGCCCTAGATCTATCCATGAAGCGATGGCCTGTACAGGTAACTGACCTGATTTCAAAACCTGAAACACAAGCAATTATCAATCTACTCGAATCAAAATTGGCGACGGTCATTGTATTCCCGCATTTTGACATGCGTTGGAATTCCTATAGCTGGCCGCCGGACGAAGGCACAAAAAATCATTTTTCCGATTTCGCGCTTCAATTCGACGATCAATCCGGAAAAATTAATTTTAAAAGTAATGAATGGTACTCGTTTATCAGGCTCAAGCCCCAATAGGTCGTTAGCCGGAGATTTTAATTTTCATCTCATGTTTAAACAGTTTTTTTTCCTGGTATAATACAGCATTTCCTATGAAACTCATTATCCAGATTCCTTGTTACAACGAAGAGCAAACATTGTCAATCACCTTATCCGAGCTCCCAAGAAACGTCAATGGGTTCGATGTTGTAGAATGGCTCATCATAGACGATGGATCATCTGACAGGACTATCGAAGTTGCAAAAGCTCATGGTGTTGATCATATCGTCAGCCTCCCAAAGCATCAGGGATTGGCAAAAGGTTTTATGGCAGGACTCGAATGCTGTCTTCAGAAAGGAGCAGATGTCATTGTAAATACAGATGCTGACAATCAGTATTTTGCCGGAGATATTGCAAAACTCACATCCCCCATACTAGAAGGAAGGGCACAGATAGTTATTGGAGCCAGACCGATCAATGAAATTGAGCATTTTTCACCAGTAAAAAAAAAATTTCAAAGATTCGGCTCATGGGTTATTCGCCAGGCTTCTCACACAAGCATTCCGGATGCCACAAGTGGATTTCGTGCAATAAACAGAGAGGCGGCAATGCAAATAAATGTATTCAATGAATATACTTATACCCTTGAGACAATTATCCAAGCCGGCCAAAAAAATCTTTCTATCATTTCAGTACCTATAAGGATCAACAATGACCTAAGGCCTTCACGTTTATTGAAAAGTATACCTTCCTATATCAAGCGTTCAGTAATAACTATCTTTCGTATTTTTGTTGTTTATAAACCATTTCGTTTCTTTTTCATCACAGGTTCTTGCTTATTAGGAGTTGGGATTCTTATTGGGATCAGATATCTTTATCTTGATTTTATTGGTGAAGGAAAAGGACATGTTCAATCACTTGTTCTTGCCTCAATTTTTATGGGGATTGGGTTCCAGACCATATTGGTGGCTCTTTTAGCTGACCTTTTGTCTGTAAACAGAAGATTGATGGAAGATGTTCAATACAAACTCAGAAAAATGAATAAGAAATAGGCTAATCTAAAATCCAACAATCAATGGTAAAACAGTATAATTTGAAAGTAGCAGGTGGATTGAAGGAAGATGGAGTTATAGTTGGGAATACATTTGATAAATATGGATCACGAAACCTGATCGTCAGATGGATGATGAAAGGCTATGATTTATCACTTAATGAATTGATACGACTTGTAAACCCTACGAATATTCATGAAGTGGGTTGTGGTGAAGGTTATTGGACACTAAACTGGTTGGAAAAAGGAATTCATACACGCGGTTCTGACTTTTCAAACATTGTAATCCAAATGGCGCGATCCACTGCCAGAACTCATAATCTCCCTTTTGAAAATTTTATTGTCCGGAATATATATAATCTTGATCCTGTTTCTGACAAATCAAACCTTGTAGTATGCTGTCAAGTTCTGGAACATCTAGAGAGACCAAATGAAGCCCTCATTTCTTTAAAGCAGATTTCAGACCCATTCCTAATTGTCTGTGTGCCAAATGAACCATTATGGAGTTTACTTAATCTGGCACGAGGTAAATATTGGTCAGCTTGTGGAAACACACCAGGTCACCTTCAACGGTGGTCAAAAAAACAGTTTATCAATCTTGTCTCCCAGTATTTTGATATTTTAAAAATCAATACCCCTATTCCCTGGACAATGCTACTTTGCAAATTTAAATAATATGTAAGAAAAGTGAAGCATTCTAAATGGAAACAACTTCTTCATTGGGGTGGACTATTAATTGGCATAATTGGTGTTGCTTTTGTTGTCAGAAAGTTATTTGAATATTCTGATCAAATTAGTTTTTCTGCCTTTTTATTATCTTCAATTTTTTTACTTGCTAAGCTTGGTATAATTTGTTACTGTTCAGGTTTAACGAATATTTTATTAACAAATTAACAATGTAAAGGTGCAAATTTCGCATTGAAAATAGAAAATTATTGAAAATATATTTAGCATAGAATTTCACGGTAAATTACCGGGCGTATATTACGAATAAGTAGCTCCTTCAAAAATAATATTTTTATTTCCGAGCAAAGTATATTTTTGCTGATTAAATTTTTGCATTGCTTCCAGTATAAGCGGGAGCTCTCTTTTCTTTTTTAATTGCACTGTAATTGTTTTTTCCCCAATCGCAATATCAGCGCTGTTAAGGACAAATTTGTCATACAGCGTTTGTGCCGAAAGATGCGGGTACCGGCCCATTTCAAGGGCAAACAACCGGTAAAGGTTATGGGCGAGGATACTCATGGTAAGG
>Ga0172381_10005367_pt1 | contig 13021 bp, 12 predicted proteins | sample Leawel6488metaG_FD_119754 | JGI IMG/M metagenome (GOLD analysis project Ga0172381, IMG submission 119754) | Leachate microbial communities from a municipal landfill in Southern Ontario, Canada - Leachate well 64-88 metaG | ecosystem: Engineered > Solid waste > Landfill > Unclassified | place... | reverse complement strand
TGTTATGATCCAGCAGCTTATTTCAAAGGGCCGCGCCAGGGGCCTGGGAGGGGTGGAGTTTCTAACCGGTGTTCCGGCTAGCGTTGGTGGAGCAATGATGATGCATGCCGGGGCGTGGGGCCAAAATTTATCGAATTTAGTTGAACGCATTACGTTAATGGATTATAATGGAAAAATAAGAATTTTAGGCCGCAAAGATGTTAAATTTTCTTACCGCAGTTCCGGCCTGGATGATTATATCATTCTCGGCTGTAGTTTTCTGCTTAAGAAGAAAAGCCCAAAAGAAATCAGCGGGATCTTAAAAAGAAATCTGCTTAAGCGCAAGCTTACACAGGATCTATCTTATCCGAGCGCGGGGTGTATTTTTAAAAATTCCCGGAATGATTCCGCGGGTAGGCCTGCCTTGTCGGCAGGCAGGCTTATAGATGCATGCGGGCTTAAAGGTAAGCGTATCGGCGGGGCGCAAGTTTCAGAGAAGCACGCGAATTTTATCATAAATAAAAATAAGGCAAAATCATCCGATATTTTAAGATTGATTAGGATTATCCGCAGAGATGTTAGAAAAAAATTTAATATTGAGCTTAAACCGGAAATTAAGATATGGCGTTAGTTAACAGGCGACAGGCGACAGGCGACAGGCGACAAAATAAATTTGGTAGAATTGGCGTCCTAATGGGCGGGCCTTCCAGTGAAAGAGAAGTGTCGCTTAAATCCGGCAGGGCGGTTTTGGAAAGCCTGAACAGCCTGGGGTTAAACGCGGCCGCGATCGATATAAGGACTGACCGTAAAATTGATAATATTCGTTTGTTGAGATCCCGCAATATAGATTGCGCTTTTGTGGCTCTGCATGGAAAATTCGGCGAGGACGGAGGTATCCAGGAGATACTGGAGAGTATGAATATCCCTTATACCGGTTCAGGCGTGTTAGCCAGTAAACTAGCCATGGATAAGATATCTTCTCGCAAGATCTTTCAGGTCTACGGCTTAAATGTTCCGGGTTGTGAGGTTTTGAACAGGTTTTTCTACAATAAAAATAAATATAAGCGTAATAAATCCGTATTTCCTTTAGTGGTCAAGCCGGCAACAAACGGTTCGAGCATAGGTTTGTCTATTGTTGAAAAACCGGCCTTGTTGGATAAGGCTATTGAGCTGGCTTTTGATTACGATGATAATATTATTATTGAGCAGTATATAAAGGGCAGAGAATTGACTGTGGCAATACTTGGAAATAAGGCCCTGCCGGTAATTGAAATAGTTCCGAAAAGAAAATTTTTTGATTACCAGGCAAAGTATAAATACGGACTGACTGAATATCTGGTTCCGGCGCCTTTGCCGCAAGGGTTAAAAAGAAAAGTCCAGTTGTGCGCGCTTAAGGCGCATCGGATACTGGGTTGTTTCGGTTGTTCCCGCGTTGACATCATACTTGATGACAAGTCGCGCGCTTATATATTAGAGGTGAATACTATCCCGGGCTTGACGCAAACCAGCCTTTTGCCCAAAGCAGCTTCTAGCGCGGGGATAGGTTTCGCGCAGCTTGTCCTGGAACTGGTCGGTTTGGCATATGAGAAAAATTAAAAAGAATTTTCGCCTGCCGCCCAAGCCGCTGATAATTTTTGCGGTGATATTAGCCATATTCCTGCTGGCAACGGCCGTATTTTTTAACAGCCTGCGGAATCTGAGCCTTTTTAATATCAGAGAAATAACGGTCAAGCAGGGAGCGGCCATTGATTTGGCTTACCTTAAGGGAAAAAATATCTTTAGTGTTGACCTTGAGCGTGAGTCTATGTATACCTGGCGAAGGTACCCGCTTTATAAAAAAATAAGGCTGATCAGGGTATTGCCTGACCGGATCTACGTTGATTTTGTCAAGCGCCAGCCGGTAGCTTTGGTTAAATTGAACGCAAAGTATTTCAGTGTAGACGATGAGGTTATGTTCTTTGACGCAAAGCTCATATTAAATCCTACAGATCCGGCATGGCAGTCTTTGCCGGTGATATTGGGCTTGGGGCCGAAGATCCCTAACCCTAAGTCGGCCTGTAAATATTATGTGCCTGAATTGGATTTCGGGTTAAAGATATTGCGGGAAGCGGAGAAAAATAAAGGCTTTAAGGATTACCGGATCATTTCTTTGGACTTGGCAGGCCAGGACAGCGCGATCATATTCCTGACCTTGCCTTCGATCGCCAATGCCGGGATCGTAGAAGTAAAACTTGGGAAGGAGAATATTATTTCCAGGCTGAGAATACTTGAAGGCCTGCTTTATCAATTTAAGAAAGATTGGAACAGCATCAAATACATTGACCTCAGATTTAAGGAGCCGGCTATAAAATTTCACGACATGGCTAAGAATAAGAACAGGGTAAGGTAATAAAGCATATGTTTAAAAATTACATCTGCGCTATTGATATTGGTTCAAGTAAGATATCCGCTGTTTGCGCTAAGGTCAGTGGCAAGAGGATAACCGAATTATACTTTGAGAATACTCCTTCCAAAGGCGTCAGGCAGGGCATGGTGGTAAATTCCATTGATCTTGTATCGAGCTTAAGTAAAGTATTATCCGCGTTAAAGCGTAAATCCGGGATAAGAATTAAATATGTCTATACTAATCTTTCTGGAAGCGAAGTAGCAACTAAACATAGCTACGCTATTATGCCTCTGGCGGAGCGGGGAAACAAGGTTATCAGCCCGTATGATATTCAGAAAGTGGTTGAGCAGGCCCGTGTATTGGGGTCTAGCCTTGAAGAAGAGATCATCCATCAGATGCCGGCTTCGTTCTCCATTGATTCCAAGAGCAATATACTTAATCCGATCGGGCTTTACAGCCACAGGCTGGAAGTTGACCTGTATCTTATTTATGGTAAACTTTCCGCCATCCAGAGCCTGACTCGCGCTGTCAATCAGGCGGGTTACGAAATAAAGGACCTTTATTTTTCCGGGGTCGCGACCGCTGCCTGTGTATTTAATAAAGAGAACAGAGATGGGATCAATGTGTTGTGCGATATAGGCAGCGATATAACCGAGCTGGTGATTTTTAAGGATGGGCTTATTAAAGCCGCCCAGATCCTGCCGATAGGTGGAAATTTTATTACTCAGCAGTTGGCTGATGAATTAAGTATTCCTTTTGAATTGGCTGAAGACCTGAAAAAATCGCATGCCTCTATCGGAGATTACGGAAATATCCCTGAAGATAAAGAGATATTGATCAAAAAGAACAATATCTATAAACCTATTAAGCAGAGGCTGGTTGCTCAGATCGTTACTGCCAAAGCTAAAGAGATCTGTGAACAGGTTAAGGCTGTTTTGGAAAAAAATATATCCGCAAATGATGAAGTAAAAAACTTTTCCTGTTGCGGCAGAATAGTTTTTGTTGAAGGATTCTTGGAGGCGATGGAGAATGTGTTGGGCATTTCGGTAAGATTATCCAGGATAAACAACCCCGCGCTTACCGCCTTTAGTAATAAGGCCGAAGAATTATCCGGCCAAAAATACTTGGATTATCTTACTGCTTTAGGCGTGATCTGTCAGGCTTTGTTTGATGAACAACCGCATATTTTGTCTGCCGGACAACCCGCAAAAAATCCGCTGAAAAAATTTACAAATAGGCTTAAAGAAGTCTATAGGGAATACTTTTAATTGACCCGCGTTATTGCAGGTGTATAATACTAACATTAAATTACGACGGAATCGTATATTTTGATCAGGGTTAGGGGCCAAGTGATAAGGGAAAATATTATTAAAGTAAGGGAGCAGGTCGCTAGAGCTTGTGCCGTTTCAGGCAGGCAGAGTTCTGATGTGGCTTTGATAGCTATAACCAAGAATAGGGCTCTGGAAGAGATAATCCAGGCGATCGATTCAGGTATATCTGATATAGGAGAGAATAAGGTTCAGGAAATATCACGTAAGATCGGCCAACTGCGGCCGGTACTGGACGGTAATAACGTCAGATTGCATATGGTCGGGCATCTTCAGACTAACAAGGTAAAAGAAGCGGTAAAATTATTTGACCTGATCCATTCCGTGGATAGCGTTAAACTCGCGGCAGAGATAGATAAAGAGGCGCAAAAAATATCTAAGTTACAGGATATTCTCGTGCAGGTTAATACTTCATACGAAGAGAGTAAATCAGGTTTCGCGCCTCAAGAGGTTATTGAATCTGTATTGGAAATTGCGAAATTAAGGAATATAAGTATTAAGGGGTTGATGACTATGGCTCCGGTGGTCAAAGATTCCCAGGAGGCCAGGGTATTCTTTAAAAATTTAAGGGATATCCGAGATAAAATTAACGGCCTGGCCGTTACTTCTTTTCCTTTAAAGCATTTGTCCATGGGCATGAGCGATGATTTTGAGGCAGCTGTCCAGGAAGGCGCAACTATGATCCGGGTAGGTAGAGCTATTTTTGAGTAATAAAAAATATGAAAAATACCATAGGAATAATCGGCTGCGGCAATATGGGAAAGGCAATAGCCGATAAACTAAAAAAAGATTTTCCGGTTTTAGTTTTTGATAAATTTATTGAAAAAGCGGAAAATATTGAGCAAGTCCAGGTTGCCTCAGGCGTGAGCCAATTGTGCCTGGGCGCGCAGGCGATAATATTGGCGGTTAAGCCGCAGGATTTTGACGGCATACTGGATGAACTTAAGGGGAAAATAGATAATAAATTAATTATTTCGATCGCCGCTGGCATTCCAACTTCCTTGATTGAGAATACTCTTGGGGCTGTTGCTGTGGTGCGGGTGATGCCCAATATTCCCGTCAGAATAGGCAAGGGTACCAGTTGTATTTCCAAGGGCAAATACGCCGGCATTGAGGAATTGGACCTGGCGCAGAATATCTTTGATTTATTCGGCCAGTCTATTGTAATAGACGAGAATATGATGAATGCTGCTACCGCGGTATCCGGAAGCGGGCCAGGTTTTCTTTATTATTTACTGAAGGCCCAGAAAATCGATCCCGCCGAGTTTGACGTGGTTAAAAGATTTGCGCTTGAAGAATTTTCAGTTAAGTTAACCCAGGCGGCTTTAGCCCTTGGGTTTAATATGGGGCAGGCAGAATTCTTGGCGGTGAATACGGCTGAGGGGTCTTTGAGCCTGCTTCATGAAGAAGGCCATACTTTAGAAGAATTGATCATGCAGGTGGCTTCTAAAGGCGGCACGACCGAAGCAGGCCTGGAAGTTTTGAGCAAGGGGTTAACTTTAGAAGAAGCCGTTAAAGCGGCTAAAACGCGCGCAGAGCTGCTTTCAAGGAGATGATTTTATGTCAAGATTAGGAGTGATCGGCGGCAGCGGGTTGTATAGGATCGAAGGGATGAAGAATATAAAGAAAGTTGCTGTTAAGACTCCTTTTGGCAGGCCGTCGGATAATTTGATCGTTGGAGATCTGGAGGGCAGGGAAGTAATATTTTTACCTCGCCATGGCGTGGGGCATAAGGTTTCTCCGACCGAGATCAACTACCGGGCAAATATTTATGCCATGAAAAAAATGGGGGTTGGGAGGATAATTTCTGTGGCTGCCTGCGGAAGTCTGAAAGAAGAAATTGCTCCGATGGATTTTGTGGTGATCGACCAGTTTGTTGACCGCACTAACCATGCCCGGGAGATGAGTTTTTTTACTCAAGGGATAGTGGCGCATACAATGTTCGCTCATCCCGTCTGTAATGAGCTTGCCTCGGCGCTTTATGATTCGGGCAAAAAATTGGGTTTAAAGATGCATAAGGGCGGTACTTACCTTAATATGGAGGGCCCGGCATTTTCGACTTTAGCTGAATCCAGGCTTTATCGTAGCTGGGGTATGGATATTATAGGCATGACCAATATGGCTGAGGCAAAATTGGCCAGGGAAGCCGAGATCTGCTATGCGACCCTTGCGGCTGTTACTGATTATGATTGCTGGTATCCGCAGCATGAAACAGTCACCGTTGATATGGTCATCAGCAATCTGGTCAAGAACACCGAAAATGCCAAGAAGATAATATCTTCGGTAATTGAGCATATAAGCCCACACAGGGCCTGCGCCTGTAAGGGCGCTTTAAAAAATGCCATTGTAACTGATAAAAAAATGATCTCTGCCCAGGCAAAGAAGAGGCTGGGTATATTGATCGAAAAATATATAAAGTAAATGACAAATGATAGAGCACAAAATTCAAAATAAATCCAAAGCACAAATTACCAAAACTTTTGTTTTGAATTTTTGATTTTGAATTTATTTTTTCATTTGGATTTTGATATTTGTCATTAACCTATAGTTTAATAGCCTAATTTATGGAATACAAACATACACTGAATCTTCCTAAGACCGATTTTCCGATGAAGGCAAACCTGCCCAAGCGGGAGCCGGAACTATTGGCGATTTGGTTAAAAGAAGATATTTACCGCCGCATTATGGAAAATGCCCCGGGCAGGGAGAAATACATCCTGCATGACGGCCCGCCTTATGCTAACGGCGATATCCACTTAGGCCACGCTTTAAATAAAATTTTAAAAGACATTATTATTAAATTTAAGTCAATGAACGGCTATGCTTGCGCTTACGTGCCGGGATGGGATTGCCATGGCCTGCCTGTTGAGCACCAGCTTTTTAAAGAACTTAAGATGAGGAAACAGGATATCAATCAGCTGGAGTTCAGAAAAAAGGCGCATGATTACGCGATGAAATTCGTAGATGTGCAAAAGGACGAGTTTATCCGGCTGGGCGTATTCGGGGATTGGCAAAATCCCTATCTTACTTTGTCCCCGGATTATGAAGAATCAATACTTGTTTCATTGGCAAAACTCAAAGAAAAAGGCTATGTTTACCGCGGCTTAAAGCCGGTCAACTGGTGTTTCAGGTGCGAAACCGCTCTTGCCGAAGCTGAAGTGGAATATCAGGATCATAGTTCGCCTTCGATATTCGTAAAGTTTAAATTAGACGATCCTAAATTCGCTCAGGAAATCTTTTTGCTTATTTGGACCACGACACCATGGACATTGCTGGCTAATGTGGCTGTTGCGATACATCCCGATTTTATTTATTGCTTAGTAGATACGGAGAAGGGTAAGTTGATAATCGCGCAAGAATTGCTGGCCAAAGTAATGGAGCAGGCTGGTATCGGTAATTTTAAGATCATTAAAGAGTTTAAGGGTAAAGATCTTGAGGGTTTAAGCTATGCGCATCCTTTTATATCCGGCCGGCGGGGCAAGGTTGTATTGGCTGATTACGTTTCAGGAGCCGATGGCAGCGGCTTGGTCCATACCGCTCCCGGACACGGCGCTGACGATTTTCAGACTGGAGTAAAATATAAATTAGATGTGGTTATGCCGGTAGATCCGAAAGGCAAATTTGACTCTGAGCAGGGCGAGTTCAGTGGTATGAATATTTTTGATGCGAATAAACCGATATTGGAGAAGCTCAAATCTTTAGGGGCGTTACTTGCCGAAGGAAAGATCCAGCATTCATATCCTGTTTGCTGGCGTTGTAAAAATCCGATAATATTCCGTGCCACAAAACAGTGGTTTTTAAAGATCGATCATGAAGGCTTAAGAGGTAAAGTTCTTAAGACAATAAAAAAAGATGTCAAATGGGTGCCTGCCAGCGGGGAAGAAAGAATATCTTCGATGGTTGAATCGCGGCCTGACTGGTGCTTATCCCGTCAGAGATACTGGGGTGTGCCTATACCGGCTCTGGTCTGTAATAATTGTAAAGAAGAAGTTTTGGAGCCGGAAGTTATCAGAAAACTGGCAAGACTGGCCGCCGCAGAGGGTTGTAATGCCTGGTTTAGCCGTGAAGCCAAAGAGTTCGTGCCCGAGGGATTAAAATGCCCGCATTGCTCAGGCGGGGAATTTTCGAAAGGCGCGGATATCCTGGATGTCTGGTTTGATTCCGGCGTAAGCCATCAGGCGGTTTTAAAGAAGAGAGAGTCATTGGAGTTTCCGGCCGCGCTGTATCTGGAGGGTTCGGATCAGCACCGCGGATGGTTCCAGTCCTCATTGATACCTGCGATGTGTATTGAGTCGACAGCGCCTTTTAAGTCCGTCTTGACCCACGGTTTTGTCGTGGACGGAGAAGGCAAAAAGATGTCCAAATCGGCCGGTAACGTGATCTCACCTTTGGATATTATTAAAAATTCAGGAGCGGATATCCTGCGTTTATGGGTCGCCTCAAGTGATTATAATGAAGATATCAGAATATCCGCCGTAATATTGAGCAGATTATCCGAAGCATATAGAAAAATAAGGAATACGCTCAGGTTCATGCTGAGCAATTTGTCTGATTTTGATCCTCAGGCGGATATGGTTAGCCCGGATAAAATGCGCAACATCGATAAATGGATACTTGCTCAGGCAAATATCCTGTTGATCGAAAAAACCACGGCGGCTTACGGCACTTTTGAATTTTATAAAGCTTATCAGCTGATATATGATTTTTGTAATTCCGAATTATCTTCGTTGTATCTGGATATGGCTAAGGGCAGGCTGTATACTTACGCTAAAAACAGCGTCGAGAGAAGAGCCGCCCAGACAGCGATCCATGAGGTGTTGAATATTTTAGTCAGAGTAATGGCTCCTATCTTAAGTTTTACCGCCGAAGAAACGTGGCAGTATATGCAGGCCTCCAAAGATGGCAAGGAATTCTTGAGCGTCCATCTTCTATCTTGGCCGCAGGCCATCAAGGGGGATCTGGAGCCTGCCAACCAGCGGATAAAACAGGTATTTGAAATAATGCCTCAAGTGACCAAGGCCCTGGAAGCCAAGCGCGCCGAGGGAATAATCGGAAGTTCATTTGACGCTAAAATAAATATATTGACAAACAACCAAATTCGTTATAATTATTTAAGCAGCTTAAAGGCCGATTTGTGTGAAATATTCAAAGTTTCCCAGGCTTTAGTTACAAAGTCGGAAAGTGTCGAAGATTGTTTTATTGAGGTTTCTCCCGCGGAAGGAAAGAAGTGCCAGCGTTGTTGGAATTATGTCTTAACTGTGGGAGAGAATAAAGAACATCCTGAAATTTGCGATAACTGCATCAGTGCCATAGGAGGCAAGACTTGAAAAAGAAATTTACTAAGCAGGAGCTAGGCGAATTTAAAAAGCTGCTGGTCAAGGTTAAAGATAAAGTCGTTGATGACATTAAACATATTTCCGATGATACTTTAAAGAAGTCGCAGAAAGAGGCGTCCGGGGATATTTCCGGGTATACTTACCACATGGCAGATGTGGCAACCGATACTTATGACCGTGAATTTTCTCTTTCACTCGCTTCTAATAGCAGGCAGTTCCTTTATGAATTAGAAGATGCTTTTAAGAAGATCGAAGAGGGGACTTATGGCACTTGTGAGGATTGCAAGGTCCTTATTACAAAAACGCGCCTGCGAGCCGTGCCTTTCGCGAAGTTATGTTTAAAATGCCAGGAAAAAAGAGAGAAGAAGTAGGGCCAACCGTAGGTGCCTGTTGTTTCGCATGCCCTTTATTATAGTAATTTCCATTCTTTTTTTTGATCAAGCCGCAAAATTCCTTGTTGTAAAGAATCTAGCCTTAAATCAATCTATTCCGGTTTTGCGCGGTATATTCCATATCAGCCTGGTGCATAACCGTGGCGCTGCGTTTGGAATGTTGAATAATCAGGTGCCTGTGTTTATAATCGCGACCATACTGGCTATAACTTTGATCGCTCTAAACCTGAAGAATTCCAAGTCCAATAAACTGTCTCTATTTAATATCTCTTTATACCTTATATTAGGCGGGGCTCTGGGTAATCTTATCGACAGGATATTTTTAGGTTACGTGATCGATTTTCTAGATTTTCGTATTTGGCCGGTATTTAATATTGCCGACAGTGCGATCACAATTGGAGCGGTGTTGCTGGGCTGGACGATATTATTTAATGACAAATGTCAAAACCCAAATGACAAAATAAATTCAAAATCCAAAATCCAAAACTAATGTTTTAATAATTTGTGCTTTGGATTTATTTTGAATTTTGTACTTTGTTATTTGAATTTAACTATGCATCCCATAATCTGTCAAATAGGGCCATTTACAATATTTTCCTACGGATTAGCTTTAGCCGCGGCTTTTATTATTTCTGTTTTTCTGGCTTCGGAGCAGGCAAGAAGAAATAATATCGATCCCAATATAATTTATAATATTAGTTTTATCGGTTTTATTTTTGGTATAGCTGGCGCCAGGATATTTTATGTTTTGAGTAATATCGGCTATTATTCAAAAAATATCCAGGAGGTATTCATGCTCGCGCACGGTGGATTATCGGTTTTTGGAGGGCTGATATTGGGCATCGCGGCAGCAGTAGCGTATTTAAAGATAAAAAAACTTTCGGTTTATTTAGTCTTTGATACGCTGATGCCTTTCCTGGCGCTTGGCCAGGCCATAGGCAGGATAGGGTGCCTATTGAACGGGTGCTGTTATGGAGCGACTGTTATCCCTGTGCAAATATACGCGTCTTTTTCATTACTTGTGGTTTTTATGTTATTACGTTTTATCCAGGACAGGCCGCATGCCTTAGGCACGGTATTTTATGCGTATCTGTTTTTTTATTCTTTTGAAAGGTTTTCTATTGAATTTTTGCGCTCGGATAATCCGCGTATATTATTCAGCCTCACTTTATTTCAATTGTTATGTATCCCTGTATTTATAATAAGTTTGATATGGCTGGTTTCACGGTGTGAGAAAAAAAATGAAAACGTTTAATTTCGAAGTCAGCCCGCAGGAAGCGGGAAAGCGCCTGGATATATTGTTGCTTGATTACGCAGGCCTCAATGACTTGGGGCTATCGCGCACTTTTCTTCAGGCTCTTTTAAAATCCGGCAAAATAGCTTTGAATGATGGCCTGTGTACTAAGGCGCATCACAAAGTCTGCTTAGGGGATAAAATCAGGATCGATCTGGAGGAAAAGGCAGTGGAAAGCCTGCTGGCAGAGAAGATACCTTTAAAAGTCGTTTATGAAGATAAAGATGTTGCGATCATCAATAAACCGGTCGGCCTGGTGGTACATCCTGCTCCGGGCAATAGAGAGCATACCCTGGCAAATGCTTTGCTGAACAGATTTAAAAATCTTTCCGATATAAATCCCGGCCGTCCGGGAATTGTCCATAGGCTAGATAAAGAAACATCCGGGATTATGGTTATAGCTAAGACGAATAAAGCGCATTTGCATCTTGCCAAGCAATTCGCCGACCATTCCATTAAGCGTAAATATGTCGCTCTTGTTGAGGGCAAGGTTGAGTTTGATCAGAATATTATCGAGGTGCCGATAGAGAGGCATCCGGTAAAAAGAAAAACCATGACGGTGGGTTACGGCCCGGAATCCAAATACGCAAAAACGCTTTACCATACCATTAAGCGGACGAATAGGTATAGTTTATTGGAGCTGGAGCCTTTTACCGGCAGGACCCATCAGCTTAGGGTTCATCTTGCTTTTTTGGGCCATCCCGTATTGGGCGATTCAAAATACGGCAAAGAGATATTGTTTAAGCGCCTGGCCCTGCATGCCCTTTCTCTGGGTTTTATTCATCCCGGAACAGGAAAATTCGTGGAATTTTCAAGCGAAATGCCTGTTGAATTTTCCGAATTCCTCAAGAAAAATAAAACTTGATTTAATTCCGCAAATTATTATAATATATTCGTAATACACAACTTAACATAAGGGGGAGTAACAATGGATAAGGCAAAGTCTTCGGTTTTGGTTTTGATCGTAGTAGTTATTGTTTCTTTAGGTTTACTGGGCACTAGTTTTGTTATGCTGCAAAAAGAAAAAACTAATGTTCAGAGACTACAAGAAGAATTAGATGATGTCAAAACCCGCCAGCGTATAACCGAGACTAAACTTGATGATTCCAAAAAAGCCCTGGCTGATATGGAGGCTAATTTAAAAGCCGCCCAAGATCAGATCGCATCCCTTTCAAATGAAGTTACGCAAGAGCGCGTGGCTAAAGAAGAGTCATTGGCGAAATTGGATCAGATGAGATCAGACCTGGAGCAGCAAAAATCATTAAGGGCTGACCTTGAGGATAAATTTACTCAATCACAGGAAGGCGCGCAAAAATTACAGTCACAATTATCTGAACTGGATACTAAGAAAAAAGAGCTTGAAGGAAGGATCAAAGAGCTTGAAGATAAAGCTTCGCAGGTAGAACTGGGAAAAATAGTTGTTGCTCCGGATGCTTCTAAAGCAGCCGCGTCTACCACGAAAACAAAAGCCAAGAAGCAGGCGGTTAAGAAAGAGGCAGTTAAAAAACAGTCAGTTGCTGATAAGGCCGCGAATCTCTCTGCTCAGAATATCGGTGTTAACGCGGGGGTTGTTACTTCTGCCGCTGTTAAGGATGCCCTAGCTGAGGGAAAGGTTTTGGTCCTGAATAAAGAATATGATTTCGCGGTTATTAATTTAGGCAGTAAAGACGGGATCAATGCCGGAGATGTCTTTACTGTTTATCACGGCAGCGCCAGTATCGGTGATATAAAGATAGAAAAGGTGCACGAGTCTATGTCAGCCGCCGGATTTGTCACAGCCGGCATTAAAGATAAGATCAACGAAGGCGATAAGGTAGCTAAGAAAAGTAAATGAAGCCTTTTTGCCTGCCTGCCGGCAAAGCAGGTGCGACTCTAGGGCATTTTGTCAGGGGCCAGGTTAGCTGCCCCGGAGACAAGTCAATATCCCACCGGTATGTGATCTTGAGCGCTCTTTCAGAGCAAAAGACCGTTATAAATAATTTTCCCGCCAATGATGATTGTTTTTCTACTATAAAAGTATTCAGAAAATTAGGGATTAAAATAAACGTGGGCAGAAAAACGGCCTGCGTTTTTGGTAAAGGGCTTTACGGATTAAAAGAATCCGCAAAGCCCATTTTTGTGGGAGAGTCCGGAACCACGTTAAGATTAATCCTGGGTGTTTTAGCCGGGCAGGATCTTGACACAAAATTGATCGCGGGTAGGTCTTTATCCAAGAGGCCGATGAGGCGGGTAACTGTTCCGCTTCGGCTGATGGGCGCAAAAATTAAAGTCCGCACCGTCGTCGCCCCTCGCCCCTCGCCCCTCGC
>Ga0172381_10005365_pt1 | contig 13022 bp, 14 predicted proteins | sample Leawel6488metaG_FD_119754 | JGI IMG/M metagenome (GOLD analysis project Ga0172381, IMG submission 119754) | Leachate microbial communities from a municipal landfill in Southern Ontario, Canada - Leachate well 64-88 metaG | ecosystem: Engineered > Solid waste > Landfill > Unclassified | place... | reverse complement strand
GGCGAGCAGGAGATGCCGGCTTTTTCCCGCCAATGCCATCTTTTCCGCAAGCGCACTTTTTTTCCCGGCAGCGCACCGGTAATCTGACGGTGAGGTGATGATCGCAAGGTCGCCGGCGCCGGTTACCCCGAGCGACTCTTCAGCGACAAGCCAGCCGCCAAGTAATACTGCTTTTTCTGCGGCCGCAATCACCGAGGCGGGCGTAATGCTTTTTTTAAAGAGCCACGTCCGCCCGGGCATCGCATACGTCCCGGCCGATGTGTGCAGGACACCGGGCCCGGGCAGCAGGTGCGCGAGTGCGTAGGCCGTTGTCGTCTTTCCCTGCGCCCCGGTGATCTCGATCATCGGGTGGGGAACATGGCCGTCGAGCAACTGCCGCACCGCTTCATGATGGAGGATCACCGGTTCCGACCCGGAACGCCCGGCAAGCAGCGGGTGTCCCGGGTCAAGGTGGACCGGGGCCACAACAAGATCGTAGGTCTCATGTGCTGCCCGCTCTGCCGCTTCCGGTGTGGTGCCCCGGTAAACGTCAACCATGTCGACCGTGTGGCCGGCCCGGGCAAAGGCTCCCCCGATCTCGCAGCCGCCATGGATCGTATCGAGTACCAGGATCCGCATATGCCGCTTCAGATAAGCGTCAGCGCTTTTTTCGCGTTTTTCACCATCAGCTCTGCAAGGAGCGGGTCGATACCAATGGGATCGGCATAGACAAGCGGAATGGATTTTCCGTTGAGCACAAACGTACCCTTCTTTGTACCTTCAGGAAGGCCTATCTCGGAGGGAATGTCCTTTTCGATGTGGACACCTTTTGCAAGAAAGAGCGGCACGACAACGAGCGCGTCAATATTTTCTTTCTTAAACGCCTCAAGCGAGTCTTTAATTGAGGGTTTGTTGATATTCATAAAACCGCATTTGACGACAAAATCGGAGGTCTGGGCCGCGATCATCTTCCCGGTCGACTCAATGAGTTCCTGGTTGTAGGGCATCGTGCTGCCGTGGCCCACTAGTAACATTCCCTTCGTAACCATATAACAAATAGTATTACGGTAATGGTTAAAAATTATTACCAAACGATCTTTTTGCGGGGTCTTTTTTCACGGGAAACAAACAACTTAAAAACTGGTTTTCTGCGGGGTGCAGGCATCCCCAACCACATCCCGTCATGTCAGATCCAAACACATTTCTGGTGCAACTCTCAACAGATATGAACTTATGATGGATGCATTCGGGCGCTTCGGCCTTATCATCAACAACCATGCGGTCAGGACTCCCATCGCCATTGCATCCATGGCCGGTATCGTGGACGCACAGTACGTCCTCGACCGAAAAGCACATGCCGGGGTTGCATTTATCGGAGGTTACGCGATCGATGCTCCCACTATGGATGCAGCACGGGCAATCGCAGCTGGCGGGGAGCGCAAAGAATTCCTGTACGACGATCCGGTGGCCGCGTTACAGAAAGAACTTGACCTGCTCAGGACCTGCGATGTGGTCGCCGCGATTAACCTCCGGGGCAGTTCCCCGGCTGCATTTACCGCCATTGCCGATGCCCTCGGCAACCGCGTGGTCTACGAGATCGACGCCCACTGCCGGCAGGCGCCCATGGTCGCGGCAGGCTCAGGTGAATATTATCTCAAAAATCCCGGGGCCCTTGTTGCGGTTGTCAAAGCCCTCAAGGAAAAAGAGGTCACGGTCTCGGTGAAAATGCGTGTCGGCGTCGCTGCGGATGACCGGGCGCTCGTGCGTGCGCTCTGGGGGGCCGGGGCCGATATCCTGCATGTGGATCTCATGGACGCCGGCATTGCAAAACTCCGGCAGATCCGGAACAGCTGCCCGCTTCTCATCATCGCAAATAACTCCATTAATACGTTCGATAAAATGCGGGACATGCTCTCGCACGGCGCCGATCTCGTCTCGCTCGCGCGGCAGTCTGACGAGCACACGCTCGCCGGCCTTGACGCGGCAATCACCCGGTACGCTGATGAAGAGGGCTGGTACAACTCCCCAAAACAGCTCTGTCGGGGCGGCGACCTGCGGGCGCTTACCTTCTGCTGCATGCCGGTCAAGGAGTGCCCGCTCATCCCGGCTCTATCAAGGATCGGGCTCTCAAAAGAAGAGTATGCACAACTAAAACTGGATTCTGTAAAAGGCACGCCGCTCGAAGGCGGCCCTCACACCTGTTTTGGCAGCCTTGCCTGGTGCTGCAAGACCTCGTCCCCCTGTATGTTCCGGGACATGACCCTCTCACAGGAAGGGCTCACGAAGAAAGAGTATATGCGCCGGAAACGCGAGCTCTCAGATATCCTGATGAGCCGTGTGTTCCATGACGTCCCTCATGATGACCCCTGCTGAACGGGCACAGATGGCAATGATGCTTGAGGTCTGCGCTTTCCCGAAACCCGGGAACGTGGACCGGTGCCACGATTATGCCGATACGAGACTCGAACATTTCCTTGCCTCCGCGATCTTTGCCCGGCCGGCACTTGAGGAGGCTGTGACCGGAAAAGGAAGGATCGGCGAGATCATCGGGCATGCGGTCCGGCAGACAAATGTGCACAACGGAGGCAACACGCATTTTGGCGCATTCATCCTCCTTATCCCGCTTGTGTACGGCGGCGGTATTGATGGCGCAATAAAAGCGGTCGCAAAAACCGACGTCTCCGATGCGGTCGCGTTCTACAAGGCGTTTGGTCTCACCAGCGTCCGGATGAACGAGTCGGACGAACTGGACGTGAACGATCCAAAGGCGCTCGACGAGCTCCGCGACCGGAACATGACACTCCTTGACGTGATGCAGCACTCGGCGCCAAACGATATGGTTGCCCGCGAATGGGTCAACGGTTTTATCCTGACCCGACGGGGCGCCGACCTCCTGCACCAGATCGGCCCGGGCCGGGAGGCGATCGTGGAGATGTTTTTAACCCTCCTTGCGACCGAGCCTGACACGTTCATCATCAAAAAGCACGGCAGGGATGTTGCAGTGCAAACCATGGAAAAAGCCCGCGAAGTTCTGGAGGGACGGCGGGTGCTGGAAACCTTTGATGCAGAGTGCATTGATACCGGTATCAACCCTGGTTCTATCGCAGATATCACGATTGCAGCGATCTTTATCGCCCTTGGCGAGGGTTGGGAATGGGACTCATAAAAAGCGGTATTAACGAGGTGATTGCGACTACCGCGTTCAACGCGGCACCCATTGGCATTCATTACCGTGACAAGGTAGCGAGCATGATCCTTTTTGCCGGCAGCCACACTGCGGAAAACGTTGAGCGCGACGGCTGGGTTGTGGCGAACATCATTCACGATCCTGTGCTGTACGTGCGGACTGCGTTTGAGGATCTGCCTCACGATGCATTTGTGGAAGAGCCGGTGGCGGGCCGGACGATGTACCGGCTGGCCGGGGCCGATGCATGGGTCGCATTTACCGCGACAATCGAGCGCAAAACTGACGGCGCGATCAAGGTTCTGCTTGAGCTGGAAAAAGAGATCGTAGAAGAAGTAGCGGTTTACCCGGTGAACCGGGGGTTCAACAGCCTCATCGATGCGACGGTGCATGCGACCCGGTACCGGGCGAACCGGGATCCGGCATTGAAAAAACTGATCGATTACCACGCGGGGATCGTGCAGAAGTGCGGCGGGAAAAAGGAGATGGCTGCGCTTGAGTTGTTAATGGGATATATTGGGGCGTGAGCAGATCACGAGATCTGGGGGCCCTGGAACTTTTTTTTAACGAAAAACAAAGAATGGCAGAGGATTGAAGGGAATAAACAACACGTATAAAAGGAAAAATTCCGGAAAAACAACGTTGACCCTATAAAAAAAACAAAATTTGTTTTAGCACACCCTTGGAACCGGGTCTCCCATGGGTGGCTCAATAAACCGTTCGCCACCGATTGCAGTCTCCATTATCACGTTGGAGCCGGCAACAACTTTTCCGATGATCGCTGCATCCTTCCCGTACTTGTGCGAGCGGAGTGCCGCAAGGATCGCGTCCGCATCGGCAGCCGGCACTCCCATCACCACCTTGCCCTCGTTTGCCACTTCAAGCGGATCGATGCCGAGCATACCGGCAGCACTTCTCACACTCTTCCTGACAGGGATGCATTCCTCTTCTACCCGGACCTGCACATGACCTTTCTTTGCCATCTCGTTGATTGCACTCGCAAACCCGCCCCGGGTCGGATCCTTCATCGCATGGATAGTGCCTGCGTCAAGGACATGTTCCATCATCCCCCAGAGCGGCGCGACATCGGACCGTATTTGTTCGCCAAGATCGAAACCTTCGCGGTGGGCCATAATCGAGATCCCGTGATCGCCAAGCGTTCCTGAAACAATGATTACATCGCCGGGGGTAAGGCCGTTGTCCCGCACAATGGTCTTCGCGACACCGATCCCTGCCGTGTTGATCGCAATCCCGTCAAGCGATCCCTTCTCGACGACTTTTGTGTCCCCCGTGACAATGGAGGCCCCGGCCTCCCCGAGCGCCTCGTCCATCGAGCTTACTATTCTTTCGAGATTCGCGACATCGAAACCCTCTTCAAGAATCATTCCGCACGAGAGCGCGACCGGGCGCCCGCCCATCATTGTCAGGTCGTTAACCGTCCCGCACACTGCGATCCGGCCGATATCCCCGCCCGGGAAAAAGATCGGGCGCACCACGTGGGAATCCGTGGTAAATACAATGTTCGTGCCGTTGATGGGGATCACGGCCCCGTCGTCCAGGGATTCAAGCCCGATTCCGCCGGCATTGTTGTGGGTAAACTTCGTGAGGGTCTGCAAAAGTTCGCCCATCACCTCGCCCCCGGCGCCATGCATCATGTTAACTTTCATGATTAGTCCGCCACCTCAATCTCGACATTGGTTACGACAATTTCCCGGCCCCGGACCACTTCCGGCAGCGCGCCGCAGCGGGGACAGACATAGATCTCGTTTCCCGCATACCCGCAGGGGCATTTCGTTTCGGGTTCCACATCGGCGCAGGCAAGAACAGTCGTTGTAAAGAGCGGGTCCTCCTCTTTTATCGTATCAAACAAAAAGATCACCTGTTCGGGATTTACCATTGCCATCTTTCCTACATCGACACTGATTTTTTTGACCCGGGTGGCATGATGATCGACCGCTGCTTTTTTTGCAGTCGCGTACAGATCGTAAGCGATACTGTATTCGTGCATCACTCCTCCAGCGCAGCGTAGACCTGTTTGAAGATCTCCCGGGTCTCAAGACCTTCCTCACGGGAGAGGCGCTGGATCGCGAACCCCACATGCACGAGCACGAATTCGCCAACCTTAACATCGACAAGATCGAGCCGGACTTCCTGTTTGAGGTCGCCGTAGTCCACAACCCCTACATTCCCCTCCTTGATCTCCAGCACTTCAGCAGGCACTGCAACGCACATCGATGATTCACACCCGTATCCGTTTGTACTGTGTAGGTGTTTCTCACTCATAAAAACAGTGATATGGTACCGGCAGGACGGAATTTTTTTTAGGCAACTCATTAAACGAAAAATCCCTGCCTGCTCCGGACAACCGGTTCCGCAGGGAACATGCTACAACAGGTAAGCAGTGCCGGTCGGGAGTTATGTTTACCGCAGTTTCCTGAAAGATACGGCGGGATATCCGGGATACTCTCATCCACAATCGGGACGTGTAAAAACACAAATCAGATGTCGGGTTTAGACTTCTCCAGGATATAGATAAACAAATGGATGTCATTATCTATCGACAAGGGTGTGGTGTTCTCAGTGTCCGGGCGCATCGCGATCAAGAAAAACAAACCGGCTCCATAATACCGGATCTGCTAGAAAAGATTTGAACATTTTTACTTACGCCGGGGAAGAGATTTGAACTCTTGAGGTGCAGGGCACCAGTGGCTTTCAAGGCCACCGCCTTACCGGACTAGACTACCCCGGCATTTGTGTTTTACTCTTTTGGCCGTGCAATATAAAAAATGCTTCTTTACATTTGCAGTTTTCCTGGTACATGTTGGAGGGGAAAACGTCCTAAACAGGAGATCACAAAAGTTCCCTGCCAGATTCAATGACGGCGCAGGTAAATAAGAAGTGAAGCCATGCACACCGCGGCCATGTCTCCTCCCGCCGCAAGCGGGGATTTTTGCGTTTGCGTCTCCCCCTCTGCCGGGACTACCGGGGAAGCGCTCATCACACTGAATGCTGCGGGTACCGTCGGACTCACAACAACTGAACCTGCATTCTCAGCATAGAGGTAAACCTCCGTACCTACCGAATACTTGTAAGGATACACTTTAAAGTAAAGGGGCTTACCCGCACCATTTACAACAATTTCTTCGGACATAACGTCACCCTGGTCATTGATAGTATGAAGGTCCCCGGTAGCATCCACATATTCCACCACCCAGTCAACAGATGACGACGTTGAGATAGTGACCGGTGCGTCACCAATAGGCTGGACAATAAAATAGACCGGCGTATCCCGGGAAGTTTTCCCATGGGCAGACAGAATGGTCGTAGCCGTTTGGGTCGTTTCCATAGCAACAGTCTCATGTCCCCCGATGATGCTAATCATTCTTGAACCGACGTACCCCAGCTCATCAGTAAAACTTACTTCATAGTCACCGGTCTGGCTGATGGGAACTACCACATCAAACCCACCCAGATTATCTGTACCCACATACATGGGACCATAAATAACTGAATTATCCGGCCCAATCACCGCAATCTGCACACCGGAATTTGTATCACCGGCAATTTTTCCGTCAATGTAGATCTTGCCCGAGAGGGTCTGGGTCATCTGGGAGGTGAGACTGATCTCGTCGGATCTATCAATGAGTCGTACCTGTCGCATGTTGATGGAGTCGCCCGTCCCGCTTGCGGGAACTTCAACTTTATAGAGCCCTTTCTGGAGGTGTGTTGTATCAAAGACCACGCGGAAAGTGTTGTCAGACTGGACATATGCAATCTTGCGTTTGACTTCTGTACTGGTGGTTACCTGCTGATAGAGAACAACATCGATCGGGGTCCCGATGCCAAAGGTGGTCGTCCCGTTGACCACCAGGGGCTTTCCTATAGTGAGAGTATCGGGAGCATAAATGAAGACCTGATATGCCGATGCGCCGCTGATCAGCATAAAAAAAAACAATACCAGCAGGACGATCTTCTTCATCTATGTACAAGATCAACTATGAGGCTGTTAATGATTTCTGAAAGTCTGAAAAAACCGCTCGCATGCTGGCGCGGAAAAGAAAGGTATGATGACGGGATAGTCGAATGCCTGACTATTATCTTTGAATCCGGGGGGTGTTCATGGGCGCGATGCCGGATGTGCAGTTACCGGCACGAACGGTACAGGGCACAATCCTGTGAAGAACTTGCGGCTCACCTGAATGCTCAGCTTGCCTGGGTACGATCGCAATTCAATCTTGATGAATTTCCGATGATTAAGATCTTTACCTCGGGGAGTTTTTTTGATCCTGCCGAGGTCCCCCTGACATTCCAAAAAGAGGTCGCACTGGCATTCAGGGGAAAAATTGTGATTGCCGAGAGCCGACCGGAATATATAACTCCCGATACCATCGGGCATTTTCTTTCCGAACTCAACGATGGCACCCATGCAACCCCGCTCTACTGCGCCATCGGTCTTGAAACCACAAACGATATCATACGGGAGAAGTGTATCAACAAGGGGTTCACATACGCAGATTTCAAACAGGCTGTAACTGTTGCCCATACCGCCGGGGCGGGGGTAAAGGCTTACCTCCTGTTTAAGCCGCCATTCCTGACAGAGGCAGAGGCCGTTACTGACACGAGGTCCTCGCTTGCAGACCTCGCAGGAACCGTTGAGATGGTTTCGATGAATCCCTGTACGGTGCAGAGACGGACCGAACTCGAACTGTACTGGAAACAGGGAGACTACCGCCCGCCGTACCTCTGGAGCGTGCTCTCACTCCTCAAAGACGCTCCCATGCATGTGACCTGCGATCCTCTGGGTGGCGGGCAGCAGCGGGGGCCCCACAACTGCGGCAAGTGCGACTATGACATCACCAAAGGAATCCGCGATTATTCGATTTCCGCTGACCGCGACCTCATAGGGGCGCTGCTGGAGATAGTCTGTACCTGCAAGAATGAGTGGGAGTACGTCCTTGACCGCGAGCGGCCGTATTGCATGCCGCTGACACGGTAAAGGATCTGGCATCTGATAATATCCTGACAGTTAAAAAAAAAGGAAAACCCTATTTTTTCCCCTTGCTTTGCTTTTCGATCTGCTCGGCAAGAAGCGGGAGGAAGGTACCGGCATCGGAGACAATCCCAATCGCCTGCGTAGTACCCCGATCCATTAGTTTGGTCACCGATGCAGGGTTGATATCCACGCAGACCGTTTTTACCCCTGACGGCAGGCAGTTGCCAACCGCGATCGAGTGCAGGAGGGTCGCAACCATCAATACCATCTTGCATCCGGGGATATACTTACGCATCTCGTCCTGCGCCACCATGGTATCCTGGATCACATCGGGCAGCGGACCATCGTCACGGATCGAGCCGGCAAGCACATAAGGTACGTCATGCTTTACGCATTCGTACATGATACCCCCGGTGAGGATACCCTGCTTTACGGCATTCTTAAGAGATCCAGCCCGCATGATCTCGCTGATCGCATAAATGTGGTGCCGGTGCCCGCCCATCACGGGTTTTCCGGTTTTTAGGTCCATCCCGAGTGAGGTCCCGAAGAGGTTGTATTCCACATCGTGGGTCGCGAGTGCGTTACCCGCAAAAAGGACGTTGATGTATCCTTTTCGGATCATCTCCGCGACAGCTTTGTCTGCACCGGTGTGGATGATCGCAGGGCCACCAACAAGGATGATCTTTCCCCCGTTTTTGTGGACTTCGATTACCTCTTTTGCGATCTGGGCAATCAGAGTCTCGCTGGGACGTTCCGAAGAAACCGTACCGTGCATAAACTCGAAGGTGCTGCTTGTCCGGGGCCGGTCAGGGTAACTCACAAGCACCCCTTCCTCTCCGACAACTACCAGATCGCCTTTCTTAATCTTTCCAAGGGGAGTACACCGGGCTTTTTTCTTTTTAGGATCAACAACGATCAAAAAATCCATCTCAATGCCATCGACATGAACCCATTCTTCTGCAAGCCTGACCTGGGTCGGGTGGTTGGTGGTCGTGTAGAAATTTTTTGGTGCGTTTTGGTTACCGGCAGCGGGCTCGTAGTGGACTGAAGTTACCGGGGGAAGCCGGGCGCCAAACCGGTGGAGTTCTGAAAGGATTGCACGCAGTTTCTCCTTATCCTGAGCCACAATTTTAAGACGGGCATAGCTGGGATCGGTCTTTTTCTTGCCCACATCAAAGACGAGGATCTCGAAATTTCCCCCCATGTCCATGACCCGGTCAAAAAGCTGGGTCATGATACCTGAATCAATGATATGACCCTGCAACTCGATCTCCTGCGACTCCACCATAATACAGGAGTATTTGACCCCGCACCTTAATATGCATTCGTATCAAATACGCCAGCATCTGCCGTTTTTTGTGCGTAACGTCACGAATTGGGGTTAATTGTCCATTAATCCGATGCGTTTTTAAAAAAAAATCGCCTCAAAAACCTATGGATTCCCAGAACATTCGTTTAAAAACGTTTCTGCGGCGACCAGATCCGTTCGCGTATTGACATTGAGAGCCAGACGTGGATCGTTAATCACCAACTGCAGTTCATCCTGCACTTCGGCAATCCGGCACCCGCATAAGATGTTGAGACCGGTCGGGCAGACCTCCTCGTTTTGTATCGTCTCATGGTAAGTCATGCCACCCCGGCAGGCTTTGACAATACGGGCAGGCACCCACGTTGAGCAGGCTTCTTTTCCTGAACGTCCATAGGCCATGCGGACATCAGCAATAATCCCGGCATCAATGCAGGGAATATCAGATACGCTCACAAAGAGGGGTTGTGTCTCGTCAAGTGCCTGCACCGATTCTACCATATCAAGAATATAATCCACCCCTTCTGCATTGTATGAATCGATGCCATTTACCCGGCACCAGTTCCGGGTCATAGGGGTTTTTGGCGACGTTGCAACTACCACATTACATTCGGCCCCGGCAAATGCATCGATGACGTAAGCGAGCATCGGCCGGTTGTTGACAAGGATAAGCGGTTTCTCTCCCCTGTTGAGACGGCTTCCGGCGCCACCGGCCATAATCAGCGCACGCATGCGGACAATGCCTCCACAAGCATTTTATTCTCCTCATGTGTCCGCACGGCCACGCGGATACAAGAAGCCAGACCAAATGAGGTGCAGTCACGAACGAGGATGCCGTACGTTTCCAACTGCGTACACAGCGGTTTCACATTACGGGCACAGTCAATAAGCAGATAATTGACCGATGAAGGGTGACATCGCAGCCCGAGTTCCTCGATATGTGAAGACAGCCAGTACCGCTCTTTTTGGATGTAGTCACGGGATTTTCCCAGTTCTTCAATATGGTGGAATGCCTGGAGAGCAAATGCCTCAGCGTATGCATTTACGCTCCAGGGAGGACGGGCAGTCTCGATCTTCGCAATCAGGTCTGGATCTCCAAAACCGTACCCAAACCGGATCCCAGGGATTGCAAAACTCTTGGTGAGTGAGCGCAGGACAAAGAGTGGTGGCTCGCAGACCGCCACAAGGCTTTCTGACGGATCTGCAAGTTCGATGAATGCCTCATCTGCAAAAAGCATTCCCCCGTGTGACGATACGTCCCTTAAGTGTGCCATCAAGTCAGAACGACACCGCAGTTCTCCGGTCGGGTTATTAGGGTTGCAGATAAAGGAGACGCCGGCTGCCTCATAGGTATCCGCTTCCGATGCACCTGCGAGTCGGGCGGAAAGCGCATATTCACCGAATGTTGGTGATTCGGTAAAATAGGTCATTTTTCCGGAGAGGACGACCGAGCAGAAGACACGGATCAATTCAATGGAACCGTTCCCTACGCAGATCTCTTCGGGATCCCTATGGAATGCGTGTGCTATACACTCCTTGAGCTGAACGTATTCATTATCCGGATACGATGAAAGGCACACCGGATCGCAATGCCACGCAAACCGGGGGGGAAGTGGATTGAGACTCGCGCTGAAATCCAGCAGGTTTTTCCCGGTATTTTCACGCTGCCGCTTTCCGGTTCCTCCATGTATCACAGATTTGGGAAAATCAACAGCCATTGAATCGTCCGTCTTTTTTAAAAATACTAGGCTGGGAATTCATAAATGCATTTGGAAACTGCCCAAAAAATCAAATCAAAATGTATATATACCATTGTGTATCATTTTGCAGTATCTGGTTAAGTCAGACACAAGAGTTCCCCTTGTCAGACATATGAATGACAATTGACAGACATATGTCAGAAATGGAGATACAATGATGCAACGAATCACGCTCCGGTTACCCGAACAGCAAATCAACCTGCTCCAGCAGATGGTGGATGCAGGTGAGTATCCTAATGTTTCAGAAGCTGTCCGGGCTGCCGTCCGTGAACTTGTTGAGAAACGAGCGGGCCGTGTCTTAAAGGATAATGACCAGGTTTCATTCAAGGTATGAGAGGGTAGAAATGCAGAGCATAATTAACGATGCGTTAAAAAATGCCGAACTTGAAAAAGAGGTAAGCAAGTCCGGCTCAGATGCACCGGATGATGATTTCCTCGGGCAGCCGAGAATTGTGATTATTGGCTGCGGTGGCGGTGGAAACAACACAGTCAACCGTATCCACCATATGGGTGTCGCCGGTGCGGAAACGATTGCGATCAACACGGACAAGCAGCACCTGGACATGATCCAGGCCGACAAACGTGTCCTTATCGGTAAATCCCTGACCCGTGGGCTCGGTGCCGGCGGTTACCCCGATGTCGGTAAGCGTGCAGCTGAGATGGCCCGCCCCACCCTTGAGGCACTGCTCGAATCGGCAGACCTTGTGTTCATCACAGCAGGTATGGGAGGAGGTACCGGTACAGGTTCAGCCCCTGTTGTTGCACAGATTGCAAAGGAGCAGGGCGCAATCGTGGTCGGGATGGTCAGCTACCCGTTCCAGGTTGAAAAGGCCAGGTTGATCCGTGCAGAAGAAGGACTTGAAGCACTTGCTGCATCCGCAGACTCTGTCATTGTCCTTGATAACAACCGACTGAAAAACTTCGTCCCCAACCTCCCGCTGGGTCAGGCATTCTCTGTCATGGACCAGCTAATCGGTGAGACCGTCAAGGGTATTTCCGAGACGATCACCGAACCCTCGCTCATCAACATCGATTACGCAGATGTCAGGGCGATCATGTCCAAGGGCGGTGTCGCATCCATGCTTGTAGGAGAGAGCAAGCAGCAGAACAAGGCTGAGAGTGTCGTCCGCGAGTGCCTGAGCAACCCGATGCTTGATATCGATTACCGTGGCGCAACCGGCAGCCTTATCCACATCACGGGAGGTACCGACCTTACCCTGCAGGATGCAGAAGAAGTTGCAACCTCGCTCACCTACGAGCTTGATCCGCACGCAGATGTAATCTGGGGTGCCCGCGTCAGGCCCGACATGGAAGGTAAGATCCGTGTCCTCGCCATTATGACCGGTGTAAAGAGCGCTCAGATTCTTGGAACCCGCCAGTCCTACAAGACTATGGTTCAGGAGATTGACTCCAAGCGCTCCAACCCAAAACAGGTAGAGATGCCCCAGAGCAGGCGGGCTGCACCACGGGACCAGACCAGTGGTGGCGGCGTCCTTGAATGGGTCGGTTAAGTTACACGCACAACAACAAAAAAATAGTAATCAGCGATCCGGGGGTGATTGCGGCACTCCGCCACTCCCGCTTTTTTTAAGGGCTTTTATAAAAAATGTTGTAACTATTCAGCCAGTCCCCACATCAGACGAAGGAGTAAACGGACTCCCTTCGAAAGCCCGAACGAGAGAAACCAGAACCGGCCGATCATTTTTCTTAACGGTTGATAGATAGCCCCTGATCCTGCAGAAGGAATCAGCCCCCGCCACACTCCTGAATGTCCCGGAGATTTTCTGTTGAAGTTTAATC
>Ga0172381_10005364_pt1 | contig 13025 bp, 15 predicted proteins | sample Leawel6488metaG_FD_119754 | JGI IMG/M metagenome (GOLD analysis project Ga0172381, IMG submission 119754) | Leachate microbial communities from a municipal landfill in Southern Ontario, Canada - Leachate well 64-88 metaG | ecosystem: Engineered > Solid waste > Landfill > Unclassified | place... | reverse complement strand
GAGACTATGTCAGATCAAAGGGAGTGCAGATTCATACCGCAGAAAATGGAAGCATCATATATGCACCAAAAGAATACGACAATGTGATAGCATTGGATGACTGGGCAAATCAAAACATTGCATTATTTACAGCACAGGTCACTGAAAGACACGTGCAAAACGACTTTACAGCACAGAATGAAGCCGGAGAGCAGAACGTGAGCCGATATGACATTAAAGGAGAGAAAATTGCCGACATTATTATCCCTCACCACAACCGGCACGATCATCTGAAAGAATGTCTTGAAAGATTGCCGAATGACATATTCAACATCATCATTGTGTCCGGGAAAAGCTTCGCAGAAAACTGCAACAAAGGAGCTAAACTTGCAGAAACAGAAAATCTTATATTCTTAAACGATGATACCGAACCGGATCCAAATCTGCTGGTAAAAATGTGTAAAAATCCAGCTGACTTCATGGGAGCATCGCAGATAATCCCAACGGAAGGATTTGAACCATATCATGGGATAGCATTTTACAATGAACATGGAATATTTGAGCCAAGATTGACAAAAATCAAGGAAGATGTGGCAATTCCGACAGGATTCCTGCTTCGTATCAAGAAAAAAGCGTGGGATGACCTCGGAGGATTCGATGAAAAATTTGTTAATGGCGGTGAAGATACTGATTTAGGACTTCGAGCATTGGAAATGAAGATGACGTTTGACTATATGGTCACTCCAATACCGCACAAACATAGCCAATCCGAAGGAAGACTTACATATCATAAAGAAAATCAAGCATACCTAGATAAAAAGTGGCCTGAAAAGAAAATAAAGGCACTTCTACATGATGATCGCAAAAGAGTCCTGCTGGCCACAAACCATCTCGACAGGCTTGGCGGATCCGAAACGTGGACATATACTATGGCCAAAGAATTTGAAAGGCGAGGATGGAAAGTTGAAGTCTTTACACTGCAAAACGGTGAGATGGCTGACAGGCTTCCAATTGTGGAAACTCCAACCGGAGAATACGACCTGATTCTTATCAATCACACCACGTGCCTTGAAGCACTGAAAGATGTGAGAGGAAAGAAAATCTTCACTAGCCATGGAATATATCCAAACATCGAGCAACCACAAAAAGGAGCCGATGAATATGTAGCCATATCCGAAGAGGTAAGCAAGCACATGGAAAATAAAGGATTCAAAAACACGATTATCCGAAATGGAATTGATTGTGATCGATTCAAGCCAAAAAAGAAAATAAACAAGAAAGCCGAAAGAGTTTTGTGCATGTGCCAAGGAGAGGAAGCCAAAGAAAATGTCAAAAAGGCGTGTGAAGAGCTTGGACTGAAATATGACGACACTTTTGAGCGAGTATGGAACGTAGAGGACAAAATCAACAAGGCTGACATAGTTTTCACACTCGGAAGAGGTGCATACGAGTCAATGGCTTGCGGTAGGGCGGTTATAGTCTACGATTCAAGGCCATACAGCCCATTTAAGACCGCAGATGGCATAGTGACACGAACTAACGCCAAAAAGCTCGCTGAGGCCAATTTTAGCGGCCGTACAAACAAGCTAAACTGGACTGTGGCTGACATAAAGAGAGAAATCAAGAAGTATAAGCAGACCATGGGCGAGGATAACCGCAAAATTGCCCTCACAAGCTTCAATGTCAAGAAACAGGCAGAAAAGTACATAAACTTATGAAAATAGCTGGTATCACAAGAATTCGCAACGAAGAAGCGATTATACAGGAAACTCTCGACCACTTCGGGAGTTTCTGTGATGCCATTTACGTGTACGATGACTGCTCAACCGATCGGACTGTTGAGATATGCACAAAACATCCAAAGGTCAAAGGAATTGTGCAAGGCAAGGTGTGGGATGAAGACCGGAAGCGAGCAGAATGGCAGACACGCCAAGCTGTGCTCGAACTGGCAAAAAAAGATAACCCGGGATGGATCCTGTACTTCGATGCCGATGAAAGGATAGATTGGAACTTCGAAGGATATGAGCAATATGATGGAGTCGTGATGAAACTATTCGACTACTACATCACGGACATGGATGCATACGGAAAATATACCGAGAGAGAATTACTTGGATGTGAATACCGGGAAATTTTGATGATGTTTCGAAATACTCCGGAAGTTAAATATCACATTCCAGATCAAAGAATGGCCACGCTCAAGGACGATGCAAAATTATTGCATGCTGGATACGTCAAACATTACGGAAAAGCAATATCAATCGAAGAATGGGAAAAGACTTGCGAATACTATGCAAATCACTTCCCGGAACCATACAAAAGTAAGTGGGAAGCTAGAAAGGGAAAAGCAATTCATACCGTGTCAGACTTCGGAAGGCCATTGATACGCTGGCACGAGAAAGAGGCAAGGGGAATCTTATTGACCGAATAATAACAAGAGTGGTATAATATCAATAAATAAACTAAAGTCAAAAGTATTCGGAAGGGACTATTTGGCATCATAAAAATATGCTATTTAACGACTCAGCAAAACACTCCGGAGAAATTGCAATAAGAGTCTTGCGAAAGGGCAAGGCTAAACTTATTTGGCAAGAATATCGATTCCTGCATTACTTCAGGAAATTTTACGGAATAAACTTTCCGAAACTTTTTGGTATTACTGGATACCTTACAAGAGAGGCTAAGTATACAAACCTTCTAACCACTTCAGGAAAAGGATTGATATCAAACAGAATCAACGGATCAGGTTCTCCTGCCGCTCCGACATATATGGCAATCGGAACCGGAACTACACCGGCGGCCGCTGGAGACACTGCATTGGAAACAGAATCAACCGGAAACGGATATGACAGAATGTCAGGAACCGCAAGCACTGTCACTACTGACACTGCAAACGACACAAATCAGCTTGTCGGAACTTGGACAGTAACATCCTCAAAGGCTGTCACTGAAATGGGAATCTTAAATGCCGCTTCGGTAGGAACTCTTCTCGTCAGAAATGTATTCTCTGCTTACACCTTGCAGAACGGTGATACATTTGAAATCACTCACAAATTGAAACATGCCTAGCGTATAAAATAAAATGAGATGCTCTACGATGACACACGCATACAATACGATCAATCGAACGTCAATTATGACGGTAGCTGGGCTCTTCTCATAGAAGAGTCCTGTGTTCATAGTGAGAGCATTTCCAAGTACATTCAAAAAACATTGTCAGAAATTGCAACGCACAGTGAAGTGATTGCCAAGAGCATTTCAACATCGATATCCGAAACAGTAAATCACATCGAAACGTTGTCAAAAAAACTAGGAATAGCAATCTCCGAAACAGCCACTCACAGCGAATCAATAGTTAAAAGTATCAGCAAAACAATTTCCGAGACAGCAAATCATACGGAAATAATCGCAAAGAGCATAGCCAAGACTATCAGTGAAGTAGTGTCGTACAACGAAACAATGACAAAAAGCGTCTCAACTACAATAAGTGAGGTAGTCACTCATTCCGAAACACTGCTCAAAAAAATATCATTCACCATATCTGAAACAGTCACCCATAGCGAGGTGATGACTCGAAAGATAATGATAGTAATTTCCGAGACAGCAACGCATATAGAATCGATAGCATTCGACATATTTGGAAGACTCCGAGGAATCATTGGAATGGTTAAAGAATTTGTCAGAATCGGAGACAAAAAAGAGAAAGTATCAGCAATAAATATCCAAGAAGGAGCAAGAGAGGAACTCAATGATCCGTATAGGCAATACGATGATTCCACTCTTCTATACGATGAAGAAGGAATATGTTATAATAATTATATATCAAGTGAAAAACCAATTTTCACATTAAGTAAAAAATATAACAATGTCAGCCTGTCCAATAAAAAGGACAAGCCGGGCATAGCAAAAAAATGAGAACTATTCGAGAAAATCTCGAGGAAGCGATAGGTCTCCTCAAAACAAACCTAGTATTAAACCACATTAAAGCTTGCGAGCTGGTGTACCTAGACCTCTCAAGCATTAAAGGATTTGATGTGGACGTGCTTGGAGTGCTGGCATATTATCAGACATTCCTCATCGAAAAACATCAACAAATCAGCAGGGTAGGAATATGGGTGAAAATACGAGGATTTTTCAGGTCAAAAGCATTAAAATACAAGATAACAAATTTGATCAACAAGTGCGATGTGAAGTCATTTGGAGACGGTGACCAATACATCAAAGAAATGTGCTTGTTAATCAGGAAGGCTATATAAAATATGTCGACAAACTTTCCAACAGCATTAGATACATTGACAAATCCGACACCAACGGATTATTTAAACAGTCCTTCGCATGCAGGACAGCATGCGAATGCAAATGATGCGATTGAAGCGTTGGAGGCAAAACTTGGAATAGACGGATCAGCAGTGACAACATCGCATAGTTTTTTGCTTGCAGGACTTGGTGCAGGAATATCAGTGAAAGCGTATGTTGACGCATTGACACGATACTCAAACCTTTCCCTTGCAACTGGACAAATGATCAACGGAAAAATTGTCGTCACAGTCACATCAAACAATATTACGCTTGCATTAAAAGGTGCTGACGGAAACAACCCCTCTGCTTCAAATCCTGTTTATTGCAAAATTGGTGGAGTCATCCGAAGCGTGACCGCCGCACTTTCTGTCACAAAAAATGCCGCAACAAACTGGTGCAACGCTGGTTCTTCCGAACTTGCCGCAAAGGAAATTGATTATTTTGCATATCTCGGATATAACGCAACGGACGGAGTGACGCTTGGATTTTCTCGTATCCCTTATGCTTGTCAGTATTCTGATTTTTCAACTACAACAACAGATGAAAAATACTGTGCAATTTCTACAATCACCAATGCCGCCGCAACTGATTATTACAATGTAATCGGAAGATTTGCCGCCACTCTTTCCGCAGGTGCTGGATATACTTGGAGTGTTCCTACTTTTACAGCTACTAATCTTATTCAAAGACCAATTTGGGAAACAAGGTGGCTTTATTGGTTGCCTACTTGGGGAGGATTTTCAGCAAACCCAACAAATGTGTTGCATAAATATAAAATCAATTCGAGAACCATTCATTTATCTATTAGGGAAGCCGCACCAGGAACAAGTAATGGAACTTCATTTACGGAATCACTGCCATTTACACCAATCACAGAAACAAATCAAGTATTCGTGTCTTTTGGAACAGGTCAAGATAATTCAGTAAACTGCGGAGCAACAATATCAGCTTCATCAGGAATACCAACAATGAATATCGGTTTTGGAACGAATAATGTTACCGCTGGTTGGACTGCTAGTGGTGGAAAAAGAGTTACTGGGCAATTATTTATTGAAATCTAAACCATATGTCAAAATTCATCATCACATACTCAAAAAAAATAGGTAAAGAAGAAAAAGAGTTTGAAACTCCTGAATTAGCATTGGAAGCAATAACGGAGAAAACGGTGCAAATTTGTGAGGAATATCCAAATGGAATGGCAGTTATTCATAAAAGCGATTTGGAGGATATGGTAACGCAGAAAAAAGCGAATGAGGAATATTTAATTGAGCAAGCTAAAATAAAAACGGAAGATAAATAAATGCATGGAAACATTACCTCAAATAATTGGAATGATAACGCAAATACTCTCAATTCTTGGGGTAGCATTTTTGATATATAAACACTTTGCTTCAGCCGATCAGAATTTTGACAAAACAATTGGAATGAGTGGAACTGCTTGCGAATATAAACATAGAATTATAGATGAAAAATTTGTTACCGCAATGGAAGCAGTGAAGGCAAATGCCGCAGACTTAAAACAAATTAAGGACAATCACCTTTTCCATATCGAAAAAGATATCGCATCCATAAATACGGCTATTGCCATCATCCTTGATCGCGAGGAAAGGGTAAAAGCTAAAGAAAAAATATGATAATAAAAGCATTACATCCATCAATCGATGGAAATCCAAGGTCAAATCTAACCGCTAAGGCCGCTTCTGGTCAGGGTGTTATTGTTGTTCAAAATGTGGTAGATTTTGCAGTCAATGATCATGTTGTGATAGGAAATCCCGGAGAGGAATTGACTGAGATAAAGAAGATTGCGAGCATAAGCGGAAAGACAATCACTCTGTCCGCAAATTTGGTCAACACCCATCCTGAAAACACCCGAATCACTTTCATAAAATACGACCAAATCAAATTTTACAAAGCAACGAGCATAAATGGAGTATACAGTGCCGTGTCCACCAAAAACATCGCAATAGACGAGCCTCACACGCTCTATGACGACGCAACCGCACTCTCGACAGATTACTTTAAGATAAAATACTTCAATAGCGACTCGAGCGACTTGTCGGTGTATTCAGACCCAATCGGAGCCTCAGGTTTTCCAAGATATTCACTGAAAAGAATCCAAGATGCATTCTACGCCAAGACCGGAGACAAAAAAGAACAATACTACACCCGAGAGGAAATCACTGACATGGCCAACGAGGTCAAGGACGAAATGGTCAATCAGATAGTGGACAGCAACGAGAAATATTTCAACACATTCGAAAACCTTGCAATAGACTCTGAAGGAGAATCCTCACTGGGAGCGAACTTCCGAAAATTCCAAAAGATATTCGTGCTTTTCGATGGAGTGAATGGAATCAGAGCCAAAAAATTCGAGTTCGAAGAAATCAATGACTTCACACAGTCCTTCTCGCAAAGCTATCCCGGCTATTATTTCAAACAATACAAGATCGGAATCAGGCCAAAAGGGATAGTCGGAACCACGGTCATTCAGGTTCACTTCGAAGACCAGCCAGCAGATATGCAATACGACATGGATGAGCTTCCAAAGCCTCTCCGCTTCTACATGCACGTGTTCATGGACGGGATGATGTCAAAGGCAATGGAGAAAGCCGGAAAGGACAGCCGTGCTGACAGATTTTATAAGAAATTCCTTAAAGGAACTCAGGATATGATCGAGGAAATAAATAACCTAGTCCTTGACGAAAACAGAGGTGTCAGGGATGAAGAGGAAGACGCATATTGATATGAGATATTACCGAATGTACCAAAATATGGGAATGCATAGAAACGTCAGTCCGCTGGCGGTTCTTAAAGGTGAATGGAAAAAAATTGTGAACTGGGATATCGCCAAGATAGGCTGTGCCACAAAGCGAGACGGATACACCACCATTCTAAACGCTCCCGATGCCTCGGAAATTTTATCAATCATACCGTTCAAGGTCGGAGCGACAAGAAAGCTGATAATGATAAATGCGGCCGGAAAACTTTATGTCGCAGATCCGATTGTGGACAGCACGTGGGGAACTGCAAAACTGACAGGACTCAACACCTCGGCAAGATGGACAGGTGCGATGCTTCACGATGATAGCGGAAACGCAGTTATGATACTCGGAAACGGATACCAAACATATCGGACATCTGATGCCAATTCATTCGTAGATGCCAACGCAACAGACGGAGCTCCATTGGCTCCATATTGGACAGCGTGGCAAGAAAGAGTGTATGGAGCAGGTGTGCCGGCAGACAAGGACGTTTTGCACTGGTGCTCAATCGGAGATGCCACAAACTGGTCTGCAGTCTCGCCAAGCGACTCAAACTCGCTCAATATTGATAAATTTGCCGGAGGTGTCATTCAAAATATCCGCATGATAAACGACCGTGTCGTGATATGGAAAGAAGAGCTCACAAAGAGGTGGGATGAAGAATACCTGCGAACCGTGAGAGACTCAGACGGCCTGACGGCTCCATATTCGCTGGCCGACATCAAAGGAATGGCATTCACGCTCGATCGAAACGCCGTGCGTCTATATGACGGAAACGAACCTCAGGAAATATCCTCAAAAATTGAAGACCTGATCATAGGAATAAACATGGGCTCCGAAAATCTCCCAAGGATTTGCGGTGCAGTTTTTAACAAGCGATACCACCTGTCAGTCGGAACCATAACCGATGAAGACGGAGACACAATATCAAACGCTTGGATAGTGTACGACTACAACAAGAATGCATTTTGGCTCTACTCACTGGCCAAGCAAGCGACCGCAATGGCCACGCTGAAATGCTCGGACGGAGTCGAGAGATTATACTTCGGAGGCACTGACGGAAACGTGTGTCAGATGTTCTCGGGCGACACCGATGACGATGAAGAAATTGAAGCAGTCCTCGAAGGACACATCTTCTATCCGGTCGGAACGGAAATGTTCATCGAACCGAAAAAAATCATAGTAGCTTCAAAATTCGGACACGAAATGAAAGTCCAGCTGACCGATGATTATTCCGACAATACGATGACCATCGGAGAATTTGATAAACCAGTAAGTCATAACATCACCGACAAGCTCGGGAATAACGTTCTCGGACTTGCGGTCAACATCGCACACGCTTCGAAAGGAAAGCCGACATTCTACGGATTCACTCTCGGATATGAGGTGGAGGGTGCGAAGATGATGCTCGAATAAAATGGCAAAAGAATACGAACCAGTCACATATTTGGATATAGGGTTCAATCCATACGGAATAAGATCACTTCAATCGGCACAAGCAATACCGGCTAACTTAGCCGATTTTGTGCTTGAAACTGCCGAATATTCAATATCAAACAAAAAGGTAAAAAGCGTATCGGCTGACAAGATAACAGCTGGAACATTGGCCGCAATAACCAATGTTGGAGATGATTCAATCGTTCTTGATGGAGAAAATAGAACAATAAAGATTTACGATGACTCCAACAATGTATCGATATACATGGCTGGAGGTGCGGCATAAATATGGCAGTTTTTAAAGTATTAAAAGAAGGACAAACGGACATAGATAGCACTGATATTTGGAGATTTGCTATCCACTCAGATCATCCGAATGTCAAAATAAAATATTCAGGAAGTGCAAACTTCACTATGCTTGCCGGGCAATGGGATGCATACTATGTGATACCGCACAACCTTGGATACATCCCGATTGTGTACGGATGGCTGGAAAGAAGCGGAAAGATATATCCGTGCAATCTCCTGACAGGAATTGATGACGTAAAATACGATGCCGGTGAATTCGATATCTGCTCAGTATTCGCATACTGCTCGGCAGATGAAAACAATGTCTATATTGGAGCATATAATAAATTTCCGGTGGATGCCGGAGCGTACGCAAATTACACATTTAAAGCTCACTGGCGAATAGCGGTGGACGAATACTAATATGGCAGTAATAAAAATAGCAAAACCCGGAAAAAGTGCATTGTCTACAGATGAAAGAGACTTGGCATTTAGCAGTAAACTCGACTATCTTAAAGAGCAAGCTTCAGCGTTGGTCGATACTGATAACAATGGAGACCTGACGATCACTCATAACCTCGGATATGTTCCAGCATTTACCATATTTGTCGCAGACTATAGTGATACAAGAATGTGGTTTTCATACGATATGATCGGGAACGTGTACGCAACAAGCACCCAGCTCGTGATACAAAGTGCTATGGGAGCGATAAAATCAAAGGTATATTATGCATTATTTTCAAGCCAATTATGAGTCCACAGATAAAAATAGCAAAAGCAGGATACGATGCAGAAACGGAAACAGATCCGAGAAATTTTGTATTCAACCAAAAGAACATTTATAAGATAGCTTTCACCGGAAATCTGTCTTTGAATGTCACATACGTAGATGATGGATTTGGAGGAACTATAGGTGAAGGAACGGTGTCATTTGAGCATAATCTTGGATACGTTCCTGTGGCGTTTGCATTCTCGAAAGACTTCGGACAGCAACTCCCGAACTTTTGGCCAGCTGGTGCAGGTGTAGCCATATCAATATCCTACAAAATCGATAATGACAAGATATATATAACTGTCAGCGATACTGGAGTGATGGGATGGACAGGCGATACTATTCAATTTGATTTCAGATATCAAATCATGTATGACAAAATAATATAATATGTTATAATAAGAAAAAAGCAGGAAGGCCGAAATAATTATGGCAATAGATTACTCACAAAGGCCGTCAGGGATGTCAAAAAGAGAATATGCGGCATCAATCCTCGGTGGATCCAAAGAGGATTATAATTCAAGCGGAAACAAAAAGTCTGCTTCTTCTTCGTCCTCAAAATCGTCCTCAACCTACAAGCCGACAGAATACAAAGTTAAAGACTTTGTTGATACGAAAGGCGTATCAGAATCATTCGATAAAGCAAGAGGTGTATACACTGATCAGCTTACAGCACTCAAGCCTCGATACGAGGAACTGTACAAACAACTTCAAGAATCTGAAGCAATCACAGCTGAAAAAGAACAGCAACAATTCGGACAAGAAGATACTCAGCAAAAAGTCAATCTTGCCAAGCGTGGAGTGGCGACAGATACCAGCAATCAATTCTACACCACTGAAGCTGGAAAACTCGAGAAACAACAAGGATTGCAATCGAGAGAAAGAGCGTTGGAATACTCAGGAAGAAGGCTTGACGTTTCTCAGGCTCAATCTGCAGATGAGAGAGACTTGAACACTGCCATTGCCAATGTAGACCTCACTAAGGCCACTACAATCGAAAGCATGATCAGCTCAGCCAAGCAATTCGTGGCCGGACTTAATCAAACAGAAAAAGGACGTGAATATCAATCAAAAAGAGATGCTGTCGGAGACGCTCAATGGGAGCGTACTTTTGCATTCACTCAAAGCAAAGCGGCCGCTGATAGGTCACTGGAACTTTATAAACTGGCCAAGAGCGAATCAAACAGTAAAGACAATGCATACAATTCCGCACTTTCAACATTGGTCGCAACTGCATACTCTAGCGACAATCCTGCACCATATACTAGGGAGAAAATTGCCAAACAACTCAAGGCGGCATTTCCAAATCTGTCTTCAAAAGTTGATCAAGATATTAACAAATTCTTCCCAACTGGATGGGAGTCTCAAGCAAGCGGAACTGGTGCTCGTATAAGCACCGGAGACGATGGCGAGACTTACATCGAGTATTAAAAATATGCCAAGAATAAACATCAAAGAATTAGGACTCACACCCGAACAAGCCAAAAATACATTTGGCGGTCTTCCTCCTGAGCAAATTGGAAAAAAAGTTGAAGAGCTTCAGGCAATGAAATCCCAAAGTCAGCAACAGGTATCGACATTCACCGACAAAGTTAATCAGATCAAAGGAATCAAGAAAGATGAATACGCTGACATAGCTGTCGGAGCAAACCCACTCGCAAGAGGATTTGGTTCACCGATAACATCATTAAAAAATCTATTCACTGGAGGAAAACAAAACTTCATTGCTGACGTTCAGAATCTTACAAACAAGGAAACTCTGGACAACTTGATAGCAATTAAAGCGGCTGGTGGAACATTTGGATCATTGACTGAAAGGGAGTTGGACATGCTCATCAATTCTGCCACTAAGATCGGAAGCTGGGAAATGAAAGATGAAAAAGGAAAAGTCAAGGGATATGATATTGGACAAAGTGCTTTCAATGAGGAACTTAGTAGACTCCAAGGCCTAGCTGAAAAGGCTGTAGTTAAAGCTGGTGGAAATGTTAATTCCGGAGTGACATCAAGCGGAATTAAATATTCTATCGAATAAAAATATGCCAAAAATTAAATTTGAGAATGGTGTTGTCGTCAATGTTGAAGGCAATCCAACTCAAGCAGATATCGAAGAAATAGCCTCTCAGATGGGCATTAAAAAAGCGGAGACACCCGGAGGTGTTTCCGGTGCTTTTAAACGTGGGTGGCAAGGACTGAAAGAAGATTTGAATAAGAGAGTTGATAATACCGGACAGGCAATGAATGCACCACAAAGCGGAGCCTCAAAAGCACTGCAGGTAGCTGGACAAGGATTCGGAACCATTGGAGATGTGATCGGTGCCGGAGTAACAACTGCGGCTAGTGCCTTGACTCCTGATGAACCTGAACAGGCAATTAAAACAAAATTCACCGAAGGAGTGAAGAAAATAATGGAGACTCAGACTGCCAAAGGAACGATGGAAAAATACTCTAAATTTAAAGAAGAAAATCCTGAACTTGCCGGAAACATCGAAGCAGTTGGAAACATAGCTGATGCATTTCTAAACGCTGTCGGAGTAGGTGCGGCCGAAAAAGGAGTTAAACAAGTAGGAAAAGCGGCACTGAAGACTGGAGCAAAAACAGCCGAAGAAATTGCAATGGTCGGAGAAAAGGTAGCCAAGAGCGAGGCGGTAACAAAAGCTTCTGATATATTTAAACAAGCCGGAACCAAAGCCGGAGAATTCATCGGTAAAACTGAAGTAGGATCTGAAGAGGCAAAACAAGCATTCAAGGAAAACTTATTGCAACAGATTGAAGGAAAATCATCTTCGCTGAAAAAACTAGACAAAACAAGAAGCGACGTTATAGATACGATCGCATCCAATCCAAAATATCATCCTGAAATTGATGCTGAAAACAAGACATTCAATGTGGCCAACGCATCAAAAAATCTAGCTCAAGATAGGCAATCATATGTCGACCAGTTGGCAGACCTTTTTAATAAAGTTGATGAAAAATTTGGTGGATATGATACCAATGCAATCATCCAAAAAGTGTCCGAAAATGTACTCGGAAAAAACAATACTGCAAAGCTTGTAGCACTCGGTGGAAAAGATAGTTCATTCGTGAAAGAAACCCAAAAATTGCTCAGCAATATTGGCAAGGTATATGGAGAAAAAGTTCCAAGAAGCGAGATATGGAAATTGAGACAAACCATTGACAAGGCTATAAATAGCATGTCAGACAATCAGGTGGCAAAATCTCTTCGTCAGGATGTTCGAAAAGCATTCGCACAATCACTTGAAACAAGCCTTCCCGGAGATACAAAAGACATCGTCAAAAGAACCATGGGAGAGATGCAAAAAATCATCGAGGCTGAAAATTATACAAACGATGTATTGAAAGGATTTAAGATCCAAGGCGGAAAGATGACTGACCTTATTAGAAATGCAGTCGGAACTGAGATAGGAAAAAGTGTCGGTGTTGGTGGAGGTGCAATACTTGGTGGACTCCCGGGAGCGGCCGCCGGATTT
>Ga0172381_10005363_pt1 | contig 13028 bp, 19 predicted proteins | sample Leawel6488metaG_FD_119754 | JGI IMG/M metagenome (GOLD analysis project Ga0172381, IMG submission 119754) | Leachate microbial communities from a municipal landfill in Southern Ontario, Canada - Leachate well 64-88 metaG | ecosystem: Engineered > Solid waste > Landfill > Unclassified | place... | reverse complement strand
TTGTAATACACAAGGGGTTTCGATCGGTTCTGTAATTGTCAACTATGAGGCGTTTCATATCTCCATCACCAGTTCAGGGGGGCTGACAAACATTTTTATCTCTGCACCTGTCGCACCGTTTGACACACTGCAAAACATGTTAACAAGAGCCTCTGTCGCATTCGGGATATATGCCGCTGTCGTTATCTGCCCCTTTAGTACGCCGCCAACACAGAAGTTAATCTCCCCGGCAATAGGATTATGCTGTATTTCCATTTGATACTCTTTCGTGCTAGTCAAAGTCATTAATTCAATCGTGCCACGTTCCGATCCATAGCTCTCACCGTACAAAGTAGCATTTACTATTTTAATTCCAATCCCCGGAGCCGCCAGATCACCTATTGTGGCAGCCGCTTTGAGTTGGACATACCTAACGGAATTAGCGTTGACCGCATCAACCCCTACGGTAAATCCGATGCTAAACCTCTTAGCAAAGTTAAATGTCCTGATAACTTGCTCCCCCGCTCCCATCCCAATAGTATATGCCCTGAGTAAAGCGGTGCTGGAAGCAGTCAAGCCGGTATTAAGATAGATATATCCAGGTGCTAATGAAGTTATACCAGTTCCTTCAACCGCAGCCGTCCACGCCACCCCCGTTGACAAGGTTAATCTTGAAGTTTTACAAAAAAGCCAGAATAAATCAGACACGCCGAATGCTTTAGAATAATCCATGCCCACACCTCCCTATGACGAATAGGTAACGTGCAGGACAGCGGAAACCGAACCTGTACGTATTGCCCTGAACGCTACTATTTCAGCATTTGAGGTAAGCTCAATTGTGTCTCGATCATCGGCAGGCATACCGGATGTTGCTGTCGGCGCGGCTTTTCCATCCACTCTATAGTTAATAGGTGCGGTTTTAACGATGATAACCGCCCGCGCAGCTCCTGCATATTTCGCCGCCGTTAAAGCAACGCCCCCGGCAGTATTGTCTACAGTGACTTCCTCGTAATTTAAAGCTGTACTGCCCGTAACTTGAACTTTGGGAGCCCCGCCACTTCCTTCTACATCTTGAAAGGTATCATCTGTTGGGTCATAATACTTCATTCTAAATACCCCCTAACGCAAAGTGCGGTATTCCCGCTATGCGGTCAAATTGGTCCAGCGCAATACTCTCTATTGTGTTGCGCATTTCCCGCGCCCGGCTCTGTTCGGCCATATCCTCGGAGTGCTCTAGTTCCCGGATATAGTCCTCCAGCTTGCGCCGCCGCAGGTCGTTTTTCCGGAGCTGGGAAAGTATCCTGGGATCTAAGGAATCAACCACCATAATCTTGTACTGGTTGCGGGAAACAGTATATTTGCGCTTCTTCTCATCGTAGGCAATAGCAAGAAGCGGGTCGATTTCTCGTACCCGCTCCTCAATGTGATAAAGATCGTTGAATAAGCTCATAGGTTCCTCCTTCTAAGCATCAAGCATTGCTGTATCTCGATAAATGAACTCAATTTGCAGCATAACCGGACAGGTTACGACGGTTGCGCCGTTGGCCACTGTCAGTGTCAGGATGTCGCCTTCTGCCCAATTGACAGCCGCAGGTGCGAGAGTTAAGGCAGAGTAGGCGTTGGCCGCCGGGAAGACTTCAGCATCAGTGAACGTCTTAGTGGCGATTGTGGTCGATGCGTTTTTCAGTGTCCATGCGCTGGTATTGGAAGCATCGATACCAGATGCGGTCCCCTGCGCGATAATACCTGCTTCGATAATCTCAATGTCCTTGGGTACGCGGAACTGCGCGGTTGCCGCAAGGTCGCCGCCAATGACGGGCAGGACGTTGTAAACAAGGGAAATAGTCACATCCGCCGCCGCTGCTGCCGCAAGGGTTACGGCTTTAATACAAAGCCTGTCCCCGGCCGCTACCGCTACCGTGTGGGCAACATCACTCACGTCAACGGCATCGGCAGACAGAGTGGCGGTAATCGCGGTGTCGCCCATAGCCCCGCCTGCCGCACCTTTACGCAGGGTGCATACAACGGTCGTTACGCCCCCCGGTGCGGTTCCGGCATGAATATACATGGCCGTGATGTTGCCTGCCTTGGGAACTAAGAAAAACACGTCCTCAGTTTCATTGGCGGTAGTATAGTTAGGACCGATGAAGTATGTCTTTGAGGCGGTCAGTGCCCCTTTAATCCCGCCCATGCTAACAAGGGAAGGATAGGTGTTGCCCGCCGGGTCTACAATGGGGACAGAGATTATTCCAGTTTTAAGCGCGTCAAATACGTTGCTTGGATGTAGCATATTTAGTCCTCCTATATAAAGATTTAAGAGGGGGACAATGCCCCCTCTTCTTATGTGGTGATCAGGTCGTCCAGGAGTGCGTTCCTGTTGCAGGAGCGGCAGCCGAGCGTGGCATACAGGTAAAGCACAGCCTCGTATGCGTCTGCGCCGGACACACGGGAAAGGACAGCGCCGTCATCCTGCATCCAGTCGATGTCGCTCATGCGATAAAACGCCAGGGTGGATTCGTCCAGGAAGTACATCCTGCCCGGCAGACTGTGGCGGTCAACAACCAGGGGCTTGCTGTTGTATTCTAATGCTGTCCAGCCACCGTCAAGTTTCAGGTTGTTAACGAAGCGCCCGTCAGCTTTAACCAGGGCCAGATACTTGCGCCGCTGAATCCGGCTGGTCATGATCAGGGATATTTCCCCGCCTTCTTCTTCCGCCAGGTCCCATGCCTGCTGCATGAGGTCTAGGGTGAGCTTGCGGGCGGTCCCGTTGTTAGCCAGCACCTGGGCTTTCCAGAACTCGTTGCCTGCTGTTGCACGCGGGATATTGCCCACGTAGAAGGTAGTCCCCGGATCAGTTGCCTTGACGATACCTTTCAGACCCATCATTTCAAGGCGGTAGTTACCGGCCCGGACGACAATATCATTGTCAGCCGCGTCAGCATGAAAGGCTGCGGTTTCGCAGGCCGTAGAGCTGGTCTTGGAGGTAATGGTCTTGCTGCCCACGTTGGCCCGGAAGTCGCCGGGTGTGGTGCTGGTCGGGTCAACGAGCTGGACAACCATCCCCTTGGAAATGTACTGGGTACCGGGGTTGTCCATGGTCAAGGTCGTGCCGGTTGTAGGATCGCCGTTTACCAACCCAAGCTGGCCGGTACCATCGCCGTGCAGCTGGCGGTTAACTTCGTCTTTGAGGTCCTTAGTCGCGCCTTGGACCTCAGTATCAACCGCTTTTACGAAAGCATATTTATTTGTCCTGGACGCCTTAATGGTCGGTCCTGTAATTTGGATTCGCGCGTAGTTGTAAGCGCAGTTGTATTCCGCGTTTTCATACGCCTGGTTTCCTGCTGTAGGCAGGGTGCCGCCATCAGCGCGGGCGCCTACGCCCGAGTTGCGGCCGGTGTGCAGGGGAACAATGGCCTTCTTGCCGCCCACGTCCTCTTCGTTCTTCTCCAGCCTTTGGAGCAGAATAGTGGAATTGTTGATCTGGTCCCTGATTGGTCCCAGGTAGTCCAGTTTTAATACATCATCGAAATTGCTTAAAGTCTGTCCCATTTAAAAAGTCCTCCTTGAATTTTGATTACCCTCCAGTGCCGCCTAGTCTAGCCATAGCAGCTTTTCTTGCGTCCTGGAATGATTTGGCTGGTGTTATCGTAGACACCGGAGCGCCCCCTCCTCCTGCTGCACCTACGGGGAGCGAAGCGGCGGCCTTGCTGGTTTTAGCCTTAACGTACTCGTTTACGGCGCTGTCCTTGATGGTTTTCTCCTTGGTTTTCAGCGCCGCAATTTTTTCTTGCAGTTTCGGGGCAGCCACAGCGTTGAAAGCTTTTTCCGGGTCGAAAAGGTTGTTGTCAACCATGAACTTTAAAACCTCGTCCCGGTCAAAGAGATCGCCATGCGCCTTGGCCAGCTCACTCAGCTGTGCTTCCAGGCTACTCCGGGCATCTTTTATGGCCCTGTCTTTTTGTGCCGCGGCCAGGCTGGCCTTCTCCTGCATTAACTGCTGCTTTTCAAATTGGAGTTGGCGCGCAAGGTCCTCTTGTTGCAGAACTGCTGGGTCCTTGGGCTCAAAGATACCCTGTTCCGCATAGTGCTCCTGCAACTTGTTCAGTGTCCCTACAGGATCACGGGCCATGTTCTGCCAGAGTGCCATCGCCTTGTCGTAGTTCTCCTTGTGTTGGGCGTAAGGGCCATACTGTTGTTCAATCTGCCGATGCCTTTCTGCAAGGGCCTGGGTCTTTTTGGTGTAGTCGGACTGCATCATGTGCCCTTTTTCCCACTCTACAAGCTGCTCGTAAGAGACTTTCCGCCCGTCAGGTAGCTCATAAACATTCGGCACCTGGGGCTCCGCCTTGGTTGGCTCTTCGGTTTTAACAGGTTCCCCGGTCGGCTTGTCCGGCGCTTCCCCCTCTTTTGCTGGCGCTGCGGGTTCCGACTCGGAGCTTGTCTGATACTTGCGAAGGAACGGGGCGGCCTTACTAAAGTCCTCTCTCTGAACTTCCTGATCTGCGGGCTTGGGCGTCTGCTCCGGGGTTGCATCTACGGACGTTGCTGCTGGCGTTTCCGCGGGTGTTTCCGTTGGCGCTGGGTCCGCGCCGCCTCCTGTTGATAGGTCCCCGGTGTCAATGGTGCATCCTCTGTTGAATTTAAGCATTTTATTACCTCCCTGCACTCCCGTTCGGGTTGGTGCAATTTAATTAAAAAGGAGACTCCTTGAATCAAGGTTGGTCTCCCACACTCCCTTTTGTATTGCCCCCCCTAAAAAGGGGGGACCGGAACGCTGAGGGATTAGCGCCCGGTCCTGGGGAAGGGTTTAAGCTCCAGCCATTGCCCGGTTATACAGCTCAAGTACCACTTGGGGCCGCTGCTCTGCCGGCAGTTGCTGAATCTGTAATTTAACATCGTCCGGCAGTTGACGAAGGAATACCATCAGTTCTTCCTGTGTCGGCGGGTTGCCTCCACCCTGTGGCGCTGGAGTGGGTGCCGGTTGTGCCGGTGCAGGCGCTGGTTGCTGTACTGGTGCCGCCGCTGGCGCTGGCGCTGGCGCCGGTGCCGGCTGTTCCTGTTGCCCTGCGGCAGCCTTTTTATATAGTTCAAGGACTACCGCATCCTGCTGCTCCGGCGGAAGCTGCTGAATCTGCGCCTGTACGTCCGGAGGCAGGGACTGGAAGAAGGACACCAGCTCTTCCCGTGGTACCCCTCCTATCGCTTGCTGCTGTTGCTGTTGTTGCTGTTGCTGCTGCTGGGGCGGTTTCATAAACTCCAGATGCCCCGCTATGTGCTCGGCAAACAGTTTCTTGGCCTTGTCATCGAGGTCTTCAAACTCGGCTGTTTTACGGAATCTGTTGTGCTCGTAAATATGGGCCTGGTGGTTATGCCAATCCTCGGCTGGCCCTGCCGGGGTGCCCTCTTTCATCTTGTCGTTCTCGCGCTGGGACTGGTTGGTATCCAGGGCGTTATCTTTGTAGATATCGTCCACCTGGCCAAACTCCATGTATTTCAAAGCCTTGGCGAAGTCTGGCTGTCCGGTTTCGGGGTTCGTAAAGAACCCGGCCTTGAGCATGTCCATAACCATAGCCTGCTGGGCTACCTTGCTGCGCGGCATGGCTGAACCGGGCTCCACTCCAACGTCAACATTGGCCTCCAGGTTTGCCTTGGTAAAGTTAACCCATTCAACCTTGTTGTCAGCGCCCACAATGGCAAAGCCGCGGTCCTCTTCGTAGTTGTCCTGGCATAGTTTAAAGTCGCGCTTGAACACTTCAGCGTAGCCAGCCTCAATCTGGTCAATCATGGGCCGCACTACATCGTTGTCCTTCTCCTGGAGGAAGTTAATGGCCGTGCCTGATTTCGCATTGGGCGTGTCCTTGCCATATGAAACCTTGTTCAGGACCGGGACAATCTCAAACTGTGCATCTAAAATAGTCAGTTCCTTAAATATGCCATCGTCAAGCACCGGGACCTCCAGGACGAAAGGCGGCTCGCCGCCGGTGGTTAACTTCTCCAGGATTAACCCCGGCTGGTTGGTCCATTCCTCCACGTTGATAATCTTGGGGTCCAGGATAATAGGCGGATCGTTATAGTAGTCGTTGTGCATTTCTATTTTAGAAAGAAGCGTATTCCAGCGCCGTTGGAGGGGGATCAAGTCATCAACAATCCCCTTATACCAAAAGCGCCCGGGAACCTCGATCAGCCCAAAATGCACAAAAGGAAGCTCTTCGCAATCCTCTTCCTTGGAAATTAGTACGTCTCCAGCCCATTTGAATACAAGGCCCTTGGGGAACTGCTTGCAGGGCAGGATACTTACCTCTTTTATTGTGGCCGTATTCTCGGCCTGCATTTTCTCTTCATAAACCCCGGATTCTATGGTATGACTTAGGGTATTATGGATTTTTACATACTTGGAATCGTTTTCAGCCTGTATCTTTTTGCCGTACAACTCTTCGGCTTCGTCCACATCCATGATCTCGACATCGCCTATTATGCGCATATCCCGGAGCTTGGTTTTCCCCGGCTGTGGGTAGATGTTAAAAGGTGAGCGCAGGGCTAAATCCGTGTCCCCCAGGGTGAAATCTGCCTTAACCTTGGGCTTGCCCTTCTTGGTTTTCGGTGTCCCGTCCTCATTCAGGCCCGCCTCGGTGTCCATATTCTCTAAATCCAGGATGCGCTCGCCTTTCTTGGGGTTCCAAAACTGCTTATAGAACAAGTTGCCTGTGGCGGTTAGCCAGTTAGCAAGCTCGGGGTGAATCATGTCCAGCTTCAACGTGTTCCAGTGGTTTTCAAGCAGTTTCACCGCTGCCCTACCGGCCTGAATGTCGCTTTCCTCCCCGGAGTGCGCCTTGGCGGAAGGCAGGGGTTTATTTTTGGTCAGCTTGGACGACAAAAGCCGGTATATTGGCAGTATCCTGTTGTCTATTGTGTGAACGTACCAGTCCGGCTCAAACTCCGGGTGAACCCGGTCCAGGGTCCCGGTGTGCCGGTTCACCCTGGCCAGTTGGTCCCCCGCGACAAAGGCGATATTTAAGAGCCAACTTTGTTCGACTCTGCGCTTGGCCTTGGAGCTGCGCTCCAGGAAGTCCTCACCAAAAGCAATTAGGTCTTTGTCGTCCTGTATGTCGCTAAGTCGCATGTTTTCACCTCTCATTTATCCCCAAAGGGGGATCGGGGTGCCCCATTTACCGGGTTTGCCCCGCTCTTTGCAAACAAAAAGGGGAGCATGAGCCACAAAGCAGAATTACCTGCCCTCTGGATCGATGCTCCCCGTTGATTCCTTCAATCAGGAATGGTTATTTTGTTGTTAAGTTATAACCTAATTTACTTAGCGCACTAAGCACTGTCCGCACCGTTACGCGGTCATAATCCTTAATGTTTTCAGGTAATTCATCGTAAGGATACATGTCGGTGTGGCAATAATTGCAGTAGTTATAAAACTTTTCAGGGTTGCTTACCCTTTTACATTCCAACGGCGCATGGAAGCCTTGCTTCTTCTTTTCTTCCCACCACGCTTGATGTACAAGGTCAGACAATTTTTCGATCAACTCGGTTGTATCCATATGAACCTCCTAAATATAAATTTACCGGCAAGGGCAGGCCGGTTTTATGCTTGTTTAGTTACCTCAATCACACCTTGGATATTTACAAATTTTCTTGGATACACATCTTTGTCAATATGCACATCAGGAACATAAGTTAACGCCTCAGACACAGCATAAGAGCCGTCAGGATTCTTCTGCTGGGTTGTGACCTGTACGATACAACCATATGGTACATTGCATACCTTCGTCGATTTCATCCAGCCTTGATCTTTGCTGGAGGCTTTACAGAGCAGAGCAAAAGCGTCCCCGTCTCCGTAAACTTGCAGATCGGGGATATTTGCCTTGGCACCCCGAACTTCCGTAATGCCTAAATCCTTTTCCTTCAAGGATTATCACTCCTATTCATATTTTGCTCTGCCCTTGCCAAACTCTTTAAAAAATAAAAAAGGGAGTACCGGGACCACAAAGCAGACTCGCTGCTCTCTGGCTCCAGCACTCCCCGTTGGTTCTTCCTAATCGGAGGTGGCTATTTAGTTGTCTGTGAAGTTCTTCCTTTTAATCCAGTTTAGTGGTCTTACTCTCTTCCACCAACGTAGGCTTGCCGTCCCTCACCTTGACCTTGACTTCGCCGTAGTTGGTCTTGCGGATGATGGCTATTATTTCCTGCTCTTTTTTGGTTAAGGTGTCCTGCATTGTAACAACTCCTGTTCGTGGAGAAATTCGTCTCTGGGTGAGCAGAGCACCTTGACTTGTTCTGTCTGCGCTGGGTCATAGACTATTGTTAACCCATCGTATTTAATCGGTGCCGACGAAGCGACACAAATTAACGCCTCGTAGCCTGCCTTGTTGACACTAATAAACACTGGATCTAAGCCAGTGTTGGCAACAATAATATCACACTGTTCGTTGATCATTCGCACCACTCTGTTACAGGCTTCCTCGGACATGTCAACGTCTACGGTTGAGTAGTGGAAGTGTGGCATTGGTGGCATTGGGCCAAGATAGTCAGTAGCAGGGACAACAGGTCGCAGTTTCATAACGGGGAATTGTATTTTCATCACAGCACCTTCCTTTGTGGTTCGCCTGTATACAGGGGGCTATGATACTCAAACGGCTTCCTTGGGTCTGCCTTCCTTATCGTCCCGTCCGGGCACTCCACAGCGTTTAAGCCACATGTCTTAGTCTGCCCTGCCCTTATCCAGTATTCAACCTTGCGGCGCTCTCTGGCCGCTCTCCATCGCCATGTCAGCCAGTCCCATATGGTTTTCAGCATCACAGCACTTCCTTCACGACATCCCAGAAGTAATCAATCAGTTCCTCTGCCGGATTAATCGGCCCTAGAAAATGGAAGAGTATTATACCTGTCCCACCAAGGTCAATGTCTATCTCACCGTGTAACTCCAACAACTCAATACACTGCCCAATGGAGAGCAGGGGAAGGCAGTCTCTGTCCGGTATTGTTGGGGGATCATCATAGACACCGCTATCGGCGATGCCTAAATCACCGTAACCATCAATAAATAGGTCGCCATCTTGTGGCTCCCACCGCTCCCGTAGCCGCTCCTGCTGCTCCGGGGTCAACTCGCCTAACTGCTCCTTGGTTATGTGTTGTTTCATGGGTTCCTCCCTATTTACCTACTTCTGCCCCGGCAACAGTAGGTTGCTTTTACACATCCCATACAGGGCAAGGGCCAATTCCTCAACGAGCGTTTCCGTGTCTGCCTTCTGGGGATCAATCGCTCTATAATCAATAATTCCGTGTATTATCTCATGCCAGAGCGTTTGCTCCTTGCTTTGCCTGTCCTGTGTTTCTTTGTTGGATATTTTGATCTCGTGCTTATTGTAATCAATCTGCCCTTTACATTCCCTGCCGTTGATAATCAAAATCTCGTCGGTTTCAATAACATCGTAGTCAAAACAGCCTATTGTAACCTTTTTTATCATTGCCCCTTCTCCTGCTCCACTGGCGTATTGAACATTTCACGGATCTTCTTCTCGGCAGCCTGCAGCATATCATCCGTGGCGCCCATCATGCGTATGAGTTCAAAGGACACGTTAATACGGAAATGCACCTGGTCCAGGGCCTGCTGAAAGATACTGACCAGAAGCTGCACGTCTGCTTTAGTCACTGGTGTCTTTGCATCCTCGCGCATTTCATGCTGCCTTTGACCTAGTATCGGTATGTTGCCCATCGGTATGACTTTTTTCATTGCCTTCCCTCCGCCACCTTCCTGGCCATTTCCATAGCCCTGACCTCGTTCTCCCTCTTACTGATTGCCCTTGGAGGACCGCCCTCTTCGATTGCCTGAGCCGTTTTTACCTCGTTCAAATTCCTGGCCATGAGGCGGTCAAGTAGGTCATGGCGCTCTTTGGCGTGGCGGGCGGTGAGCTCGGTTACTGTGCTGACAAACTCCCGATCTCTTCGCCTGGTTGTTTGGTACTGGAGTATCACCATCCCCGCAACCACAAGGCACAACACTATTAGCAATGCGTACATCCACCCATCCAAAACATATCCCTCCCCTTTATTTTTACGCCAGATAACGCTTGGCGCTCTTCCCCTTCTTGTCTTTGATCAGGCTTTCAATGTGCTTGTGGATCCGGGCAGCGTCACCTGTCAAGGGTTCTACCGGCGGTTTAGAGTGTGAGGCCTCCCATGCCACCAGGCCGTATCCGGCACAGTCAAATGGGTTAGTGTAAACGTGCGGGTCCGTGGATACCTTCTCGCTGTCCTTTTCGTCCACAACCAGGTTGGGAATAGCCTCTATCAGTGATGTGCAAGTAGAAAATATCTGCAGCTTGGCTATCGTTCGCCCGGTCCGCTCTTCCTCGAAGGGCTTTAGGTACTCGTGCATGACAGCCTTGCGAATTATCCTGGACCGCTGCTGGTCAGTTGGTGGTGGGGTGCATCCCACCATGCCGCCGTCGCGGTAGCAGTCCACTATGGACTTGCCCGCTGAATCCAGTGCCCGGCCCAGCTTGTTCCATGCGTCACGGCCGGCCACGGTGTCCCCTATCTTTTCATCCCCGGTAAGCTTTATAACCTCCCGCGCCTGGTCGGAGTATGTAACGCGCGGGTCCTTGTCGCTGCGGGTGTACTCTCTATAAATGTAAACAATCCCATCCGGCGACACCGCAAACCAGTGCCAGCAGAAGGGATCGGCATAACCAGGGTCATTGGAGCGCCACTTGCGCCACCAATCCGGGATAGTGAAGGGCTTGCAAACATGAATCTGCTCTGTGAATTCAGGGAAGGCAGTGCCTTCACCGGCGCTCATGGCCTCTTCTGGGGTGGATGGATACTCCTGGCGGTAGGAGTTAGGCAAGTCCCTCTTGGTCTGCTCATACCATTCTTTTGTTCGCCGCGGGTCTGCCCACCATGGAATAAATATCCGAAAGAAGGTATTAAGACCAGCTACTGTGTTTTTCCATGTCCTTTCAAACAGGCTGCCGCGCTCATTGGTTGAAAGCCCTATACACTGGCCGCCCGTTGGCCTGTTGATCGTTGGATAGGCCGATGCCCAAATCTTTTCAGCCCACTCCTGAAAAGCCCACTCATCAAATATCAATAGGTTGGCAGTGAATGATCTGGCCGAACTTGGCGCCGATGTGAAGGACTTAAATAAGGACTGCCCTTTTTCTGGGTGATTAATGGTTATCTGCTCAGTTGTGTCCTCCCAAGTCGGGTAAGGCCACCCTGCCCGCGCCTGCTTCTTCTCTCTGATCATCCAAGGCGGCAGGTTTTCCAGGATAAACTTAATCCGCCGCACAAGCTCCTTGGCGTCCTTTTCTGTCTTTGAAAGAGCTATAACCGTATAGCCTGGGAAAAACACCATTCTCCAGGCCGCATACGACAAAACCAACCACGTGAGCCCGAGTTGGCGGGCCTTCATTATGATCGAAAGCCTCTGGGACACGATAGCCAGTAAAGCTTTGAGTTGCAGAGGCCACAGGGTAAACTTGATTTTCACTCCAGGAGCGTCCGGACCAAGGGCAACATCCTTATCCTCTATGTAGACCCACTTTTGAATAAAATGAGCACAGGACGCTTTGCACTCGTCAAGCTCGTCGTCGATCTCCATCTGCTCTATTTCTTCGGGAGTCCACTTGGTTGTCACTTAATAACACCCTCAAGTCATGTGTTTTGCTCCTTGTACTTCTGCTTCACCCATCCAGGCAAATGGGCGTCTAGCTGCCTGTGGAATATTAAGTATAGGTTCAGGTTGATACGATTCCCGGAAAAGAAATATATAGGGTTGACATAATACTGAACCTCAACCTTGCCACCGGTCTTAATCTTTACCTCTGCCATGATCCCCAAGCGAATCATCTTCCGCACAAATGAATAGGACTGTGACGGTTTCAAGCCAATCACAGCCCCGATCTTGTCTATGTTATACGGACGGGCTCCGCCATTGCCGCGATACCCCAGCATATTTGTCTTAGGGCACATCGTCTTAGCCAGTGTGGTCATCTGCCCAATCTCTTTAAATGACATTTCCGCAGGGAAATCTATGTCAATAAAGGACTTTGCAAATGATTTGCGCGGCCAGAACAGGTATCCCTTTTCTTCATCAAACACCGGCGCTATGGGATGTACGTTCTTTTTTAACACCTCGCCAGTCTCAATATTAACTATTCTTGTTTGCTTCTCAAGCACATAAACCACCTCGGAATTTTTCCGATTTTGCCCCTATTTTTGAATTGAAAAAGCATAGTAAACCGGAATCACAAAATGGCACTAAGCCTTACTCCTGCAATCGATACCGGGAAAGTGCCATGTAAAGATACAATGATTGTATTATTCTTTCTATCTTTACGTGGGGACCTCTTCTTCCCCAGTCATCGGTTCCCTCTGCCGGCGAATCTCTTCCAGGGCCGCTTTGCGCTCTTCCGGGGTCATGCCGGCTGTGCGGGATACTGCTACATTAATAGGCCCGCCCCCTGGCCCGGCCTGTTCGACATAACCGCGATCCTTATATTTTTCCCCCTTAGTCCCTTTGAGCAAGACAATGAGAAGAGTGTCGCTGTATTTTTGGATGTGGCCGCATACCTCACCCTGGTAAAACACGGGCTCACTGACTCCGGTAACAGCTCGGCGCCTTGCTTCTTCTTCAAGTTTATCACCGGCTAAAAGTTCAGCCTGAGCGAAAAGCTCAGGGTATTTAGGGTCCGCTTTCATCCAGACGTAATGGGTACTGCGATCTATGCCGACGAGCTCGGCTGACAGCGAAATATTTCCAGTTTCTGCAAAAGAGGCAAGAAACTCTCTCTTTTTAACATGTCGAATTTTTTTGAACATAGACGCCCACACCTCTCTCTTGCTATGGAAGCATCGGCCTCCTGCCTCCCTGCCGGTTTTATCTTCCGCTTCTGGCTACATTACCTCTGCGGTGACACCTGGTTGCCTCGCTTTAAAAAAATAATCTAAAAACTTTTGAAAAGGTATTGACACGCATATTTACCTGTGCTAAGATTATGTCAAGACATAAACAAATAGTTCGCCACCACAACGGCGGGAAG
>Ga0172381_10005362_pt1 | contig 13029 bp, 16 predicted proteins | sample Leawel6488metaG_FD_119754 | JGI IMG/M metagenome (GOLD analysis project Ga0172381, IMG submission 119754) | Leachate microbial communities from a municipal landfill in Southern Ontario, Canada - Leachate well 64-88 metaG | ecosystem: Engineered > Solid waste > Landfill > Unclassified | place... | reverse complement strand
GACCATCCGTCTGAGCTTGGGATTGTCTATCAGCCTGCTAATATATCGTATCCAATCATCGGGAGTTCGCGCGAGGAATCCGTCCCTTCCGTGATCAATGAGATTTCCGTACACGGGATAGGAGGCCACTACGGGAGCATTGACCATGCTGTACTCCATGGCTTTGCAAAAACTGTTGTGGGAAACGAAGCAGTTGCCGATATAGTGGCTGACTGAGGGCACGCAAATGTCGTATACCGTGGCCTCGCTCTGCTCGATTGAGGTTATTTCATCTTCCCATACCTGAGGGCGATAGGCATTGCTGTGTGGCCTACCCACCAGTTGCGCCAATTTGGCCTGCTTGCGACCACCAACAAACCCTATTTCCTGCGCGAATACATCAGCTGCGGCACGCCCCATGGCCACAAGGTAGTAATCGCGATCGTAGAGCTTGTTGTGCGTCGTGCGAATGCTGGCGATAATTCCAAAGCATGACAGCAGCACCTGCACCTGAGCAGCCAGCACTTTGCTCTTGGTGCAGAGCGTGACCGATGAGCTAGTCAATGAGACCGTGCCGTCAGACTCGAAGAGCCCTCTGAGGAAAGCTCGCACCACTGGCCTAGGGCTTCGCAGGATAACCCAGGGGACTTCTAGCACCTTGCGCTTTTCGTAGATCATGCCGAGAGAGGCCAGAAGACTACTGAACTTGGTGCTGAAGGCGACCACATCCTGACATGACCTTCCGTCACGAGGCCGTTCCTTGATCGCGGACTTGAGCCCCACCTGGCGCATGGCGTTGTCCAGGATTTTCATGACATCACTGTCCTGAGAGTCGCAGGTCACGCGTATGACCTGGCTGCCAATATGACCATCGCCAACCAGAAATCCGAGCACGAGTCCGTAGTGCTCATCTATCGTGATCGTTGGCAGTGAAGACGCGGTATGGTCAACCGTGTCATGGTCTCGGGTGGCCCAGCAATTGAATGGAAACGTGAGGTAGTCGGTCGATAGCTCCATGGAATGCAGTCGAACCATGTCTCCTGGCATAAGGCTTTCCAGAGTTCGCCACTCTCCATCCGTATTTTGGAGACGGTGGGTGCGCGTGCCCTCGATGCAATAGCCTTTTCTGGTCTGAATCTTGATCGTTGGTTGTGTTCCCGCACAGTACCCAGCATTCGAAGCCTGACGGCCATCCGTAGTGAGCACTTCTTGCGTGAGCGCCTGGGGGGCATCGCTGTCCGAGAGCTTCACAATAGAATCCATACGCATGAGGCCAGACGCAGTAGATATCAACGTATCCCCCGTGACACACTTGCTCCGATTAAATTCGTCGTCCAGCAGGGGGCACAGCCCGATATCGATCTGGGCCACTGCCACGGGATACTCGTTGATGGGGCGAAAACCGATGGTCTTGAGGCGATCACCGAGCCCCAGCTCGCGCAGGTAGTCGGGCACGTAACCCGCCACCACAAAGTTAACCTCGGGATACTTCTCAGCGATAACGGGAAACACCTCGGCCAGTATCTGCCAGTCCTTGTAGTGACTGTGACCGCCCTGGATACCCACCGTGAGGCCTTCCACCGCGCGCAGGGACTCTATACCCCCAGGAAATCGCCACATCTCGGGGTCAACGGTATTGGGCAACACGACCACATTGGGGTTAAGCAGGCGCATTCTCTTGGCTAGGTAGGGTGTCGAGACCGTCACCAGATCAGCCTTGCTGATAATGGGTTGCATGCCGTCGAACTGGCCCAGCTCATAGCTGGGATTATGCTCAGGCAGGGCTGAGAAATCGTCATCAGTCTCAAAGACCACGGTCTTGCCCATATCGTGGAGATAATCCATGAGGCCTTGACGGTACTCCCCTTCCTCCACGCCCATGCGTACCAGCACCAGCACATCAATTTCATTGAGGGGCAGGTGTGGCCCGTCCATCTTTACCCAGCGGACGTGATAGCCCTGCTGTTGCAGGTGAGAATAGGGATACAAGACGCGGTACATCTCACAGCCCGAGATCACGTTATTGATCACCGCGACCACGCGGGGATAGCCCCTGGGACACGGGGGGAGAGCAGGCCGCGCGAACTTCAGCTCAATCGGCGTAAAGGTGCTCGAACTGGTAGCGCTCGATGGGGTCGTTAGAGAAGGCTCCGTGCATGTTGGTAGCGAGCGGGACGTAGCGACGTTCGCCATGGTGCCCGCAGTGAGGGCAGGGGGCAGGATCGTTGCGGTACTCGCAGGGGCGCATACGATCGAAGGTGCGGTGACATTCGTTGCAGCAGTAGACATATGTAGGCATTGACTCCTCCCTTGGTTATCTGCTTACAGTGTCCCACCCAGGAGGGGAGTCAGGCAAAAAATCAGGGGCTAGAGTCCTCGCATCTCAGGGGTTTCCACGGAATAGAAATGCAGGTCGGTACAGAACTCCCCGTACCATTCGTTATCGCCGCCTATGACACGGTGACGGTGGCGCTCGATAATATCAATCGTGGAGTCGAAGACGGTCTCACCATCATCAGCGACGACGCCATCGAGATCCCAGTGCTTGAGCATGGCCCGCAGAAAGCGCTGCCCGAACTTGGCGATAGAGACATAAGCCGCATCCTTGGTAGTCTCGCGAGGGATACGACCCACCACTGACAAAAAGTTCAGCCATTTCACGCCCCCGCCCATCTCGTAGTCATGCACGGGATCAAGGATACGGCCCTCCGCCACATCGAAAGCTACCACGATAAAAGGAGCCACGATCTTGCTGGTCTTGTCCTTCTGGAGAGGAGCTTTTTCGACCGTCTTGAGACGCAGGGGATCGGTGGTAGCGATATTGGTCTGCATCTCCAGAGTGGCAATAGTCAGAATCTGGTCCATCATGGTAGTCACGATGTCATAGGCCACGATTGTCTCCTGTTACGAGGACCACGCATAGGCGTTGGGTCCCGCGATTTCGTCCAGAAAGGAGCCCTGCTGATAGGAGCCAAACTGCTCCAGAAAAGAGCGCTGGGTCACGAAGCCCTGTCCCTCGAGCTGTCGACGCTTGGCAGCATCGGCGACCTGGCGCTCAATCTCGCTTTCTACACGACGATTGGGCACGAGAGGACGGGCAGGGATGCCAGGTTTACGTACTCCGCTATTAGTGATCCCCGCAGGGTGACCGAGAAACATGTCCTGGGCCTGGGCAAATAGCCAGTGAACCCACTGTTCGGGGTCCTTGGCCTCGGGGATGAGATCGAGATGAATCTGCCAGTCCTCCCCTACTCTCTCCGCCCTTACCTCGATAGGCCAGTTCATCATGGCCTGGAGGAACTTGCCCTCACCCATCATGGGTTTGTGCGCCACCTCGGGGCCAAAGCGCCTCGCTTTGGATTGGACCGTGGAGGGAGCGAGCGGTTTCCAGTGGCTCATCTGGCCTGTCTCGATCTGGCGCACCCATGTCTTGCGCTGGAGGTCCAGGGCCCTTCCTCCTATGCGCTTGGCATCACCCAGAATATTGAGCAACACTAATCGGCTCACGGGATCAGCGGGCAGTGAGCTTCTGACATTAACCTGGACATCGGGTGGAGTCATGCGCGTGATCAGCCGCTTGCGAGTCACGGGAGAAAGTCGGGAAATGGCACTCGATCGCTGAATGAGAGCGCCCCCTGTGGAACGCATCACCGCGGTACGGGCGGTGGCCGTGCGGGCCGCCATACGGCGAGCGGCGGCTACCTCGGCTCGGAGCACCATGGCAGGCAGCATCAGACTCTCGTACGGCGCATGAAGTGGGGCTTGTTGAGCCTGTCTTTCACGCCCTGATCGAAGGCATTGAAGTACCTGGTGGAGAGCTTGATAAGGGGATTGTCATCGCGTCGCCCTGTTTCATCCCAGCGCGAGAGCGTGGCATCCTGCTTCTCGACCCGCACCGCGGCCTTGCCACAGGCGTACAGCACGATTAGCTCGATGTCATGCTCGGGAATATCCAGCTGCACCGCATCGAAACGCGGCTTCACGTAGTAGCTCGCGTAGCGAACCACGAGGCTCTCGTTGGCACTGGGATTAAAATCGAGCAGAAGGTTGCCCTTGCTGAAATCATAGTGTCCCAGGAACTGGCGGGTGCGAGAGGGCCCATTGCGATATACTCCCAGCTTCCAGTAGCTGTCATTGTCAGCGATCAGTTCTTCGCCACCCTTCCAGGGCTTGTACAGCAGATAGCGACTGATATTGTCATCGTCAATGTACTCAACGCGATTGACTGCCACCACGGTATCGTAGATCTTGTAGGTTTTGACATTGAGGCTCGTGGTGAGAGTAAGCTCTTTCTTGAGCGGGAAATGAATGGCATACTTATCGATCGCGGCCTCGATGTACTGGTTCAGCTCAGCATCTTCCCAGGTATAGGCCGTGGAGTCCTTGTCCTGGAACTCCTCGCGAATCATATTGCGTACTTTGGTGCGGGTGAGGGGAGCGTAGTAGGGAATCACCACGGGAGTGCCATAGTACGTGCCGTCATAAGACCGCACGAAGAAGGCCTTGTCGATCAGCTCATCCACCGCGGCGTCGTAGTAGGTGCTGGTAGTGGTGGTTACCACCGTTTCGCCTGTGCCCGTGGCATCAGCGAACGAGATGCGGTAGCTGACCGCACCGCTGACGGCTTCCCAGTCTAGACGAAACAGAATATCCATACGCACCTCACAGGGGAAGAAGAGAGGGGACCTCACGGCCCCCTTCAGAAATTACCAGCCGTAGGGGTAAGCCGAGCTCTGACTCGCGGCGACTTCCCACACGTCCATCGCCCAGTCACGGATGACACCGAAACCGAGGATGCCGTACCAGCCCACGAAGCTCATGCGGCGGAGCTTGTCGGTCGGCAGCGCGACGCGAACCTCGGGAGGCAGAATGACACCTTTGCCCACGGCCTTCTCGGAACCGAGGAAGACCAGAGGGAAGATATCGCGAGCCTCACGAACCACACTGGAGTTGGCGTGATCAAGCTGCATCTTCTGACGCAGAGTGATAACGTTACCATCGATCGAGGAGATGATCACGTGCTCTTCAGCGGCGTGGGTCCCATCAGGAACATGCCCTGAAGGCACAATGGTGATCTCCTGGCCAGCCGCGAAGCCCGTGCTGTCCGTCACTGTAAAGGTGAGTTCACCCGCGGTACAGGCAGCATCGTTGAGAGTCGTGGTAGCGGTCACCGCACCCGCATTTGGCAATCGGGCGTTGTGACACTCGATAAATCTGACTCCATGCAGCATGCCGACCTCACCGTTGAAGATGTTGACGGAGCTGGCATAGAGGTTGGCGTCCTTCCAGTAGGTGCTGTTGCGCAGGTCGTAGATGTTGGAAGGGTGGCACAGGCAGACATAGCCGTTGCCCATGAGGGGCACACGCCTGATCGAGAGGTTATGAGCCGCCTTGCGCACGATGGTCTCGTCCAGATAGCCGCTCGAAGCCACATCGCCGCGCGCGGTAGCCGTGCCCGCGTAGGTGCGATAGGTCGCGCCCGTGCCAATATAGGCGTTGCGGGCCAGGATATCGCTGGTGAGCGCCATCTGGGGGCCCAGGAGAGTCCTGGTGATGTTCTCGATAGGACCATGGTAGGACTCGAAGTTGAGCTTCTCGGTGGTACCGATAGAGTAGCCATACTCATCGACCGTGAAGTTCACCTGGAAGTCCTGGAGCTGGCCGCCGTCCACATCGGTGTTCTCGGTGAGCGTCCCGATGGCGGGCGGAAGCTGGCGATAGATCGTCCAGTAGACCTGCTGGCCGCGCTTGGAAGCGAATTCCAGCTTGGAATCAACGAACTGCTCGTAGAGCAGATTCGCCTGGGCGGTCATCTGCAATTCATTGGAGTAAATGACGCGCAAGGCGTCGGGAAGATCACTGGTTCCGATAACATCGGAATAGGTTGTAGCCATAAGTCACCTCATTTGCCCCGCCCTGGGGCAGGGGCTTAGCTGTTCATCTGGGCGAGCACTTCCTGGCGACGTTTCTCATAGAGCTTGGCGTCACCCCAGGCCTCGCGCAGGTAGGTATCAATGTCTTCGGGAGCCATCTTCTTGGGCGTTACTCCCGCGGGATTGACAGGACCTGGAGAAGATTTGACTTTCTCACGGTACTCGTGCTGGTCATCACCGCGAGCGGCCCGAATGGCCTCTACTTTGCGATTCAGGATCTCGATGTCAGCGTTGGGGTCGAGCAGATCCTTCCATTTGATCACGTCTGGGTTGGCAACCAGCACCTGGAGACGGCGATAGTCCGCGAGGAGAGTGGCGTTGGTCTCCTCGAGGCGAACCGCCTTGTCCATCGCTTCCTGCGTGGCACGGGAAGCGCTCTCCACGGAACTGTTGCTATCATTGGTCACCTGGTCGAGCTTCCTCTGCAGGTCAGCGCGATCCAGGACGGCCTTGGCCAGGTCGTTGTTCTTGGTAGTCAGCTCGGCCTTGAGATTCGATACTTCCTGTTGCGATCTGTCGTACATCGACTGGAGCTGTCGCACGCGCTCCGTCGGGTCGGACCGCGGTGCGGTCTGCTGCGGATTGGGAATGCTGTTGACCAAAGATGACTGGTCAGTGACCTGAGAGTCGACCGCGCCAGTACCTTCAGTAGAGCCAGTTTCTCCCACGTTGAACCTCCATAGCCCTTGACGGGCATTTACTATCTCCTACGCTCGCAGCATGCGGAGCGTGTAGAGCGCTTCTTTCAGGTCGGTGCCATGAAATGGCAGGACCTGCTTGCGGTCGGGATACAGAATCACGATCGGCACGCCTGGCTGGCCTCTGTAGCCACCCAGTCGCTGGCCGTAGTCTTCCCAGACCAGATAGGCTCCCGACCTCATCCACACCTTGTTCACTCCCTTGCGCGGGCGCTTCTGCAGATCGCAGTAGTGCAGGTGCGCGAGGCAGATTACATCCAGGTTGGCTTCGGTGGGATAGTCGCTGTCGAACCAGCGCTGAGCATTGGTGGTGTTGGCGTTGGACTCGTTGCCATAACGATGCTTGGCGCCGATCTGGTAGGTCTGTTCTCCGACCTTCACGGTGATCACCGCTCCATGCCACAGATTGGCCGTATCCAGCTGGGCACAGATATCGCGCATGGTGCGCAGGCCCGCTGCCGTGAAGTTCCAGTGGTCATGACAACCCGTGATCAGGCCCAGCCACTTGCCGCGTAATCGCTCCATCTCATGGATGGCAAAGTGATACTGTTCGTCGGGATTGGGAAAGGCGCTGTCGTACAGAGCCGCTCCAGGCTTGCTGTTGGCCTTGCTGTTCTGGGCGTAGTCGCCCATGCCCACGCAGTACACCCCAGGGGTGCTCGCGAGTAGCTCGTTATGGATTTTTAAGGCGCGATGATCGGTACCCTTGTGGCCACAGTGCCAGTCACCCGTGAAGGCAATGGCCACAGGCTTGTCGCTATCGAGCTCGACGGTGAGCGCGGTTTGCTCGGGATCGAAGCGAACTTCCTCTTCGGCCAGCGCTATCAGCTTGTCGTGCCAGAGCTCTTCTTCCTCGATGGTGCGAGGCTGCTTGCGGTCTCGAAACACAATGGGCATATCAGTCTTTTTCCTGGCCAGATATTCTCTCTGGGATCGCTCGGGGTGCAGACAGTGGAATTCTTCCCACGGTTTCAGGCTGTCCACCATCTCCTCGAGGTCCCATGGCGATGATTTCATGCGATCTCCCTTCCGTCCCCTAGCATCCATACTAGGGGACGGTGGGCTGGTCGCGCTAGTTTTGAGGCATTATTTGCCGCGTGGCGCCTTGGGCCACTGTCGCACGGACTTGTCTCCAGGTCCGCACTCATCCGCGGAGCCCTGGGGGGTCCAGGTCTTCATGGGCTTGTTAGGAATCCTCGATGGTGCCATAGTCATCCTCCTGCTTACTTCTTTTTGGGTTTCTTCTTGCAGGCCATCACTTCTTCTCCGTGGGGGAAACCCCATCATGCCCCTGGCGCAGCTGGCCTGGATCCCAGGTATCGAGAAGGTCAACGATAGGGCCCCAGTGGGGCATCCAGATAAGGCGCACTATCCCTCCGCACTTGTGACGCAACGTGGTGCCATCGTAGGAAGTCGCTGAGCCCCCGAACACCTCGACGCGATCTCTCTGGGCGGTCACCTCGACCGAAAAAATGTCGAGGCACTTCTTGCACTGAGCTGTCACCTCGCGCTCGTGGATCTTTCTCACTTGGCAGTTCCTTTCATGGTCTCTTTGTCGGCACCCTCGGGCAGCGAAGAAGAGCCAAAACCGCTCCCTCCGCCTACCTTGATGCCCATATCGGAAAGCTCTTTTAGCTCTTCCTTGATTTGCTGGGCCTTTTCGGAAGGTCGCTCTTCCCCTATATCCTCGTTGACTCTTTCGATCGTGCGCAGTCCGCCCGAGTGCAGGGCAATGTTTTCGTTCACGAGGGCAAGACGATCGCGAGGCAGGGGCGGGGCCCACAGGGGACGAATAAAATGCGCGATAAAGTCCTTGTAGGTGAAACCATCGAGGCCTTGATTGCGATCCTCGATGAAAGCGGTCATCTGCAGCAGCTGGCGCAGCCTGCTGGCCCAAATAGCTCTCTTGCGACGCACTCGTTCCGTGAGGGGCAGCATCTCGATGGCCAGCGCGATGGCGCTCTGCTGGGTGCCCTTGTGGCGACCATAGGCCACGGGCGATACCGAAGCAGTCTCCAGCATGATCTCCCGTATGATTTCGATATACTTGTGAACTTCGGGAGCGGGGCCACCCCAGGTGAGCAGCTTGGCTTCACCCTCTCGTCCCAGGTTCCAGACCTGATCAGGACCAACGGGTAATTCCTCGAGGTCGCCAAAGTACCTGTTGATCACCGTGATGGGATGGGCATAGGCATTGATGGTGTCGCCCTCATCGGCCAGCTTGCGGTTGAGCTCATCCTGGAGGGCAAAAGCGGAATCAACATCACTGTAGCCGTAGAACTCATGGGCGGCCTCAAAGTTGGGAAAGTGCACCAGCGGTATCAGTCCTGGGCGAAAATCCAGCGGTGAGGTGGCCTTGCGAGCGGTGGGGTTCACATCGTCACGCACCTGCACGTCATCGATGTAGACCCTGTAGATCATGGGGTTCCACTCTTCCCAGTAGATCGCCATGCCCAGCATGGGACTCGCAAAGGCGCTGCGATTCCAGCTGGTATTGCCCGAGGTGCCGAACTCAGCCAGAGCGTCGTCACGGTGCATGGGATAGGAGATCACCAGCTCCTCGATACGGGCCATGTTGGTGGCATTCCAGCGACAATGCACATACTCGGGAGCGATGCTTTCCCAGCAGACCCGCTGCTCGATCTCATCCCAGCGCGCTCGTACAAAGCTGTCCCCGCATACCGAGCCATCGATGCCCATAATGGGGAACAGCTGGTTGGCATCGTTCTGGCGGCACTTCTGGTAGCACCAGGCGGTGATCTTTTCGGCTAAAACCTTGGAGCTGTCGTTGGCCTGGAGGGGATCACAGCGCCAGCCCAGCACATCATCGTCATATTCCCCAAACAGATAGGCGGTGTGCTTGTTGGCAATTGACTGAATGTAGTTGATGCGCAGGGGTTGCGCGACGTTATCGGCAGGGAGGTTTTCTCCCGAGTAGTAGTCGCGAGCCTCGCGATAGCGCTGCATGCGTGGCTTGTCAAAACGCCGACACATGGCATTCTCGAAGGCGAGGATGCGATTATAGGCCAGGTCGCGCTCGATTGCGGGCATAGACAGACCTCCCCAGTACGTGCTACTACTACTATCACCGTAGCAGGGGAGGCCTCAGTCGTGCGAGTTTTTGGTCGCTTATAATTTGCGGAGGGGTAAATCCCTGTAAAAGACTTTGGTGGTACGATCAGTGAACGTATCTTCTATGGAAGACAGGGTAATAGCAGATCGCTCTTCCTCCAGCAAAATACGCAGCAGGATCGTGTAGATGGCGCGGTCGTCAAGGGTGTCGTACACACTCTCATCCCTCACCGCCATCGCGGTATTGTCGTTACTCATCTGGCGCTTCAGCCAGCTCTCGAAGCGGCTATCCTTGTCGCTCAGGCGCACCACCACTCCCAGCCAGGATGGCAAGCCAAAGTGCTCACAGCGCTTGAGGTTGGCAAGGGGATCATCACCCGCGTAATCACGGTTCTTGTCACTGTGCAGGCAAGCAAAGCGCGCCAGGGCTTCGTAGAAGCGGGGATCACCATTGGTGAAGGTATGCTTCAGAAAGGTGACGGTCTGCTGGTAACGGGCATCATCGTGGTACTCAGGCAACGGCTTTCCCCTTGAGTTTTTTGCGCTCGCCTAGCGCGGCCCCTTCCATCATCCACATGGCCGCTTTGGTGAGCATGGTCACCACGCGCTCTTCATGACGGATATCATCGGCTCCCTCGCGCAATTCCGCCACCAGCACATGCATCATCTCGTGGATGCAGATGCGAGACAGTTCCTCGTCGGGTGTCTCCAGCATCATGGGCATGCTGATGGCAATCTCGGCCTCACAATACTCCCAGGCCGAATTGACTCGCATGAGGCAGGTGCGGCCCTCAGCCGCGTAGCCATCAGGCACATCGAGCCCCTCTCGACAATATACGTAACTGAAGGCCCAGCTGCCCAGGCCCATGAGATTGCGCCACTTGTTCATCTCGCGCCTCACGCGCTTGCGCTGTGCTTCGAACTCCCTGTCCGTCATATGACCAGAACTCCTTCAAAGAATGGGGTAATCACGATTTCCAGGCCCATGAACATCGGAATCACATAGCGGTCGTCCCCGTGCGTCACGTTAGGGTAAAGAGTGAAATCGTTGGCATTGAATTGCTGCATGAGTCTACGATAGGTGTCAGGACCCATTATCACCCTGGAGGGCTTGACGCGGTTCAGATGCAGATGGCGCAATTGCTCGTGAATGAGCGGCATCAATTCAGTAAAGGCGAAATCGACATTCTCCTCGCGCAGCAGGGTGGTCACTTCCTGGTCCTGCCCTAACAGCACGGGCCGTGAGTTAAACCTCAGGAGAAAGCTGCACAATCGCTCCAGCCAGGTGGCAGGCTGAAGCCAGCGCAGTTCCCCCATCTCCGTGATGCGGCAGGTGACGCCGTTGAGACGATAGTTGAGGGGCTCCATCAGGACATATCGAGACGCGCCAGAATCTCGCGCGGGGTCAGCTCATGTTTGCTGTGCTCAATGATCTTGACCTTGCCCTCGAACTGGGTAAGAAAGGCCTTCACCTGGGAGGGATACAGGTGCAGGGTTACCTCGGTGAGTCCAACAGAAAAGGCTTTCACTTCGACACCGTTTACTCGCAACACTCGGCCATCGAGCTTGACATATCCCTTACTGCCGTCCTTGTGTACCTCGATCTCTATATCGTGGGCCTCGGGCAGCAGCATCTCGCATATGACATCATCGTTTTGCACATTTGTCTCCTTATTTCATCTCCATCCAGCCAACACCCCATTTGGCCCTCATCAGTCGGTCCATATCTTTCACGTTGCCCTGCACTCTCTGCAGGTTCTGGGAGATGGCCGTCTGTGATCCCAGGTGATGAATCTGGTGGCCGTGATGAACATAGAACTGCCAGTTCTGCTCTCGCGCTCGGCGACACCAATCCAGGTCAGCCCCGTAGCCCTTAAACTGCTCATCGAAGGATCCCACCGAGCGCCAGGCCTCAAGGTTCACCAGAGGACAGCACCAGTCGATCCAGCGCACCTCGGTCAGCCCCTGGCCAGGCTTAGGCCTGAACTCGCCGTGGGGGCTGTTAAAGGCAGGAGTAATGGCCGCTGTCTTGGACCAGTCCACCGAGGAAGCCAGATCACTCAGCATCTGGGCGGTGGCTCCCTCGAGATCATCATTGAGCATCCAGATCAGGTCATACCCATCGAGATGAGTCATGGCCCAGTTCCAGCCCGCCGTAAACAGACCGTTATGCTTGTTCACCCTCAGCTGACGGTAGCCCCAGTTCTCCGTCTCCTCGGCTGGCACGTTTCCGCCGTTGTCGAACAACCACAGGTCGCTCCCTGACAGGCTCTGTGCCATCGCTTTCGCCAGATCGTGCCGCTTGTAGTTCAGAACTGCCGCGCATATCTGCTTCGCAGAGGGCACGAAACCCGCCTGGCGCCCAGTACCTCCAGATACCCTCGTCAACACAGAGGTTAGTCAGCAGTTGATCGACATGCTGAAACTTGAAGCCTGCCCTGGAGCGTTCCACATAGAAGATCCAGTCGGAGTTGCGGCCCTTGCCATCAGCATGCAGCTGATAGCCCTCCAGCATCTGGCGCTTGTACAGAATACTCGGTGAGAGAATGTAGCCCGCCTTGGGTAACACATCGGCATTAAAGGGATAGAGCCATGTGCCGTAGGGCTTGTGGGTATCACGATTGCGCAGGGTGGTGCGGCAGTACACCAGGTCCGCCTCGCCATCACGCAGGACGGGCACCATGGCTTCCAGAAAAGTCGGCTCGTACCAGTCATCGTCGTCGAGCGTGCCAATGAAATCACCCTTGGCGGCGGCAAAGCCGATATTGCGGGCACTCGCTCCCGTGTTGTTTGCCAGGGCACCTACCTCAAGCACAGATACTCTCGGGTCATCGGGTATAACAGGGATCTCGGGGCAGTTGTTGACCACCACCAGAGCTTCCCAGTTTTCATAGGTCTGATCTATCAGAGATTGAATCGTGCTACCCAGAGTGGGCCTGCCCACCGTGGGCAGCAGTATGCTTACCTTCTCCATCCGTGAACCTCCATGAGCAAATATCGAGCGACATCGGTGACCTTGACTCGCCGCCAGTAGGGAGCCATGAGCGACACCGCGTCTTCCACCGTATAGAGGCGCTGGTGCTCGTTGCAGTCAGCTGGCCCCATGATGTTATTGGGCACCGAGAAATAGGCCCAGTTGGCATGAGCCTGGGCCAGCTCAATGGCCTTCTCGGGGTGATCGAGGTGCTCCAGCAGCTCGGTGCAGACCACCAGATCAAAGTCGCCCAGCTTCTGCCCATCCCAATTTTCGACATCGAGGGCCTGGCCCTGGATGCCAAGCTCGGCCAGATGAGCGATGGCCCAGGGTGACAAATCGATCACGAAGGGCTCGGCTCCCGCTTCCCTGG
>Ga0172381_10005361_pt1 | contig 13029 bp, 10 predicted proteins | sample Leawel6488metaG_FD_119754 | JGI IMG/M metagenome (GOLD analysis project Ga0172381, IMG submission 119754) | Leachate microbial communities from a municipal landfill in Southern Ontario, Canada - Leachate well 64-88 metaG | ecosystem: Engineered > Solid waste > Landfill > Unclassified | place... | reverse complement strand
TTTCTTTGAGAACGGCAATGCCCTCTATGTCGGACGTACAGACCGGATGAAAGAACGGGTAAAAGAACACGGCAGGCTCGGTTCGAGGCACAACTCTGCCACATTTGCGTTTATCCTCGCCAAGAAGAAAGCAAAAAAAATCCAAGGACTGAATCTCAATCAAGGGCGGGATGTTCTTGAACGTGACCCTGCCTTCAAACCAATTTATGATGAAATGAAGAAGCGGGTATCAAAGATGCAGATTAAGGTTGTGAAAATTCGGAATCCCGTCGAACAAACATTTTTCGAAGTGTATGCGGCTCTTGAGTTGAAAACACCGTGTAATGTATGGGGAAATCACTGAAGAAAGGTTGGGGATTAAGGAAAATATCAAAGTGATGAATCTTCGCTCAATATCTCTTTTAATTCAACTTCCAAAGACTTTGGATAGTTGATCCCGTACTTTTCAACATGGGAAATAAGAATTTTAAGTCCTTCATGAGCATATTCTTCAGCTTCTGCATATAACGGGGCTTCGTCCTTGAGGCACAATAGATTATTCGATTCGGAAATCCCTATGGCTAACAATGCCCATTTTTGTTTCTCGGTCATCGCATCTATGCGGACATTTGCCTGTTTTGGAGGGTTAAGCGGAGAATATTGATCTCGATGTTTTCCGATAGCCATTGCAAAAATAAATAGATCTTTCTGGAATTTTCCCGCAAAAATGGATTTAGAGTCTTTATTTAACCAGCCGCCCTTTTTATCTGTATATATCTCCAGCTGATCTTTAGTGTAAGCAGCGTCTCTTGGTTCGTTGTTATGATTAGCAGCCATCGTCTCGACCTACCATTGATTCTGTCTGATCTGAATTTTCAGAAATCCGATAGAAATTTTCTTTGAGGAGATAATGATTCAAATTAGCTTTGACATTGTTATCGTATTCAGTCGGAGTCACGAGTAATATTAATTGAGTACCTGTCAAAAACTTTGGGAGTTCTGTCGTGATATACTCCCGATGCTCATCATCAATTTTTCCCAAGGGTGTGTCGATTATTACAGGTGCTTGAAAGCCTGAAATTGTCATAAGTGCACTCATAAACGATAACCCAAGGATCAGGTATTCTCCTGCGGATAAATCGTTGATGACATTGTAACCATCAATATGATGAACTTTCACTTCATAATTTTCATCAATTGAGATTGAGCTGAATGCAGTTTTTTTCCGAATTAATATCTTAAAATTATCATTAAGACTCTTTTCAACCTGTGTCCGAATCTTTGTTTTAATAATTTTTTCAGTGTTTCCAAAAACTTTTAATGCTGATTGAACTAGTAATAATTTTTCCTTTAATGCATTGTTTTTCTTATCTTTTGACAATTCTCGCTCTTCATCATCTTTCAATTCTTTTAATGTTGTAGTAAGAGTATTCATATCACTATTATGCAATAGGAGGATCTGCTCATTTTGTGCGATTAACCGATTGAGCTCCTCTCTTCGTTCTTCATAACGACGTATTTCTGCAATATTGTATTCTTTAATCTCATCAGAGATGTGCTCTATCCTTCTTTCTTTTCTTTCCAGTTGATCTTTAAAATCCTCAATTTCTTCATTGAGTTCATCGATCTTTTCTGGAAATTCGTTTATACTGGAAAAGATATCTTCGATCGTTGTTTTTCCGACAATAGAAATTTCGCTTAACTCAGAAAGGGACACTTTTTTGCTATATTCTTCAAGGATTTTTCGGGATTCTCCTTTAAGTTCATTCCCACAAATACAATAACCTTTTTCGAGGAGTTCTTTAATAAAGGTCTCTTTTATCCTGGGGGGCAACTCACCTTTTTCAACTTTCTCTTCCATTATTTTGTAAGTTTGTTTAATTTCCTTTTTTAGATAAATAAATGGAGCAATTTCAACGAGATAGGAATTTCTCTGTGATTCCTTTCTCCCAATTTGTTCCTTTAATTTACGAATATCTATCTCCAGTGCTTGCCGTTCGTTTTCAAGCGTGGCAATTTTTAAACTGCTGTGTGATTTTAAATAATCTTTTACCTCTCCTAATTCTTCGAAATCCTTCTCCTTTTGTTTTTCTATATCCTTAATTGTAGATTTTAGCGCAAGGGACTTTTTTTGCGCTAACTCAATGTTATTTTGAACTCTCTCTAATTGAGGAGTTGTATTTTTGACGCTTTTCCTTAAATTATTCTCTACTTTTGATAGATGTTCTTCTGCCTTATAAACAAGTTCTAACTGAGAGACAATATCGATGGCTTGAGAAATATTTTCAGGAGTGCTAACTTTGAAAAATTCCCTAAGTTGTTCGCCATCAATAAAAAAGAAATTTTTCAGAGCTTCAGGTAAAAGATTATTGATTAAAATCTGTGTTTCATCACCTTGTTCAATTTTATCTTGACCATTCACTTCATGAATTACCGTCAATTTACTTATATCGTCAAAATAAAAATCTCCAAGAGCGCTTTTCCCACCATCAAGAGTTCTTTTAATGGTCCAGGGTCCAGAATCGGTTATAAGATGGATGACTACTTCAGCTGTAATAGTTTGAGTATTTTTTAGAGTCTTTAATGCCCTGGCATTGATAATTGGCATACCCTTGGAATCATATTTATCTTTAGTTTTGTGGATTTCAATCCCGTAAAGACACCAAGTTATTGCATTCAGCAGATTCGATTTACCAGCACCATTTTTCCCAAGAATTAGTGAGACATTTTTTATCTTATCAAATTTAAAGTCAAGAATCTGCGTTCCGTTATATTGCCGGTAATTACATATGCTGATGGAAGAAATTGCATATTTCATTTGAGTCTCCTCCTAAGGACATCTTCTACCATCTGCGTGTATTCATCTTCAATTTCTGAAGATCGGATATGCCTGTTCCAGATATCAAGTTCATATCGAAGTGATTTCTGGATCAGTGTTTTTATGTCCGGATCCTCGCAATGTTCATCAATTGTTTCTAAGATCAATTTATTGAATTCAGAACCTTCTATCATAACTTACCTCATAAAACCCCGTACTTTTTCTTTTCCTCAAATATTTGCCTACGTACTTCCGATTCATTCATTGCATCATTGGCAAATTCTGCAAGCCGTTTAAACTGTGAGTCAATAATTTTCTGCTCAATCTCTGGATTCAATCGGGAATCTGTAATGTTGGGGACAGCTGTAAAATCATAGATTGCCGCCTTTTCTTTTCCCGGAAATCTACGGAGAACTCGTCCTCTCCTTTGGATGTACTCTTTGGGATTTCCTGAACTACACATTAAGATTGCATTTCGGGTAGAAGGTACATCCACCCCTTCATCAAGACATTTTATTGCGACAAGGATATGGTAAATACCTTTATCGAAATTATCGAGGAGATATTCCCTCTCTGTCATATCCAAATATTTTTTCTGATGATGGGTTGCATCCTCCCCACTAGTGAATTTATGTTGAATAATTTCTCCCGAATTTCGGATGATCTCCTGTACTGGCTCGATCTGTTGAGGAGAACAATAGACGAGTGTGTGAGAGATTTCTCCGAGTTTTTTCAATTTATTTATCAGGGCTTTAAATGGCAAGTATTTTTCAGCGGCATTTTTCAGAATATCTTGTCGATCCCGTAATCGTTTTTCGAGTAGTAATTCTTCATCTTTTGTTTTGAGTTTTTTTGAGAATAAAATAGCAATCTGTTTACTGATCACCGTATATCTCTCCATTTCTTCCGAGTTTAACTCCACAAAGAGAGGATGATACTCATAAGGAACAAGATAGGATTCATTCGTCGCAGGATTAATCTCATTAATTGCTCGGTGCAGATCAAATTCATAAACCGTTTTATTGAAATATTTTAATAATTTTTTCGATCCCAGTTCATCAAAATACCTATGTGGTGTTGCACTTAATCCCAGTCTAAATTGATATTTATCGAGTAGGCCCTTAACCCGCTCTATAGATCCCATCCCATGTACTTCATCTGCAATAAGAAGAGTGGGGGATTTGAGGTCATCTGTCATTTCTATAAATTTTTCTGAAGATACTGTGTCATGTGTTGTAAGGATGATAAAATAGGGTAATTTTCCTAATCGGTTATCAAGAATTTTACTAGTACAATTGTCCCTCCACTTGGAATCTATACTGCTTGCATAAACTATAGGGAGATCTACCCCCATCTGGTAGAGATTATGTTCCCACTGCGTGGTAAGATGCAGGAACGGGGCACAAATAATAGTTACAAGTTTTTTTTCTTGTTTTTGTAATTTTTGCATAGCACCGATTGCAGTATATGTTTTCCCTGTACCAGTTGCCATCTCAAAAATTCCCTGGCCGTTATTAGTAAACCAGGCATCAATGGCATCGTGTTGGTACTGGCGAAGAGTAATTAGAGGAGGTTTTTTTGTTATATATCTCTGAAAAGGCTCATAAACCCCCTCAACATCCAAGAGGAGATCGTCTATCGAAGAACATCCTTTTTTATAAATATTGATAAGATGCTGTTTTATAGCTTCAGGAAACGGGATTACTCTGGTTTTACTGGCATGATTATTCCAGAGATCATCAAATTCTGCAATATCCTCTTTGATGGAATCTAGATAGTTTCCCTCCCAACTTAAAAAAACTTTAAATTTTTCTGAATTGTAGAGCCAACCGGATTGGCTTTCATTGTTCGATCCAACAAAAGTAATAATATTTTTTTCAGAATCTTCGAGAATGCCTAATTTCTGATGAAGAATTTCGGTCCCTACAACTTTACGTTCAATATAGCCGATCTTAATCTCCATTTGGTTGTTGGAAATTAACCAGCCAATTACTTTCGCATGGTTTTTTTTGCATTCGTCTTCGAGATCCGATAGATCTGATAGAAACCTGCTTTTGATAATTTCTTCAGGGACTGTTATTCCCTTCTCGATTTGTTCATAATCTTCATCAGATAGCTGGATATTGAGGATAAATTGGAAATGGCCGCCGTTTTTGATACATTCCGAAAATCCTCTAGCTGCTATAAAAAGCGAACTTGAGGAAAAATAGCCTGTAACCCTTCGATAAACGTGTGCCTCTTTTAATACCGGAATATAAAAATCCTCGACAAGGTTATCTTTTTCTGAAGAGTAAGAATGTTTTAATTGGAGGTTCTGAAAAGACATGCCGCCACACCACTATTTTCTCAAAAGTGTATTCAGTCTTGCCTCTCTCATCCGAAGTTCAAGGAGATCTTCAAAATTCTCTTCATCATTGGATTTTGTTCCGATAGAGTAGAGATGATTAATTTTCGCTAATTCTATCAAGCGGTTAATTTCATCGGATTCCCCGCATTCCTGGAGCATATTTTTTATCTGCTCAACTGTGGTGGTTTTCAATTTCTTATCATGTAATTTATTGAGAAGGAAAACAACAATGCCAAGCAACTCACGTTTTTCTGATGCAATTTTAGCGAGTTTTTGGGGGTACTCTCCGGAATATTCTTCCAAGTCGAGAGATTGGAATTTATGCAGACCCACTTTCCTAAGTATCTCATATGAAAGATCCCCCAGAATTCCTGATGTTTTTAAGTAGACCTCATCGATAATTGAAAAGATATCCTCTTCAAATAGCCAATTTTCATCAATTAATTCAGGAGATTCCTCTTTAATTTCCTTAAGGACAAAACTAACGATGAATAAATCATCAATATAGCCATTATCCCTATGATCAGGTATCACATCGTCTTCAAAGACAAGGTATGTTATTGCAGCATCAATTAATATTCGTGTGTGCCAATCCGTAAATTTGTCTTTAAGTATATCACAGAGTAATTTAAAGAATACAGGGCATTTTAAGTATAATTCCCTGTTTGGGCCTTGGTAATTTTTTACATTTTGGAGTAATAGGTCATAATACTCAAAATTATGGTTTTTTTGATATTCATGGACAAATGAAAATTTTTCATCCACGTAGGGTGTCTCAACAATTGTAAGGAGACTATGATCTACCATTTGTCGAGTTTGAATTTTTAGAGGATGCAGCGGTGTCTGATTTTTTTTTCTTTCAAAATACTTGGTATTGGCAATCAATAAAACGCGATTGTCTTCTGTTTTATAAGTGAACGCTTGATCATAGTGCAGTTTTTTGATTGCATCTAGGATTTTACTCTCATCTCTTTTCTCAAGGGTATCGCTTTGCCAATGCTGATTTGTCCACTTCATCAGTGCGCGGGCACCGACTTCATCACCTGTATCCTTCAAAAACGGGTTTGAAAGTATTAAATCAATGAGTTCATTGATTTCGGGGTTGCACTCTACCGCATCGCTGAATTCTTTAAGATTTTTGTTTTTTGATATCGTAATTCTTTATAATTATTGGGTTAGATAAAAAGGTGTTGCTTTATCATTACAAATGATATTTCACAGGATATTAAAAATTTTAGACTATATAAATCATTTTCCCTTGAATTGTTGAACTTCCATTTGAAACTTTAAGGAGTTTCATACTCGAAGAAACCTCTTGTAGATTGAAAAATTTTAAATCTACATTACTAGACTTTTCTTTGTATGTCCATAGTCTACTACAGCATTTTTGATAAATGATTGATCACAGATCTAATTTTTTCAGTAGCCCAACTCGTTTCTTCAGTAATAATCCCTCTCCCCAGTCCAAATCTCACCGCCCAATGCGCTTCTTCCTCTGTCCTCCCAATCGCTAACAGAACATGAGAGGGCTCCACACTCGTTGTCGTGCACGCAGACCCGGCAGAGATTGATACGTCATCTCTCAAAAGATGAATCAACGCCTTGCTCTCAATACCGGGGAAACAAACATTCAGGTTGTGAGCGAGCCTTTTCGTTGGATGCCCGTTCAACATCACGGAAGGATAGGCCTCCTTGAAGGAATCAAACATCTGATTTGTCCACTGCCGGAATTGTTTCTCTTCTTTTGCCATCTCTTTTTCAGCAACTGCAAGAGCCATTCCAACACCGACAATTCCCGGCACGTTTAATGTTCCCGAGCGAAGTCCTTTCTCTTGTCCGCCGCCAAAAATGATCGGCGTCAGTTTCACACGGGGGTTACTGCCCCGAACATATAGTCCACCAATCCCTTTAGGCCCATAGATTTTGTGACCCGAGAATGAGAGGAGATCGATGTTCATATCCTTGACATCAATCGGAATATGACCAACTGCCTGCGCTGCATCGGTATGGAAGATCACGCCGTGATCGTGTGCAATCTTTCCGATCTCTTTGATGGGAGCAATCGTGCCGATCTCATTGTTGGCAGCCATGATGGAAATTAAGACCGTCTTGTCTGTGATGGCATCTTCAACTTGGCCAGGATCTACAAGCCCATATTTATCGACCGGCAAAAAGGTCACCGATTTTCCCGTCTTTTGCAGATGCTTGCAGGTATCAAGCACGGCCTTGTGTTCGGTGACGCAGGTGATGATGTGATCGCCTTTTCCTGCATACTGTTCAGCAGCACCGAGAATAGCGATATTATCCGCTTCGGTTGCACCGCTTGTAAATATAATCTCCTCTGGTTTTGCATTGAGAATGTGAGCACATTGTTCGCGGGCTTTTTTCACAGCCTCCGCTGCAACTGCTCCATACGTATGGTCAATGCTTCCGGCATTGCCAAAGGTTTCGGAAAAATACGGAAGCATGGCTTCGAGAACACGCGGGTCCACGGGCGTTGTCGCGTGGGAATCCATGTAGATCGGACGTTTATTTTCCATGTGTTCGCTCCTCAGATAGCATCCCTGATTTGATCCCTGCTGCCTGGTGTTTTAGGAGGATTTGGAAATCCCCGAGTCCCTTGATCTGGGGGAAGATCCCAAATACGCCTCGGTTAAGGTGTGCCCGGAGTTGATCGTACAGATCTTTTTCCGGATCCAATTTGTCATGGATACAACGTTCTTTTACGAGCGCGATAAAGAAAGTATCCCATTCTCCAGTCAGTGTGTACCGGTTAAGTTCCTGTCCCTTTTCGTCGTAATCTGCAGGATTCGGGACCGAAGGATCGTTAAGGGAATAGCAGATCGCTATTCGGCATAAGATATTGGGTGTGAGTCCGGTCCGCCCTTTGAGCTGGTTTAATCGAAATGTTGCCTTCTCGCTGATGCGGAGACGATAGAAACCACTCGTGCTCATGCCTCCTCCTGCCAAAAATACCCTGGCGAAATCGAAGTAACCCGGTCTTTCTTTAAGTAATCCAGATGGTACGCCCGGGCAATATGCGGCTGGAGAACACGGAAGTACTCTTTGTCAATTTCAGTATCGGTCGAGAAGATAATCATCTGGTCACCGGCATGCTGGAAGAAATCCATAACAAGATTTCCCCGATGTTCGCTATCGAGCCGGCCAAGGGGTGTATCAATAATGAACGGAAGTTGTCGGCCGGATGTTAATGTGAGTCCCCAGAGGAGAGAGACGGCAAAAATTTCCTTTTCTCCCGCAGAGAGCAGATCTTTAGGGATTGCGTGACCATCCGGATCAAACAGAGTGATATTGTATTTGTCATCGATCAGGATATTTCTAACATAATCGTCCTTCCTGATGAGACGGTTGAAGCACGAGAGAATATTATCCCCGAGTTGGGTGATCTTCTGCTGTTGGAGTTCTTTTGAATACTCCGTTAAAATAGCGGTAACTTCCTGAATGAGCTCCACCTTTTTAGAGCCCCCTTTTACGGCTTGAATTTCTTCTTCTATATTCTCCTTCTTGCGCTTAAGATCGGTAAGGTGGACGTCCCGCTGATGGATTTGTTCGTCAAACGTATGAATCTGTTCGGTCAACCGTCCAAGCATCTGATTTAACTCATTGAGTTTTGTTATATGGGGCGCAATCACATCATCGGAGGGAGCCCGGTTGATCTTTTCTTCGACTTTCACTCGCTGAACAGATAATCTCTCTAACTCCTCGGAGAGTTTTTCCATCTTTTTTGGCACCGATGTCGTTGCCTCATCGATCCACGTGAGAAGCTGCTGATATTCATATTGGGAGAGGTGATGAATGAGGGGAGTCTTTTTTACATCACTATCTGTTGCCAGTTGCTGGTGCATGAGATTGACCAGTTTATCCCGAACTTTCTCTTTTTGAATTGGTGAAATTGAAATCTCTGACCAGAACACAGGGGACTGGATAATTTTGTTTAACTCTTCAACGTTTGCATGGATGATATCCTGAGCCCGTATCTTGGTTTGAATAGCATCCTCTTCAACAAGGTGCTCTTTTAGTGTGGCACAATATTTTGGAGTAATTGAGAAAGGGAATAACCCGGCACAGAGCTCACGAAGTTCAGTTTGAGTTTTAAGAATCTCATGATCCAGTTGAATTTTCTCCCGCTTTACATCCTCCCGTTTCCGAGCAAAGCTGCCCCCTTCGCTTGCTACGATCTGTTCCTGCCGGTCCACATCGGCATGAACCTGATCCGCGTGGCTTTGAGCTTGAGCCCGTTCTTGCTCAAGATGCTCTTTTTCGGATTCCTCCTTTGCAATCTCCGATTGAATCTCTTCGAGTCTCTGCCCTATGGCTGCCAATTCCGATCCTTTCAGTTGGTGGCTTAAGTAAATGCCAAGATCCGCTTTTAATCGATCAACGAGATCAAGGCCAAGAAGTGATTTAAAAGAATCCCGAAGATAACCGGTTTCACCATTATCTTCCACAAGATTTTGGATCTTCTCACCATCAAAGAGGAAGAGACGAGCAAACCGTGGTGGGATCAGTTCATTCAGCCTGTCCTGCCATTGATCCATTTCAAGATCATCAAGGAGTTGACCGTTGCGTTTTATAGTCAAGGTCTCGGCTAATTTCGGAGTAAACGTCCACTCCCTTCTGACATGGTATGTTTGACGCAGACCGGCATGAGTGAAATCAAATTCTACTTCAATAGATGGAAGTAATTCTGGTTCGTTCTTTTTGTTGTGGGAGACCATCTGCCGAATATATTGGTCATATTTGGCATTCGACATTCGACCCCCCGGTGCCTTTTGGCCATAAAGGCAAAGAAGGATCGATTCAAAGAGTGTAGTTTTTCCTGCACCGTTTTTCCCGCCAACTAATATGAGGGGCTTTGATGACTTTGCCGAATGGACTGGGGATAAATCCAGGATATTTTTTCCTTTGAAGATCCGGATATTTTCAAGAGTTAATGAGTGAAGTAACATCTCATCTCCTCACACATGCCGGAGATTGCGGCGTTTCTTATCAATGGCAGCAGGATTTGCAATCTGCTTTTTTGCTTCTTCTTCAGTTATCCAATCTTCAGAAAGGACTTCACCAAGTCTGTTGTAAACAGATGAGCGTTTGGTCATCCCTTGCATCTGTTGTTCAACATCCATGAGTTTAGTAACGAGGCGGAGCGGGAGTTTCTTCTCTTCACAGAGTTTCTGCAATAATTCTTGTTCCTCCTTGGAAAACGATCCCAGATCGTCTTTTGTCCAGTCAAGTGTTTCGCCGGTTACTTCTTTGTAAATCTTTGCAACGGAATCGTTCCAGTCGCTTTTCTGACTCATCCAAATGCGGCGAATCTCGAAGAGTTCTTCCGGCTGAATAAGGGTAAAGTGTGGATTAGGGCCGTTCTTTCGAACAGACATTTGTGCAGTGAGTAACTTTCGAAGAAGTTCTTTTGTATATTCAAATTTGTATGGGCCATAGATGATCTTTCGACCCTCATCCTTTTCCATCCACTTGATCTTTCCGTTCATTCGTCGGTGATCGCGATAGATATGTTTATCTTCGGGAATTTGTGTCTTGGCAAGCTCGTTACGGAAATCGAGGAGTGGTTCCATCCAATCTTCCCCATTTTCAATGAGGGCTTCCATGCTTCGGTCTTTTTGAACGACTGTGCAGACCCAGCAGCCAAACCGGCTGTTCCCGCAGGATGCCGTTTGCGTGTCTACTACAAGGGGGCATTCGCCATCTTGAGCATTCTTGTAGAGCGCAAGGAGATCCCGATTGTTATTTCCCCACGGCGAGGGCTTCTGTAAAAGATATGTCCAAACATCGTCTACTGAAAATTCTTCAATTGGGGTATAAACGTATGATTGCGGGAAGCGTGAATGATGAGAAAGTTTTGATCCTTCGATTTTATAGAGATTCATGACTTGATCTCGTGTTGCACTCTCACCCTTTCGAACGCCGAGGATCATGACAACTTCGCCGTATTTCGTAACGCTTTCAAGAATGAACCGGTCTGCAGTTCGGATCTTTAGCCGTTCTGTACACCACCTGAATTGCGTACTCGGAGCTGGATAGCCCTTACCAATGAGATTGACCCAAAAAGAATCCGGGATACGTGGGGTGAGTTTCACTGCTTTAAACGGTAGTTTCATTTCTGCCGCAACTCTGTTGATTCGCTCATGCGTATTGGTGATATAATCGACAATAACCGGTGTCTCCACAAGCGTATCTGATGAGATCACAAAAACGGGTTTGGTACGTTTTTCTACGGGGAGTTCGGAAATTGCATACCAGACCAACTGAAGTGCGGTTGTTGAATCTTTCCCCCCACTGTATCCTATGACCCACGGGCGGTTATCGCTCACATAGACCTCCTGAATTTCCCGATGGAGATCTTTTAGGGGTTTTCTATCGAAAACCGACACGGTCTTACCGTTGAGCGTCATCTGAGCGGTCATTCTGCTGTCCTATGGTTCTGGCTCTGGAATCTTTTCTCAATCAATTTTTCATCGGATGTAAGCGGCACTTCCAGTTTTTGCTTCAGATAATTAGCGGTGAGGGCAAGATTCATCTGATTTTTGGAAATTCTTCCGTTGATCATCGCTCTACCCTCCCATACCTTCGTATTTGATCGGGACCAGTCAATTTCATTGATCTTTTTTAATTGATTTTTCCAGGAATCCGGGTATACTTCTATGAGTGTATGGCCGGCAATTCCCAATGCGTGAAGAGCAATTCCGTGGGCATGAACAAAATCACTTCTAAGAGCACTGCTTACCACATCGCCTTTAATAACTAATTTCCATTCAGAAATATTTTCTGTAACTTCATTCCAATATTCACAAGCTAATGATTCTTCCTCTTTTGTAATCGGTTTTTTCTTATTTTTTTTACCAAGTAACGCTGCTGTTCCTTGATAAACTGAGGATAATGTGAACATTTTTCTTGCTCTATTCGAGATAGAGGTCTTTTCGAGATCAGTAAGCCCCTTAAAAATCGGAACTGTATCGGTTATATTGCGTACTGATTGTGCAAATGCTTCGCGGCCATCATAAAGTATACTAAGTGATTTTGTCGGTCGAACAGCATGTCGATTTAGATCTGCAAACATTTGCTGGCTTCGTTTCAAACCGGCATCTAAAAAGAATACGACCGAGATTGTCTCATTGCCCAAGCGCGGATTTTCTTTTAATGCCTCTTCTATTGCCGCACGTCTGTGTTGTCCATCGTTAACGATCACTTTTGCTTCCATTGGGACAACGAGTTTACCTACTTTGCTATTGGAAGATTTCGAGCCTACGGGAATAAATTTTACCGATGCGTCACTTATTGAAACCGTTATTGAGGAAAATACATAATCTCTTGGATTTTTGAGGATATATTGCGCGATTTCAGGTATCCTTGCTTTGTTCAAAACCCTCTGCGAACGCAGCTGCGGTGGTACTTCGGACTCATTGAATCGAAATATTTCAGGGATTACTTTGAGTTTTACCATCGCAGAATAGTATTCTCTTCCCGCCTGGATTCCTCGGAGCGCAGGAAATGAGTAAAGTTCTGTAGCGAGGTCATCGGTGTCTTCTAACTCCGCAGCGTTCATAATGAGTAGTATATGGAAGTTTCTATTTATGTGTTTGGAAGTTAATTTTTTTGATTTGGAAGTTAAATTTTTTTATATCATCGTCGGCATTTTTTGTCGTTCAAAGAAGGCTAAAACATACTATCCCTATATGCAATCCCAATTTTTGTGTACCACCTCTATGTCGATCATATGAGATCTACCTGCCCCCATCCGGCCTCAAATCACGCCCGGATTGACACTTTCCGGATCCAATCCGGGCCTGATACGCCCTCCGTTTAAAACCAAGCCCAAAACAGCCGTATTTGGGCAATCGGACAAAAT
>Ga0172381_10005360_pt1 | contig 13030 bp, 11 predicted proteins | sample Leawel6488metaG_FD_119754 | JGI IMG/M metagenome (GOLD analysis project Ga0172381, IMG submission 119754) | Leachate microbial communities from a municipal landfill in Southern Ontario, Canada - Leachate well 64-88 metaG | ecosystem: Engineered > Solid waste > Landfill > Unclassified | place... | reverse complement strand
CATACTTACCGCCGCGCTGTATTTTACGGCGGGTGAAGCCCATATACAGGTAGGAAGGGCGTGCGCGTTCCTGATGGGCGCTTTCTTCTCGGCTATGGTAGGTTTCGTCGGGATGAACCTTGCTGTCCAGGGCAACGTACGCGTCGCCGCCGCGGCAAGGACGAGCTTCGGGCAGGCGCTTAAGATCGCTTACCGTACCGGTACCATTACGGGCATGCTGACCGACGGCCTCGGGCTTTTGGGCGGCACGGTCATATTCATGATATACGGCGAACAGGCCTATGAAGTCCTTCTCGGTTTCGGTTTCGGCGGCACGCTGCTGGCCCTCTTCATGAGGGTGGGCGGCGGTATCTACACGAAGGCCGCTGATGTCGGCGCCGACCTCGTCGGTAAGATAGAGAAGAATATTCCCGAGGATGATCCAAGGAACGCCGCGACGATCGCCGATAACGTCGGAGATAACGTCGGCGACTGCGCAGGTATGGCCGCGGATATCTTCGAGTCATATGAAGTCACCATCGTCTCGGCGATGATCCTCGGATGGGCCTCGTTCGGCCACAAGGGCGTCATATTCCCGCTTTTGGTCCGCGCGATCGGCGTATTGAGCTCGATATTCGGGACATACCTTGTCCGCACGAGCGACAAGGTTCGCAACGCCATGCACGCGATCAACGTAGGCTTCTGGTCGTCGGCCGCGGTCTCGATAATCGGTTTTTGCGTAATAGGGTTTTATTACCTGAGGTTCCCCGGCTCGGAGCAGCTCCCGAACTGGATAAGCCTCGGCGTTGCCGGGCTCGACATGAGGCCCGTATGGACGACGATGGTAGGCATCGTCCTGGCTATCACGATAAACCGCGTCACGGAGTATTTCACGAAACCCGAGGGCGCGCCGGTCAGGTCGATCGCGAGGGCCACGCAGACCGGACACGCGACGACGATAATCACGGGCCTTGCAGTCGGATACGAGTCGACGGTCTGGGCTATCCTGATAATCGCGGCGGCCATCGGAGCTTCGGTCCTGATCTATTCCGGCACGAACCCGACGTTCATCGCTTACGGTGTCGCCATGTGCGGTATCGGCATGCTGACGTTGACGGGAAACAATATTTCGATGGACGTCTTCGGCCCGGTCGCGGATAACGCGAACGGCATAGGAGAGATGGCGCACCTCGATAAGGGCGCTCGCCAGACGCTGGCCGACCTCGATGCCGTAGGAAACACGACGAAAGCCATCACGAAGGGTATCGCGATAGGTTCTGCCGTTGTCGCGGCCGTATCGCTCTTCAATGCTTATATCACCGATATTGCCAAAGCCACGGGAAAGACATACGAACAGATAGCGGCGTCGTTGTCGATCTCGGAGCCGAACGTATTCATCGGCCTGCTTATCGGCGGCGCAATACCGTTCCTGTTCAGCTCGATGACTATAAGGGCCGTCGGCCGCGCCGCGTTCCTGATAGTCAGGGAGGTAAGGAACCAGTTCAAGGATAAGGAGATATGGGAAGGCACGAAGACCCCGGATTACGGCCGTGTCGTAGGCATCTGCACCGCAGCCGCGCAGAGCGAGCTCGTCGGGCCGGGCCTGCTGGCGATATTGACCCCGATCCTCGTCGGACTCCTTCTCCATAAGGAAGCCCTCGGCGGTTTTCTCGCGGGCATGATCCTTTCGGGCCAGTTGTTGGCGGTCTTTATGTCAAACGCCGGCGGCGCGTGGGATAACGCGAAGAAGACCATTGAAGACGGGCTTTACGGCGGCAAGGGCTCCGAGGCGCATAAGGCCTCCGTTACCGGAGACACGGTCGGCGACCCGCTGAAGGATACCGCGGGCCCCGCGCTTAACCCGCTCATCAAGGTCATGAACATGGTGGCGCTGCTTATTGTCGGTATCATGATAAAGAACGAGACCCTCAGCGGCCCGGTTATCATAGTCGGGATCGTGGGTATAGCCGTTATATTATGGGTAATACTTAGGTCGAGGAGGGATACGAAAGAGATGTCCCTCGGCGACGAGTCAGGCAAATAGCATAGACGCGGAGGAACTAATGTTTAAACTGATCCCTCAAGAGGTGAAGTTCTTCGAGATGTTCGTCCTGAGCGCGGAGAACCTTCTCAGGGGCGCGAAGGTATTGGTCGAAATAGCGAACAACTTCGATACGCTGGCCGAGAACGCCGCAAAGCTCGAGAGGCTCGAGCATGACAGCGACCAGATCACCCATGATATCATGGAAAAGTTGAACAAGACGTTCGTAACTCCGCTTGACAGGGAGGATATACACGAGCTCACAGCGGCCCTCGATGACGTCATGGACTTCATCGAGGCCGCCACCGAGCGGATGGTCCTCTACAAGGTCACGAAGCCTACCCCGGAGATGAAGGAGATAGCCGAGGTCATACTGAAACAGGCCGAAGAGATCAACTATGTCATGCCGAAGATAAAGGAGATCAAGCATGCCCAGATCATAGGGCACTGCATTGAGATAAACCGCCTCGAGAACGAGGGAGACAGGATACTCAGGGAGGCGGTCGCCGGGCTCTTCGACAGGAAGACCGACCCGCTCGAAGTCATTAAATGGCGGGATATCTACGAGTACCTCGAGACCGCGACGGACAAATGCGAGGATATTGCGGTCACAATAGAGGGTATAGCCCTAAAATACTCTTGATTGACATATCACGGCTTATTTGATAATATAAAACCAAAGGAGTTGCGCCCGTGAGGCGGCATTTCTTTTTTGCGGTTCTAACCCTCATCCTGATCACTTTTTCGCACACGGCAAATCCTGAGGATAAGGCCACAGAGGCTGAAGTTGCGCCCGCAGAGCCTGTTGAGGCGATCGCGGTTACAACGGAAGAGAAACCGCAGGAGAGCCCCGGCGCGATAGTCATATTGGACGGCGTGCTGCCGGAAGGCGCGGTAACGCAGGGGAAGTGGGATTGGGATGCCTCGCTGAGGTACAACGAGGCTAAATCGCATACGGAGCCTCCGGCGAACGGCGTCACGGAACATTCGTACAGGATACCGGCGCTCGATATCCCCGGAGACAATAACATAGAGCAATATATCTATCTTGATCCCGGCGATCCGCCGGAAGGGATATTATTAAGGTTCAGGTTAGAATCGGAAGGCAAGGAAGGCGAGATAGGCGTTTACCGCGAGGGCGAGCAGGAAGTATTCATGTTCAATGACGATGAAGCCGTGATATATGACGGCACGCTGCCCGAGCCCGGCAGCTGGTCAAAGTGGGAGATCGACCCGGACGACCTCGGCCTCAGGAACGCGAAGATCACGGGTTTCTCATTCGTTGTTTACGGCGGCAGGGCAAACTGGGGGCTTCTGCAGTTTGCGCCGTCGAAAAAATATAAAAATAACTTACAGCCCGAAACGGCTGGCAATTAAAGGAGAGCGAAGATGTCGAGAAAGTCGGTAATTGTTGTAGTCGCGTTGATCACAATATTTTTGTTGTCCAGCGTAGTAATGGCTATGGGAAGGAAGGTTGTAAAACCCGCGGAAGGGCAGCCGGCCTCCCTCGGAACGACGCAGCCGGAAGTCGAGCTTATCAAGCCGGAGCAGCTCGAGCCGAATGCTCCGATAACGGAAGAGATGAAAGAGAAGACACCCCAGGAGATTGCCGTCCAGCTCGCTCCGGATGAGAATACAAAGAACAAGCAGGTGCAGACAGCGCTGAAGAACGCCGGATACGACCCCGGGGCCATTGACGGAAAGCTCGGCCAGAAGTCGAAGAAGGCGATAAAGGATTTCCAGACCGCGAACGGGTTTAAGGCCGACGGCAAGGTCGGGCCTAAGACATGGTCCAAGCTAAGCACATACCTTTCACTTAACGCAAACGATAGTAATGCTGCGAAAGGAGGCAATTGATGTTCAAGATCTCAAAGCTAGGATTTGTCGCGTTAATAGTCATGACAGTTTTTGTGTTTTCGGGCTGCGCCGTCGGATTCTATAAGAGGAGCCCGAACGACATAAAGAAGATAGAGGACCTTAAGGCCGAGATCGAACGGCTGCAGCTGCTCAGGGAGCAGGAGAACAGCGAGCTCCAGGCCGCCAAAGCCGAACTCGAGAAGAGGCTGAAGGGCGAGAAGGGCGTATCGGTCGGCATGGACGAACGCGGCCTCGTAGTGACTTTCGTCGCTGAAGTCCTCTTCGATTCGGGCCTCGCGAAGATCCGCCCGTCGGCGGACGATGTGCTCAACAAGGTCACGAATGTGTTGAACGACCAGGTCGCGGACAGGAATATCGCGATCGAAGGCCACACGGATAACGAGCCGATAAAGAAATCGGGATGGAAGTCTAACTGGGAGCTCTCAACCGCCAGGGCGACATCGGTCCTGCATTATCTCGAAGGAAAAGGCACCGCCCCGACCAGGCTCCAGGCGACCGGCTACGGCGAATACCGCCCGATCGCTTCGAACGACACAAAGGAAGGCAGGCAGAAGAACAGAAGGGTCGAGATCATAATACTTCCTAAGATGTCGAAGGCGGAGACGGAATTTCTCAAAGAGCACGAAAAAGATTCGGAGTACATTAAATAACCCGTTCTTTTTCCGGATCGCATGAAAACGTCGTCCGTCCTCCGACGGACGACGTTTGTTTCTTAAGGAGGAAGAAATGAAAAAAGCGGTAAAAAAGAAAACAAAAAAACTGCCTGTCGCTAAAAAATCAAAAAGGCTGCCTGTAATCAAGAAGGCCAGGAAAGCCAAGATCGTCAAAAAGGCCGCAAGGGCAAAAAAGACCGTCTCGCGGACCGCTAATGTCATGGAATCGCCGCGCAGCAAGACCGAAGAGACGAAATACTATCCCCGTCCGACGCCTTATCTTCCTCCGAGGCAGTGGGAACACGAAGAATTACCCGAACGTTACGGAGATACGCGCATAGTCATCATGGCCAGGGACCCGTACTGGGTCTTCGCCTACTGGGAAGTCTCAGACGAAAGGCGCATGCAGGTCGAGCGCGAAGCGAGCGTTTCCTGGAATGAGATGCGCAAGGTCCTGCGCGTATACGACATCACAGGCAAGGATTTCAACGGTTACAACGCCAACAGGTATTTCGATATAGACCTCCACCCTGCCGCGACCAGCTGGTATATCAACGTGGGCGCAGCGGACAGGTCGTGGTGCGTGGATCTCGGCGTGATAACGCCTAACGGCAAGTTCATCATGATAGCGCGCTCGAATATCATCATGACACCGAGGGACAGCGCCTCCGACGTCGTCGATGAGGAGTGGATGTCGATCGAGGAGGAGTTCCTGAAACTTTATGGGCTGTGGGGCGGTTTCGCGGGAGCTTCCCCCGGCAAGGCCAAGATAAAGAAGATTATGAAAGAGCGCCTGCAGCAGGAGCTCTCATCCGGCGGCTTCAGCTCTTCCGTCCGTCCGCCGAATTACAAGGGCCGCGGTTTCTGGATGGTGGTAAACACCGAGCTCATCGTATACGGGGCTACGGAGCCCGACGCGGCGGTGACGGTCCAGGGCAGGCCTATAAAACTCAGCCGCGACGGCACGTTCAGCCTGCGGTTCGCGCTTCCGGACGGCGACCAGGTCATCCCGGTCAAGGGGGTCTCGGCCGATAAGGAAGAAGAGCGCGTCATAACGCCGATAGTCAAGAAATTCACAAGATAATGGAAAAAGGCTACCTTTGCATCGTCCTGCACAGCCATCTTCCGTACGTCCGCCATCCGGAGTACGAGGATTTCCTCGAGGAGGACTGGCTTTACGAGGCGATCACAGAGACCTACATCCCGCTGATAAACGTCTATAACGGGCTCGTGCGCGACGGCGTCGATTTCCGCATCACGATGTCCATCACGCCTTCGCTCTGTTCGATGCTCGCGGACCCGCTCCTGCAGGACAGGTATATAAAACATCTCGATACGCTGATCGAGCTGGCCGGCAAGGAAGTGGAACGCACCAGATGGGAGCCCGCCTTCAACCGCCTGGCCCTGATGTACCAGGCGCAGTTCATCGAGACGCGCCGCACTTTCGTCGACCGTTACCATAAGAACATCCTGACAGCCTTCAAGGAATTCCAGGATATGGGAAAGCTCGAGATTATCACCTGCAACGCGACGCATGGGTTCCTGCCGCTCATGGAAGTGTGCCCGAAGTCGGTCAGGGCGCAGGTGCAGGTCGGCGCGAACAACTACGAGCGGTTCTTCGGCAGGAGGCCCCGCGGGACGTGGCTTGCCGAATGCGGATATTTCCCCGGAGCGGACGCTTTCGTGAAGGAGGCCGGTATACGGTATTTCTTCACGGATACCCACGGCATACTACACGCGAGCCCCCGCCCGAAATACGGCGTATACGCCCCGGTATTCTGCAGGTCGGGAGTCGCGGCGTTCGCCAGGGATTTCGAGTCCTCGAAGCAGGTATGGAGCGCGATAGAGGGATACCCGGGGGATTTCAATTACCGCGAGTTCTACCGCGATATAGGTTTCGACCTTGATTTCGATTACATCAAGCCGTACATACATAAGGAAGGCATCAGGATAAACACCGGAATAAAATATTACAGGATAACCGGCCGCACCGACCAAAAGGAGCCCTACAACCCGGACTGGGCGCGCGAAAGGGCCGCCTCGCATGCGGGCAATTTCATGTTCAACAGGGAGAAGCAGGTCGAATTCCTCTCCGATGTGATGAAGAAGAAGCCGATAATAGTCGCCCCGTACGACGCCGAGCTCTACGGCCACTGGTGGTACGAGGGGCCGATGTTCCTCGATTTCCTTTTCAGGAAGCTGCATTACGACCAGAAGTCGGTAAAACCGATAACGCCTTCCGAATACCTCGAACAGAACCCGCGCAACCAGGTATCTACGCCGACGATGTCGAGCTGGGGATACAAGGGCTACTGCGAACACTGGCTCGACGGGTCGAATGACTGGATATACAGGCACCTGCACAAGGCGTCCGACCGCATGACGGAACTCGCTAACGCATATCCCGGCGCGACCGGGATCACGCGCCGCGCGTTGAACCAGGCGCTGCGCGAGCTGCTGCTCGCCCAATCCAGCGACTGGGCTTTCATCCTGAAGACGGGAACGGTCGTCCAGTACGCCGTAAAGAGGACTAAGGACCATATCCTGAGGTTCACGCGCCTATATAACGACATAAAGGCGAACAGCGTGGACGAGGGATGGCTATCCGACATCGAATACAAGGACAACCTCTTCCCCGAGATAGATTACAGAGTCCATACCTGATATGCTCGATAAGAAAAGAATCCCCTTACATGTAGCGGTAATAATGGACGGGAACGGAAGGTGGGCCAAGAAGCGCGGGCTTCCGCGCGCTATGGGCCACCGGGAGGGGATGAAGTCGGTCCGCGAGGTCATTAAGACATCCCGCGAACTCGGGATAAAGCACCTTACGCTCTACGCGTTTTCCGCTGAGAACTGGAAGCGCCCGAAGGAAGAAGTGGATACTCTGATGCGCTTCCTCGGAGAATACCTGGATAAGGAAGTCCCGTCGTTCATAAAGAACGGGGTAAAGCTGAGTTTCATAGGCAGGCTGGACGGGCTACCGGATAATATCAGGCCGAAACTAAAAAAAGCGTTAGAGGCGACCACGGCCGGCAGGGTGCTGACGCTGAATGTCGCGCTGAATTACAGCGGCAGGACCGAGATAATAGACGCGGCTAAGGATTTTGCCTCGCTGGTCAAGGCCGGCAAGGCGGAGATAGACGATCTCGACGAAAAGATGTTCGAGAGCCTTCTCGACACGGCCGGCCAGCCCGACCCGGACCTTTTGATACGCACGTCGGGCGAAATGAGGCTTTCAAATTTCCTGCTCTGGCAGATATCCTATGCCGAGATATATATCACCCCTAAGCTGTGGCCCGATTTCAGGAAGAATGACCTCGTGGAGGCGGTCCGCGAGTTCCAGAAACGCGAAAGAAGGTTCGGCGCATGATCGAACAGGGTAATAACAATAACCACAACAATATAGTCCCGCGCTTCATCAGCTCGGCGCTGATAATCACCTTAGTCTATTTCACCGTGATGGTATGGCCTAACTGGGTCTTCTGCATGGTGCTTACGCTGATGGTCGGGGCGGCGCTTTACGAATTCTATTCCCTCGTAGAGAAGAAGGGGATACCGATATTCAAGACGAGCGGGATCTCGATAGGGATCCTCGTTCCGCTCTCGATATTCTTCACGTTCGAGCCGACGAAGGGGTGGGAGTTGCTGTTTATAATAGCGGTACTGCTCACGATATTCATCCTTCAGTTCACGCGCAGGGAGAACAGCAACGCGATATTCGGCGTATCGACGACGATATTCGGGATATTATATATAAGCTGGACGTTCAGTTTCATGCTGAAGCTGAAGCTGATGCCGAACCCGGGTATGCTTTCGGGAAGCCTTCTCGTGGCGTTCCTCCTGCTCGTCACGAAGATGGGGGATATAGGCGCCTACATAGTCGGCACCTTTACCGGGAAGCACAGCCTGATACCGCGCATAAGCCCCAAGAAATCCGTCGAGGGCGCGTTGGGCGGGTTCGCCTTCAGCGTCGGCGCGGCGCTCGCAAGCAAGAGTTTCCTGCCGACCGTACCGGTCCATCATCTGTTGATATTGGGCTGCCTGCTTGGGATACTGGCGCAGGTAGGCGACCTTTCGGAATCATTGATAAAGCGGGATTGCCAGGTAAAGGATTCCGCCGATTACATCCCCGGTCTTGGAGGCGTGCTCGACCTGATCGACAGCTTGTTGTTTACCGCGCCGACGTTATACTTCTATGTGTTCAAATTCCTATGAAAAAGATCAGCATACTCGGTTCGACGGGTTCTATAGGCACTAATGCCCTCGATGTGATAGCGAGGCACCCGCGGGAGTTCTCGGTGACGGGGCTCGCGGCGCATTCGAACTCCGACCTGCTTATAAAGCAGGCCAGAAAATTCCGCCCGAAGACGGTCGCGATATGCGACGAGTCGAAGGCGAACAGGGTAAGGAAGGCGCTCTCCGGCGCAGGCATAAAGGTCCTCGGAGGATACGAGGGCGTCAACGAGCTTGCCGGATACGACGACGCGGACATAGCGCTCGTCTCGATAGTCGGAGCGGCGGGGCTCATCCCGACGCTCAGGGCGATTCATGCCGTAAAGACGGTCGCGCTCGCTAACAAGGAGCCACTCGTAATGGCAGGGCAGATAATAACGTCTATGGCCAGGCAAAGGGGTGTCAGGATACTTCCGGTAGATTCGGAGCATAGCGCGATATTCCAGTGCCTTCACGGCCATAACAGGGAAGATATAAGGAAGATATACCTTACGGGCTCGGGCGGCCCGCTAAAGAACGTGGATGCGAAGAAATTCCACGCTCTGTCGCCCGAGGAAGTCGTGAACCACCCGCGCTGGAAGATGGGCAAGAAGATATCGGTCGACTCGGCCACCCTGATGAACAAGGGGCTCGAGATTATCGAGGCGAAATGGCTTTTCGGCGTCGGAGTGGACAAGATAGACGTGCTGATACATCCGGAGGCGATAATACACTCGATGGTGGAGTTTGTCGACGGCTCGATAATGGCGCAGTTGTCGCAGACGGATATGCGGCTGCCGATAACGTACGCGTTCTCCTATCCGGGGCGCGTAAAGTCGGTCCTGCCGGCGCTCGATTTCATAAAGCTCGGCAAGTTCACGTTCTCGCCGCCGGATTTCAAGAAGTTCCCGTGCCTGAAGATGGCATACGATGCCGCGAAGAAGGGCGGCTCGGACCCGGTCGTGCTCAACGCCGCGAACGAGGAAGCGGTGCTGGCTTTCCTGGATAAGAAGATAAGGTTCACAAAGATACCGGCAATAATAGAGAAGGTCCTGTCGTCGCATAAGACGGCCAAGGAACCCTCACTTAACGAGATACTCGAAATCGACGCTTGGGCAAGGCAACAGGCGAGGAGACTTATCTGATGCTTGAAGTGATCCTGGTCATTCTGGCTTTTTCTTTGATGATATTCATCCACGAGCTCGGGCATTTCATTATGGCCCTGCGCGTCGGGATAAAGGTCGAAATATTCTCGCTCGGGATGGGGCCGAAGATCTTCTCCGTCACACGAAACGGCATAGAATACCGGCTTTCGCTGGTCCCTATAGGCGGATACGTGAAGATGCTCGGCGAGGACCCGTCCGAGGCGGTTACCGGTGAAAAGGGCGAGTTCGGCGCGCAGCCGGCATGGAGCAGGTTCAAGGTCCTTATCGCGGGTGTCACGCTGAATTATATACTCGGCCTCGTGCTGATGTGGATAGTCTTCATGGCCGGTTATCCTATAATCACGACCAAGGTCGGCGCGCTTGTCGATGATTTCCCGGCCAAGAAAGCGGGCATAGCGGTCGGCGACAAGGTGCTAGCGATAGACGGCAATGCCGTCAGCGACTGGGAAGTCCTAATTGAGCTCATGCACAAGAAGACCGCGGGCGAAGTAAAGGTAACCGTCGACAGGGACGGCAGGAAGATGGACTTTACCCTCAAACCCGTAGTGAAAGAGACGAAGGACCTTCTCGGCAATGACGTCAAGATCGCGCAGGTAGGCATAGTGAATTCGGACGAGAGGAGTTACCTGAAATACGGCCCCGGCGAAGCGCTTGTAAAGGGCGCCCAAAAGCAGGTGAGTTTCGTCGTAATAACATACCGCGGGCTCTGGAGCCTTATAACGGGGCGCCTGGCTTTCAAGGAGAACGTCTCCGGGCCGGTCGGCATATTCAATTTGATGACGCAGGCCGCGAAGATAGGTATAATACCGTTGGTCCTGCTGACCGCGCTGATCAGCACACTGCTCGGCGTATTCAACGTACTTCCGGTGCCTCCGCTCGACGGAGGATTGATATTATTCCTCGGCATCGAGAAGTTAAGGGGCAAACCGCTGAGCAAGAAGGCGCAGGAGATAGCGATGCAGGCGGGATGGATGTTCTTTATCGGGTTGATGCTTTTCGCCACGTATAACGACATATTCGGGAAACTCGGAAAATGAAGATAACAAGGCGCAGGACGAGGACCATAAGTTTAGGCGGGGTAAAGATAGGCGGCACTAGCCCGGTCTCGATACAATCGATGACGAAGACCAGCACTTTAGACGTCGCCGCTACGGTTGCGCAGGTTAAGCAGCTCGAACTTGCCGGTTGTGATATTGTCCGAACGGCAGTGAAGGACATCTCGTGCTGTACAGCGCTCGCCAAGATAATGAAAAAGATAAATATCCCGCTCGAGGCCGATATCCATTTCGATTACCGGCTCGCTATAGCGGCGATCAACGCGGGCGTCGACGGCGTACGGCTCAACCCGGGCAATGTCTATAAGAAGGAAGAGGTTGCCGCGGTAATCAATCTCGCGAAGAAGCGCCATATACCCGTGCGCGTAGGCGTGAACTCGGGCTCGGTGCGTATACCTGCGGGCGGAGTTTCGAAGGACAAGGTCCTGAGCGGAGCGAAGGGCAGGTTTCCATCACTGATGGTGAAGGCGGCGCTCGATTATATAAAAATAATAGAGGATCTCGATTTCAGGAATTTAATGGTCTCGCTTAAGGTCTCCGATGTCGGCCAGACGATAGACGCATACCGGCTAATGGCCAATAAATGCGACTACCCGTTCCACATCGGCGTCACAGCCGCGGGCCCTGAGTTATCGGGCACGGTGAAGTCCACGCTCGGTATAGGAATACTGCTTTCCGAGGGGATAGGCGACACGATACGCGTATCGCTTACGGGCGACCCGGTCCAGGAGATCATCGTCGGAAAACATATCATCCAGGGGCTCGGTATACGCAATTTCGGCCCGGAAGTCCTGTCATGCCCGACCTGCGGCAGGACGGAAGTGGATATTATAGGCATCGCGAATAAGGTCGAACAGGCGCTCGGAAAGATAAAGGACGAAAAGGGCAAGCTCTCGGGCCTGCGTGTGGCCGTCATGGGCTGTGTGGTCAACGGCCCCGGCGAAGCGAAAGAGGCAGACCTCGGCATCGCCGCGGGTAAGGGCAGCGGTTTTCTCTTTATCAAAGGCAAGGCCGTGCGTAAAATTAAAGAGAGCGAGTTTGTAAGCGCCGTCATAACCGAGATAAACAAAATATTAAAGGGCTGACAACATGAGATGGACTAAATCATTGATCCCGACACTTAAAGAAGATCCGGCAGAAGCGGAGATCGTAAGCCACAAGCTGATGATCCGCGCGGGGCTTATCCGTAAACTGACCGCGGGCGCTTACAGCTATTTGCCGCTCGGCATGCGTGTAATCAATAAGGTTGAAAATATCATCCGCGATGAGATGGATAAGGCGGGCGCCCTGGAAGTAATGCTTCCGGCGGTCCAGCCCATCGAGCTCTGGAAGCAGACAGGACGCGACGTCGATTACGGCGAGACGATGGCGAAGTTCAAGGACAGGCACGGACACCTGAACGTCATCGCGCCGACGGCCGAGGAAGTCATTACGAGCGTCGCCGCGGGCGAGATAAAATCGTATAAACAGCTTCCCGTAAATCTCTACCAGATATCTTTCAAGTTTCGCGACGAGTTCCGTCCGCGCTTCGGCGTCCTCCGCAGCCGCGAGTTCATGATGAAGGACTCATACAGCTTCCATGCCGACGCCGTGTCCCTCGATAACGAATATTGGAATATGTACGAGACGTATAAACGGATATTCAAGCGCTGCGGGCTCGATTTCGTCATCGTCGAGGCCGAATCCGGAGAGATGGGCGGCTCCGGCTCGCACCAGTTCACGGCTCCCTGCGATTCCGGCGAGGACGTCATCGTTTATACCGAAGACAACAGCTATGCCGCCAATATCGAAAAGGCCGCTGTTGACGCGCTGCCTAAACAGGCCGCCGTTGCCAACGCGCCGAAACCCGAAGATATCCACACGCCGAACGTTGGCTCTATCGAAGCAGTCTGCGCGTTCCTGAAGTCTAAACCGCAGGAGATGATAAAGACGCTCATATTCTCCGTGGACAAGGACGTTGTCGTCGCCCTAGTTCGCGGCGACCACGATCTTAATCCGGAAAAATTGACCCAGGTCCTCGGCGGAAAGCACAATGAGCTCGCT
>Ga0172381_10005359_pt1 | contig 13031 bp, 16 predicted proteins | sample Leawel6488metaG_FD_119754 | JGI IMG/M metagenome (GOLD analysis project Ga0172381, IMG submission 119754) | Leachate microbial communities from a municipal landfill in Southern Ontario, Canada - Leachate well 64-88 metaG | ecosystem: Engineered > Solid waste > Landfill > Unclassified | place... | reverse complement strand
CCGGAAATCTCCCGATCGGATGGATGCTCTCGTGTGGGCATTCTGGGAACTGTTCGGGCTCGGAGAGAAAGAGAAAAAGAAAGCAGTTTTCCAAATGGAGGATACCTATGCAGTCTGAAGAACCAATTATCGAAGTAACCGTTACTGAAGAACAGCCCACCGAAAAACCCACCACTATCAAAGTACCAACAGCCCTGAAGGATGAACTTGACTTGCTGAAAGAGGATGAGAAGGAGACCTATGCCGGAGTTATCGGGCGCCTTATCCATGCCCGCCCGGAACCAGAATCAGATAACGAAACCGTAGTCGTCTCCCTGCCTCGCAGGGTATACCAGATGATGCTGATGCTGCTGCCGGGCAACATGAGCGACCAGATGAGGAAGGGGGTTCGGTGATGATCCGGGAACAGATCGCCGATACCTTAACCGGCGGACAACTCACCCAGACCCGGGAACAACTCACGTCCCTGACCGGACGATACCAGGACGTTCTGTCAGAAACCCGGAAACTGTCACGGGACATTGAGAACCTGAAAGAAGGGTATGCAGACCAGTCATGGGACAACCGGCTTAACCTGGACCGTCACTGGCTGCTCATCTCAGGATACCAGCAGCAGCGAGTGATCCAGAAGTCAGATGTCGATTTGTATCACGACCTCTTGAACTATGGCTATCAGTACTCTCCTCTCATCCGAGGGGCCATCGACCTGAAAACAAGATACACGTTCGGCCTGTCGTTCAGCTTCCAGTCAGAAAAAAGAAACAACCGAAATATCCTGAACGCTATCAGGGACGACCCGAAGAACCAGATGGCAGTGTTCGGATCGCAGGCTTTGACCGAAGCAGACCACGAACTGCAGAAAGGCGGAAACATCTTCCTCGCCATATATCACAGGCTCAACCCGGTGCAGATACGGTTATGGTCATCATACGAGATCGGAGACATCATCACCGACCCGGACGATGCAGACATGCCGATGTTCTATGTCCGGTCCTGGATGGATGCATCAGGCACCTCTCACACCAAGGCTTACCCGTCAGTCTTCAACACGAGATACGCAGGGATGGTCAACCAGGACGGCATATCTGCAACGGTCGATAAGGATATCATCGTCTTTCACCTGGCAGAAGGAAAAGGCCTGAAACAGAAATGGGCCTTGTCACCGTATACGGCTGCCCTGCCGTGGAACCGGGCATATGAAGGGTTCTTGCTTGACTTTGCAGCCATTGTGCAAATGATTAGAAAATATACCACGATGTTCACCACCAAGGGTGGAGAGGCACAGGTCGCGGCACTCAGTACCCAATTCAACCATGAGCAGCATGGACATCACAAAGGTCAGGTAGGCAACCAGCTCATAGCCACCGAGGGTAATGATTTCAAGGTTGTGGATGCAGGCAGTTCCAAGATAGTCGGTCCGGCAGACTCCCGGTACTATCTCATGCAGTTCTGTACTGCAACCGGCATCCCGGAGAACATGCTGACCGGGAACCCGCAGACCGGGAATCGTGCTTCTGCGCAGGAATTGACGTCCAACTTCCTGCCTCTTATCGAAGAGAGACAAACGGCATGGGCCGACACGTTCAAGACGATATTCACCCGGATCCTTGGTAACGCCGATTTCGAGATATCGTTCCCGCCGCTCCGGAGTCAGGACGCACTCACCTACCTGCAGGGTCTCAATGCAACTGCAATGACAACGCAGGGAACCATCACCGGGGTAGTTCGGCCGATTGATTACATCAAGGCTGTATATGAGTCTCTTGACCTGAAACTGCCTGATGACCAGTCAGTTGATGAGATGGCGGCTTCACTCCTGGACAAGATGAACCAGGATCCGGTGATGGCCGGAGCGATTGAACGGCTGGCAACAGCAGCAACGAAGATGCAGGAGTCAGCGGCCTGCTGTGTATGAGCTCGACAGCGGTTTCTCAGTTCTGTGCAGCAGCAGTCAGTCTGCAGAAAGTATACCGCAGAGAGCAGGCATCACGAAAACAGGCGGTCGTTCTCGCTAACCTGTTCAGAGAGCGACGAATACAAACCCTCCATGAGTTTACCCGGTATGAATTCCTTTTTTCTGACTCATACCGGCAATTAAGAGAGGATTCGAGTGATCCTTTCCCCCCGCTATTCGGAAACCTTGTTGAGACCGCGGTCATCACCGGCAAATCGTACTCAGAAACATACCAGGAAATAGACCGGACGTTCCGGGCATACGAGACCGGGATCAGAAGCCGTAAAGACCCGACCGGTTCTCTCCCCCGAATCCGGGCGTATGAAAAAGTTCTTTCCACATTGTTCAGGAACTACCAGAAAGCCGTTATTACAGACCTGAAACAACAGGCCGGAGTATCGGAGTCTCTGACCCGGGAGGAAGCCAAACCTCCTCTGAACATCGATCCGGCTCAATTTTACCAACGGCTCAACTGGATAGGGAAAGAAACCATCACCGACCCCGGGAACCAGGCGGTAGAACTTGAAATCCCTGAGGCATACCAGGCCGGGGGAACGTTTGGCAGTATTGTTCTCGGTGGAACTCTTGAGCAGCGGCAAACTGAATGGAAAAAGATCGCGGATCTTATTGAGAGCAACAACCAGGCTCTATCCAAAGTTACCGATGAAATAAGCGGAAAAATCCGGGGTATCGTTGCTGACGGGGTTGTCAATGAGCGGGATTTAGGGGATATCATCCGGGATATTTACTCAGTATCTGACGTTGGGATATCCCGGGCTCTGACCATCGCCCGGACCGAGGTCATGAAAGCGGTCAATGCCGGGGTCGTTGACCGATACAAACTGGCCGGAGTCGAAGAACTGAAATGGTTGGCGGCGATTGATACAAACACCTGTGATGAGTGCCGGGACCTGGATGGAAAGGTATTCCCGATAGATAACCATCCGGACGCTCCGAAACATCCACGCTGCAGATGCACATGGATTCCAAACATCGCCCTTCCGAAAGGTGACTGGTGGGAAGATGGAGAAGAACCAGGAAAGAAAACCCCCGAACCGGAACCCGTAAGAGTTCCGAAAACAACTCCGAAAAAGAAAACAAAGGACCCCTTTGCTGATTTTGATACATCGAGCAAGCATAAGGAATTGTTAGATTCGGACGTTGAAATTGTGTATGTTTATGATAAAGATGGCAATTTATTACAACGTGCAGTAGGTTCGAAAAATCAAGTCTCATACATTAATCCCCCTCCTGGAGGAAAGACTGTGCATAACCATCCTGATCTTGGGAATAATGTCGCATCATTTTCACCTCAAGATGTATTTACATCAATACAATCAAAAGAGATGGAGGCTCGGGTAATATCCAAAGAGACCGGGATGGAATATTCTATCAAACCGGGTCCGGATGGGTGGCCGTCCGAAGATAAATTTAAAGAGGTATATGATGCCGAAATTCAGAGGGTTGGTGAATATGTTAGGGAGGGGCTTAAAAACGGGTCGTTCGATATGAAATCAGCAGAAAAGTATCTACGCGGTGAAATGAACAATGTAATGAAAGACGTATTTGAAAAATCGGGGATAATTTATAACGAGAGGAGAATATCATGACATCTACCAATGTTCAGGACTTGTTCGGGCTTCAATCATCATGTATTAGATGCCAAAATTTTTTGAAATTCGGGTCAGAAAAACAAACCTGCACCGCCTTCCCGGACGGTATCCCTCGTGATATCTGGCTCGGCAAAAACGATCACACCAACCCGTATCCGGGGGATAACGGGGTAAGGTTTGAGGGGGTATAAAAATGCCAGAACAAACTCCATCTGAATTCTTTCAGAAATATAAAGAGCATATAGAAGAATTCTCTGATAAAATGGGAGAACAATATAAGGAACTGAATGCACGACTTGAAGCAATCTGCTCAGGTATGGCTGTCGATGCAGAACAACGGATGCAGGACCTAATAAAGTGCCTCGAAGAATCAGGGGTTGCGGATTCAATAAGCAATATCAACGCTGCACTTGATGATATGACCCTCGAAAAAGAAAAAGAGTTGAAAAAACCCCGAAAGAAAACTTCCAATATCGATCCCAATCTTCAACAGGCATACTATCGCAGACTTTGACCCTATTCTTTTCTTCTTCTCTCTGGTATACCGGCACTTTCACTTATAATATTTTAGAGCGCTAATATATCCAATGGCAGAAATCCGGCCAGGCGCTATTTTCGGGGGTGCTGATCATCCCTGACACCATCATCACCGGAGACGTCATGCGTTTCCGGGAAGTCTCCGGGCCGTCAGCAAAACCCGGAACCATCGAGGTTCACATTATTCAGCCCGGCAAAGGGTCGAGCGGTTTCTATTTTGAAGAGGCTCTTAAGAAAGCCTGTGAATCCGGAGTATACCCCAAAGGTATGCTCATGCATTTAGACCACCCGACCCGACAACAGGAAGAGGACCAGCCGGCTCGTGTGACGGGCACTATTGCTGCAGTCCTCACAGAACCAGGGCATTATCTCGAAGAGGGCGACCCGGCTGCCTGGGACGGTCCCGGAATATATGCACTGGCAGAGGTCAGGCCAAAGTTCGTTGAGGACATGAAATGGCTTGCCGGAAAGATCGGGGTCAGTCACTATGTTGATGGGTACTCAAAGGAAGGGCTCCTCCCTGATGGTTCAAAGGGCAGAATTATCACTGAACTATTGCCCTCGAAATTTAACTCTGTTGATTTTGTAACCATACCGGGAGCCGGGGGGCACTCCCGGTTCAGTGAAATGGCAGAACGAGGAAAGGAGAAAGAAATGGCACCAGATAAACAACTCTCAATCAGACTCTCGGAGATCATGACCAGTGATCCTGAGGTTGTGAAAGAGATCCGAAAGCAGGTTACTGAGGAACTGCAAATCGAATCTCAAACCGAATCGCAGAAGAAGAAACTCACCGAGGCAGAAACCCGGATTAAGACCCTGGAGTCTGAAATCAAGGAACTCAAGGGAAAGGTTGCAGAGAAGGCCGCCCGTGAGTTCGTGACCACTGAAGTGGGAAAGGCAAAACTTCCTGAGTCTGTCGGTAAGGCCCTCACTGAATCACTAGTGAAACAGGCGGTACTGTCAGAAGACGGCAGCATCGACTCCGTGAAGTTCGGCATGATCGTCACCGAGGCAATCAAAGCGAAACAGACCGAGATCGCTGACATCCTGAAAGAATCAGGCGTCTCCGGGGTCCATGACAACGGTTCGGTACCCTCTGGTACCTCTGGTGATGTCAAGAAAGCCCGGGAAGATTACCGGGACACTCTTGTTGAGAACGGGATGAGCAAAGAGCAGGCTAGCAGGCTTGCAGGAATTGAGGTGGTCTAAAATGCTAAACGAAACACACAGCCCGGACAACCTCCGGGTTATCGCATCGTACCCGACTACTCCGGTAGCTGGTGGGGTTGTGATATACGGAGACCTTTGCGGTATTGCAGAGGGTGATGAAGACACCGTATCCGGTGAGACTGTTGTCAGGTTCGGCCCCTGGGTCGGAGACCTGGAAGTCACTGACGTAAACACCGGCGGGATCGCTGTCGGTGCTCCGCTGTTCGCATCTAAGGCCAATCCGGTAGTCCTGTCAAACCTTGCTTCCGGGGTATTCTTCGGATGGGCTAATGAAGTCGTTTTGACCGGGGCAACTACGACCATCGAGGTCATCAAGGCAGGATATGCCGGGGGAGTGCTCGCAGCAAGTGCAGTCGGGACTACCCAGCTTGCAGCAGGTGGAGTCACTGAGGATAAACTAGTACCAGGTTCAGGTACCGCAGGTATCACCGGACTGGTTACTAAGTTCGCTGCATCCGGTAACGTCATCGGAGCCATACCAGTAATCCACATCGTCACTGTCGCCGCAGGAGCAAACGGCAACACCGATGTCACTCTGACCCACAAGACCAGAGTTATTGACGCATGGCTTCAGCTCACCGGGGCAGGAGTCGAATCAGCAACACTTCAGATCAAGAACGGGACGAACGCCATTTCTGACGCGATGGCCGCATCCGGATCAGATACCGCAATTGTGCGGATGGCAACCATTGACGATTCAAAGGCAGACATCGCAGCCGGTGGAACGCTCCGGGTAACTGGTGCAGGTGGAGCAACACAGCCCGACGCTGTTGTCTATGTTCTCGGCCTGAGGGTGGCATAATCATGATAACTGAAGGAAAATTCAAGGAAATCTTCGGCAGCGGCCAGAGGATGACAAAAGAGTATCTCAACTCCGCTGAGGGACTTACCCGGAGGCGGAAAGTTCAGGAGTTCCTCCGGACTGTTGAAGGAATGCAGAGTTACGGCAAACTCTGTGAGGCAATGGGAACGTCTGATTTCTCGTATCTCCTGACGGCAGATATGAACGCTCAGCTCCTGGAGATGCAGAAGACTGTCGATGTCACTTACCCGCTCTGGACCCGACCGGTCCGGGTGAATGACTTCAAGAGCACTCCGCTTCCGGCACTCGATGGCCCGATTCGGAGACTCCAGGAACGTGGAGATGAGGAAGGACTGGCAAAAACTTACCTGGGTGAGAGCAACTTCACCATCCAGGCAAAGAACTATGCAGACTCGCTGGAACTCACCCGGCAGGCAATCATCAACGATGCACTCGGCGTGTTCAACTCAGTACCTGAGATCTTCTCCCGTGCTGCAGCCCAGACCGCTGAGTACCTTGCGACATCACAGATCGCAGTAGCAGCCGGACCGGACACCACGCTGTTCCCGACCAATGACAGTCACGGCAACTATACCACAAGCGAACTGAGCATTGCCAGTGTCATTGCAGCGGCGACCAAGATGGCAATTCAGACTGATGCAAAGGGTAATGCACTCAACATCCAGCCAAAAGGAATCATGGTTCCTCCGGCCCTGAAGTGGAAGGCAGCAGAGATCATTGATGCCCTGACTCTTGAGAGATATGATCTCACCTCTGAAGTGGGATACAAGACATCAGGCAACAACCCGGTCGCCGGTCTTGAGATCGCGGTAAACACCATGATCCCGGTTGTCTCGAGCAGCAACACGTACAAGAACAAACAGTGGTATCTTTACGGTGACCCGGTTGCAAACCGGCCCGCTGTTGCTTTTGCCGTTCTGAACTCTGCTCCGACTCCCCGGATATTCCGGAAGGCTCCTGATGCTCAGGTTCTCGGCGGTGCAATGGATCAGTACTCCTACGAGATGTCAACCATCGGTTACAAGATCGAATGGGATATCGGGGCTGCACAGATTGATTACCGGTGCATGGTTGCAAACGCACCCACCTCCTAATCCCTTTTTTGAGGTGGATTAGATGACGAACTACGATGTCAGGGCGTTTGTTTTATTCTCTGATTTTGAGACATACGTTGAGTCCCTGGCAACGACAACCGAGATCCAGACTTTCTTTAGCCCGGAAAAGGGTTATATCGTGGTTGTGGGGTGATAATGGTCTATTGCGATTACACTGATGTTCAATTGGAGGCTGGAACGTCTCTGGGTACTATCACAACCTCCGATATAACCAACATGATCGCCCGGAGTGATGAGGAAATCGCGGATATGCTCACCGAAAAAGGGCTCACGGCTCCTGCATCTGCATCACAACTGAAAACAGCCTCGATATGTCTCACCTGTGCGAAGGTCAAACGCAGACAAGCCCATGAGTTGACCCGCCCCGACAACCTTTCACTTGGCGGAGATATTTCGTTCGGAGTTAATCCAGAAACCGAGGCGAAATCATATGAGGCTAAGGCGAGAGTGGCAGTGGACCAGTATGTTAAGTATGCCGGGGGGTCTGGTGTGGTCATCGTGAGGAATCATCGAATGATCCGGGGGTACTAAAGTGCTGTTCCCTCTCTCGTTCATGGATTCTACTTGTACTATTCAGCGGAGATACCGGAAACAGAAACTCACATACACCGGAGGAACCGGGACTCCTGTTGTCGGACAAACCGTGACCGGGGGAACATCACATGAGACTGCTGAGATAACCAAGGTCGGGACTGGGTATATTGTGGTGAAAGATCTGTCCGGTATGTTCACCATCGGGGAGACACTTACCACGACCACTCTGTCAGGAACCCTGTCTGTTCAGGCGGATTACCTGAACCAGTCGAACGAGTATGAGTATTACTGGCTTGACGATCAGGTGGATGTGCCCTGCAGGTTTGGCTATTCTAGGAGAGATAGTGAAAGTGCCATGATCCACGAGACCGGACAACTCCTGGATCAACCGGTGAAAGTGGCGCTTCCGGACACAATCACGCTTGTGGGAACACAGGGAGACTGGGCCGCGAACTATCGGATCAGTTCCATAGCCGATGGATTTTATGGGGTCTTTCAGATCATGACTCCCTATGTAAGCAAAGGAATCTCCGGGATTGATCATTACTCGTTGATTCTAAAGGTGGTGCCCTAATGGACGAAGCAGCACGAGATGAACTCTTAATCCGGTTGGATGAACGGACCGGGACAATGATCGAACGGCTGAAGCAAGGGGATCAGGTCATGCAGGAGCACAGTACCAGAATTAACGCTCTTGAATCTTGCGAAGATCAAAGAAAAGGGACGGTCCGGTTTGCAGCAATTGTTGCTGGTGTGATATCTACCTGCGGGGCAGTGATATCTATCGCGTATACTGTCTTCGGGAGAGGTGCGTAATGCCTCGGATCATGACTCCGGAGGAACTATCGCTGAAACTCGGACAACTCACCAAGAAAGCGTTTCCGGCAATTGAGAGAGGGCTGACTAACGCCGCTCTGAACGTGGAAGGAGAATCCAAGCAGTACTGTACTCCGGGGAAAAGCCCATATTACAAAGCTCCGTATACGGACGACAACGACCCCCGTAGGAAACCCCCGCATATGCGGGACGTGATGTTTACGACGGTGGAGGTTTCAACCGACCAGATTAAAGCGACAATTGGAAATCCGAAAAATTATGCCCTGGCTGTTCATGACGGGACAACCAGGATGCAGGCCCGGCCATTTATCCTCGATGCTATCAAGGCAAAGGACAAGGAAACCCGGATCCACTTGTCTGATGCCGTATACAAGGGGCTCAAAGACCAGTGCGTGTAAGGGGGTGATATCACGATGGGAAGACGAAAAGGAAGTAAAAACAAGGTAAAACGGGCCGTAGCCGGTCCGGTTGGAAACCGGAGAGCACGGGCAACAGGAGGAGGGAAACAGTGAACGTAACGGTGTTTCAGACTATCATTGACAAGTTGCAGGCTGATGCGACCCTGACCGGGTATCTCGGCGGACCGTACGTGTTCCGCTCAAAGATGGTTGCACCGTCGCAGATCCCGTCTGTCACCCTGCTCGGAAACAATGAAAGCAGCAAACACCGTCCGGGTGCTATCGCCACAAAGAGGCGGGATGCTAACCCGACCTTGCAGATAGATATCTGGGTCTCATCAGCAGCAGAAGAGTTTCCCTGCACGGGTGAGGACTGCGATATCATCACGAACCGTATCGATGAGATTTTGATGGATGCTGCCAGCCCGGTTCCTAACACAATCGGGTGGAGTAAAACCACGGAATCACAACAGAACGAAGAAGATCCGCCGATTTGGCATAATGCCGTTCGGTATGAGTTTAGGTATTCTTTGATTGATTAAAGGAGAACAAAACAAATGACAACTGTACCCGATTTTGGCGAATTTACTGGCGTGCATGGCACTGTCACAGTAGGTGGAGTCGCCATTGCCGATGTATTCTATGATACTAAGTGGAAACGGGCAACCGTATCACATGGAAGAAGTGGGAAGTATTCAGACAGCAACTATCCGGGAAAACTGACCATTGATACGAAGATTAAGAAAGTGTTAGTGTACACAGATGCAGCCGTTGTGCTTGGGTATTCACTCACAGACACTCCAATCACCGGGTCAGCAGAGACTCTTCTCGCAGCATCACACGTCCTCGATGCAACTGACAACTATGAGGACATGACCGATGACACCATAGCCACGCTTTCCCGTGTCCGGTATACTCTGGCAACCAAGGCGATCACCACGGGGGGAACCATCACGCTCATTGGTGAAGACAACGATGGGAACCCGATATCCGAGATCATCAAGGTCACTGCTCCAGCAAGTATCGGGGATACCTGGACAACTACGAAACTGTTCAAGAAGGTTTATGGGCACACCATCAGGGCGATTGACTCTGCTGACGATCTTGGCACGTTTACGGTTGCATCAATCGCTGGATCTACATCCTATACCGTGGGTGCCCCCAAGGTCTTTGATCTTGTAGGTACTCTTGCTCAGGGATCTGACTCACTGGTGTTTACACACCCGGATTGCTGGTTCAGTGAAGGGGGTATCGCCTGGGAGGATGCTGGTAAGATGGTTGATGTTGAATGTCCGGTTGTGATGAGAGATCCCGACGCATTCAGGTTTGATGTTTTATGAGCTCAAGAACGATAGACCCGGCTGAAGCTCTGGTGATGTTGAAACAACATCAACCCAGTTTTGACAAGATGGCTGCTGCCGAGAGATCACAAAACCTGAAATGGCAGGACGAAATTGCCATGCTCGAACGCCGGGTTCATGACGTCTATGAGATGGTAGACCTCGGCAACGGTGACAAGATCGCTGTAAGAACCGCTCTGTCTGAAGAGGAGATGCAGGAACTGCAGGGACTGGAAAAGAGGACCTTTGAGCTTCACAAGCGGATATCCGGGATCGATAAGGGAGAGATCGAGGTAGACAACAAGGATGAAGAACTCATCACCGCTCACGAGGAAGTTTCCGGCATCACGTACCGGCAGATCGCTCTCATGACGGCGAACCCTCTCATAACCGCTGACTGGCTTGCGGAAAACAAAGCTAAATGGCCCGTTGCTGACGCACTAGTCGTGTTATCTTCGTTTATGGAGGAGTCCATACGGCGAAGAGTGGACCGGGTGAAAGACATCCAGTCCTTTCTCGGCAAGTGAGCACGGGCAGAACTACGGGGATTTCCTACGGTATCTGGATATCCTTGACCCACGAGAATACGCATCTCTTCCGGCAGACATCCGATTATTCTGGAAGTCGTGGTATAACAAGAAAATGGATAGATTGTCAAAACAGGGACAGAAATAATGGGTCTAATTGGGAGCATCGGACAAGTAGCATATGAAATCATAGCCACAGACGGCACCGGACCCGGTGTCGACTCATCCACTAAAAAGATGGCGGCTGTCGGCGCAGCCATGACCGGAGTGGGTATTGGTGCGAAGCTCATGGTCGATGATGTCAACGCCTCTTTTCTTGAGTTTGACGGGTCAATGACTGCGGTGAAATCTCTCGGTGCCATGTCGGAAGAAGAGTTTGGCAAGATGAAAGATGCCGCTATCGACCTCAGTACTCAGGTTCCTGTCTCTGCCACTGATGTATCTGATGCCATGTACAAGATGGTATCTGTCGGATACGATTTCGATATCATGATGGCAACCATCCCGGAGGCTACAAAGTTAGCAGTCGGGGGAAATCAGGCACTTGCTGAGTCAGTTGATACCGTTATCAACGTATTCGGGGCATACGGAACAGAAGCATACACCGCCGCAGACATCACCAACATCCTGGCTAAGGGTGTCGGTGTCGGGAAGTGGGAGCTCGCAGACTTCACCACAGAGATGATGAAAAACGTGGGTGTGGCTGCTCAGCTTGGGATCTCATTTGAAGATATTGCAGCAGCAAACGTCCTGCTGCAAAGTAAGTTTACCAGTGCCGAGGAAGCCGGAACTGCGATGAAGACGATGCTGCTTCGGCTGGTCGATCCAAAAGTTCAGGCAGATCTTGAGCAGTTAGGGGTTAATGTCAAGGATGCAGACGGAAACTTTGTAGGGCTTGAATCGGTCCTTAACCAGTTGGACGGGGCTCTCGGGACGATGGGCGGCGAGTCATCACAACTGGCAGTCAGTATCAGCGGGCTCGGTGTTTCGGCATTCGATTCATCAGGTAAATTCGTAGGAATGAGCAAAGTTACTGCAGATCTCAATGAAGTTTATTCTCGTACTGGTGCACTCACTCCGGAGATCGCGAAAAAGATCGAAGCCCTGGGATTTAAGATCGACGAAAAAACCGGAAAAATCACCCTGTCAAAGAAAGCTACCAGTGAATATGATGCAATTCTCAGCTCTACCGGGGGAAATGTCGATAAGATGTCGAAACTCCAGGAGATCTTTGGGACTGAAGGGCTCCGGGCGGCAATGGCTCTTGTCGATGAGAAAGACAAGCTCGCCGACATGTCTTCCGAGATGAACGACGCGACATTTAAAGAGCAGGCCTATAACACTGTCCTGGAATCCACCGGATCGAGATTAGAGATAGCGACAAATAAGATGGACGCTGCGAAAATCATGATGGGTGAGGCCATGGCTCCGGCAACTGAAACACTGGCCGGATTAACCTCTGGTCTCGCGACCGGCCTTCTGGCGCTTCCGAAACCACTCCAAGAGATAGCAGGGATGGGGCTTTTTGCAACACAGGGCCTTGCTGGTCTTGGCCCGCTTCTTATGGGTCTCTCTGCTCTTAAGGGTCTGGGTCTTGCGTCCACTCTTTCATCCATTGCGGGGGGGATCTCTTCTATTGGTACATCCGGGGGTTTGGCATTAATCGGTCTCGCGCCGCTTCTCCCGATTATTGTCGGGTTAGGCATTGGTCTTGCCGGAGTGTATGCCATGCAGAAACTCGGTATCCTCGACTGGTTTTACCAGCTCGGACACGATTGTGGCCCTGCAGTTGCTGACGGGATAAGTAATATCACTGAGGTAATCGCCGGACTTCCTGAATTTGTATCAACCGAGTTAGGGAATGTTGTTTCTTACTTCGTCGATTTACCAGGTCATATCGTCGAAGCACTTGGATCTATTGGAGAGGTGATAACCGGGCCGTTTGATGGGGTAGGAGAGATATTGGGAACCGTTTTCAGTTCTATCCCAGGGGCTTTGTCTATCGCATTCACCGACATCACCACCGCTTTCGGCGCTCTTGGTGGGAACGTCCAAACTGCCTTTGGAAACCTTTTCACCGGTATCGGAGACTTCATCGTCGGTTTAGCTCAGGGGTTCAT
>Ga0172381_10005357_pt1 | contig 13035 bp, 9 predicted proteins | sample Leawel6488metaG_FD_119754 | JGI IMG/M metagenome (GOLD analysis project Ga0172381, IMG submission 119754) | Leachate microbial communities from a municipal landfill in Southern Ontario, Canada - Leachate well 64-88 metaG | ecosystem: Engineered > Solid waste > Landfill > Unclassified | place... | reverse complement strand
AGCCATCCGTGTTCTGTTTCAATCGGGGGACATCCTGCCCCTATATAATTTGACTCATGAGGATAAACAGGATCGAGCGCGATATGATCCTGCAGGTTGATAAGGTAATCCTCCCAGAATTCTTTGGTGATATCCGCCAAACTATTGACCGCGGCGATTTGAATGCCTGGCCTGATACGGTGAAAAAACACCAGTTTGTTGTTTATTCTCCGCGGAAAGAAAATCACGTTTTTATCCCATAGCATGATTTTTTTTTCAGGATCTGCTTCCTGGTAGTAAAATTTATGGTTACGGTAATAATTCTTATTTAATTTATCGGCCGATTCGGCAAGGAATACAAATTCTGAATATGTGATGGGCGGGACAATAATCCCATGCTTTTTAAAATGCAGTAAATCCTTTGAAGTTGCAACAGCGCCTCGCGCGTTGATCCCATCGTACCCGGTATAGGTCAGATAATACAGATCATCGATCTTTACAATCCGCGCATCTTCAACGCCATGTGATTCGTAATCGAATTCAGGGACCATGAGCGGTTTATCCCACCTTTCGGCCACCGTCAACGGGCCATCCATCCTGCAGTAACCAATTGTTGAATAATTTCCATTCCTGACAGCACGGTAAAAAAGGTGGACACAATCGCCTTCGCGGATCACTGCAGGGTTCAGTACCCCTTCGTTTTCAAATTCCAGATTGGTCGACGTTAATAATATGCCAGTTTTTCTGACTTCTATCATATAGGTTTATTTTTCATCCGCTTCAGGCGGATCGGTTTAATTTTTAGTAGTGAAGGCATGGTATCGCCCAATAAAAATCCCCAGGGTTTCAGTGGTTCGATATGGTCGAAAACGACTTTAATAATGGCAAGGAGCGGGATGGAAAGGAACATTCCTGGTATGCCCCATAAGGCATTTCCGGCAAGTACAACTACGATGGAAAAAAGTGCATTGATCTTCACTTTTGAGGCCACAATCTTGGGAACGATGTAGTTATTATCAATCAACTGGATGAAATAATAGGCTGCCAGCACGTAAACGGCATACCAGGCTGACGATTTGGTGACCAGGGCAATCATCATCGGCAAGGCCACGGCCACAATCCCCCCGATGTATGGAATGACGTTGAGCAATGCGCCAATAATACCAAGCAGGATAGCATAGTCGACCCCGATTATCAATAGTGCAGTGGAGTCGAGTATTGCAACGATGATTGCTTCAATGACCAGGCCTATAAGATAACGCTGAATAACAGTTTTGGTCTGGGTTACTATTTCGTTTACCTGAACCGGGTTGCTTTTAGCAAAAACCTTGCGGATAAAGTCAAGCAAGAGTGGATGGTAAAATAATATCATAAAGATGTAAACTGGAATTAAAAATAAGATCACGACCCCGCCGCCAACGCTGATAAGCGTTTGCCCGATGGAAGCCCCGCTGGTATTGATCAACTCTCCTTTGGTTTTTAATAGCCAAGCATCGATTCTTTGAGCGTCAATATCGAAATAGCCGGAGACCCAGGCAACGGTCTGGTTGAGCATAACAGTGAATTTATCTACCAATGCCGGCCATGATTCGCTGAAAAGGCTTGCCTGCGAAAAGAAAAACGCGCCAAACCCGGCAATGACCAAAATGGTAAGAAATAAAGTAATGATGATAGCTATCACCCTTTTTATTTTTAACCGTACAAAAAAATTGACGACCGGATGGAGAACGATGGCAATAATAATGGCAAAAACAAGCGGGACAATAATACTCCGGGCGATGTATAACATCGATAATAAAATAAAAAAACCAAGGAGGACAATGGTCGCCTTTATGTAAAATGGAAAATTTAATTCTTTGATTGTCACGGTTTTTAAGATGTCTTTCCACTAATGGCCCTGATGATTATGGTTACTTTTTCCCTGTCCAAAAATCATGCATGGCTTTTCCGTACTGATCCATATCATGTCTGAATTTAACCCTGAAAGCCACCCAGTTCTCTTTTTGATTTTCGTTGAACTCATTCAGCCTTCTTTTCATATCGGTGTTTTGTTGTTCCATTTCGGCCAGCCGCTTTTCATAGGCAACCCTACTTTGTTTATTCTCCCTACCTATCTTTACTTTAAATTCAGCAATGGTTTTTTCATTGGCCGTGATCCTTTCCTGGTATTCTGTTTTGAATTGCCGGATGGAATCGTTCAGCGCCTGATCGAGTTCCTGTTGTGCTACCACTACGTTATCCCTGGCCTCCTGCACGTTGTCTTTGGCATTTTCAACTTTGGAAGCCGACGATTGGCAACCAGTTATTGTTCCTGCCATAAACGCTGTTACAGCAAGTATCCGCATTATTTTTTTCATTTTTTAAGTTTTAATCAAGGGCCGACTCCGAAAAGTCAATCTTTCATTTTACCACGAGGACGCAAATATATCATATTCAATTATTTAAAATTTTGCGCCTTAGCGACTTGGCGGTGAAAAGTAGTTATCGGATTGGACTCAACCAATGAACATTTAATCATGGTGCAAAGGTGAGGTTTCCGAATCCGGAAAATGTTACACAACTATAATTATAAGTTACATCATTCACACATTTGGACGGAAGTGCGGATCCCGGTTGTTCGTTTTCTTCTCTTGAAAAATATTCTCTAATAAAACTGTTAGGGCTGCAATACTGAAAGGTTTAAGGATATATTCATTACATCCGGCTTCTATTGCCTTTTCCCTGTCTTCGCTCAATGCACAAGCAGATTGTGCAACAATGACCACCTTTTTGTTGAACTGGCGAATTTGATGGGTAGCCGTATATCCGTCCATCGCAGGCATTTTGATATCCATCAGCACAAGGTCGATGTCAGCGTTATTACGGCAAATTTCAACGGCTTCAATTCCTGTTCTTGCAATAATAATTTCTTTGCTAAACAATTTGACTGCCATGGCGATCAGCATTTCTGATGTTTCATCGTCTTCGACGATCAGTATTTTCAGATTTCTCAACTGCTCCTTCTCTTCAAAAGCCGGAGCAGTATCAGTAATGACATTTTTATCTTCCATCCCATTGTTGTCGGGAATGGTGAAAACAAACGTGGAACCTTTTCCGACCTCGCTTTCAAAGGAAATTTTTCCGCCAAGCATTTCCACATAAGCTTTTGAGATGGATAATCCCAGTCCGGCGCCTTCATAATCCCGGCTTATCGAATCACTACCCTGCCTGAACCTTTCGAATACAGTTTCCTTTAGCTCCGGATTAATACCAACTCCGGTATCTTTTACAAAAAACTCAAACCATTGACCTTTTTTAATATAACCAATTTCGATGGAGCCGGTATGAGAAAATTTAATGGCATTTTTGACGAGATTGGTTAGAATGGCATAAATTTTCTCCCTATCTGTCCTGATGATGGCTTCTTTTCCCGGTAACGGATTGTTAAAGAAGATCTTCATTCCTTTTTGTTCTACCTGGGGTTTAAAAAAGGTATAAATAAATTCTATCTGTTCGTTTAAATTTGTCTCGGAGATAAAAATTTCCATCTGTCCGCTTTCGATCTTTGAAATGTTGACTATGTCGTTAATAATGTTGAGCATACGCGTGCCACTTTTCTCAATGACGCGAATATACTTTTGTTGTTCTTCACCAGTCAATTCCGGTTCTTTAAGTAACTCGGCAAAACCGAGGATGCCATTCATTGGGGTTCTGATTTCATGGCTCATATTGGCCAGAAAGGCCGATTTAAGGCGGTTACTTTCTTCAGCATGTTCCTTTGCAATTTTAAGGTCTTCCGTTTTTTTTATATGTTCCGTAATATCTTCTGAAATACCAAGCAGGTATTGAGGTTCCCCCAGGTCATTCAGGATCGGGACTTTCTTGGTGTGCAGGATACGAATCCCCCGGCGCCTGGTCTGAATGGGTTCTTCGGGAATATCAACCATTACCTTGCCAAGCAATACCTGCCTGTCATTTTCAATAAACTCGTCGGCCTGCTCTTTTAAAAAAATATCATGATCGCTTTTCCCCAACATTTCTGATATTGGGATTCCTAATAAATCTTCTCCTGCCTTGTTAAACATTATAAATTGCATTGTTGTTGAATCCTTAATAAAGATCATATTCGGAATATTCTCAATGATCGAATCCAAAAAAGCATTTACCTTCCGCAATTCGTTTTCAGCGTTAATACGGGTACTGATGTCCCTGATATTACATTGGATTACTTTCGCATGACCTTCTGAATATACATTGCTTACGAATTCGACATAGATCTTCCGTCCGTCAGCTGCCTCAAGCGGCAGATTTTCATATCGTACATATTCCTTTTGTTGTAATTCTAAAAATTTTTCGCGATTGGCGAATATATCCTTAAAGCATCCGATTTCCCAAATGGTTTTTTCAATGAATTGGATTTTAGAGTATCCTAAAAGCTCAATTAAAAATGGGTTCACATCCATTATCATTCCGGTTTCCTCGTTCAGGATAAGGATCCCATCTTTTGCCGATTCAAAAAGTCGACGATAGCGGGTTTCCGATACAGTCAAATCCGTCCAGGCATCCCTGATCCTGGTGATGTCATTGTTATATAATGCTTGTAAATCATTATAATTTTTCCGTAACCCTTCCAATTCTTTTAACGGTTCATTTCCTGGCATAGATTGATCTTTCATATAAATCATTATTATGTTGATTTTCTAACAGTTGAATGCACAATAATGAGCCTGCTCCGAAAAGTCAAATCATTCATTTTACTACGAAGGCTCAAAGACGCAAATATATCATATCCAATTATTTAAAATTTTGCGCCTTAGCGATTGGGCAGTGAAAAGTAGGTCTCGGAGTCGGCCCTAAATTGAAATTATATGATTAAAAATACGGCCTCCCGCTCAAAGGGGCCTTACAGAATTCCGGGAAAAAGTTACATCATTCACACATTTTCCAGTGTCCTGCGCCCTTTATACCTGAGGCTTTTATAGTGGGATGGGGTCAGCCCCGTCATTTTCTTGAATTGGTTTGATAGATGGGCTACGCTGCTATAATGCATACGATAGGAAATCTCTGTGAGGGTGAGATCATCATACGCTAACAATTCTTTAACTTTTTCGATTTTATGGGCCAGATAGAAATTTTCAATGGTCGTCCCTTTGACTTCCGAAAACAGGTTGGCAAGATAGGTGTAATTGTAATGGAGCTTTTCGGTCAGGTAATCGGAAAGATTTACTTTGATCTGTTCATCAGTATAATGGACCTGTTCAATAATAATCGCTTTTATCTTCTCTACAAGAATACTTTTCTTATCAGCCAACAGTTCAAGCCCGCTTTTTTTCAGACCGATTCTCAGAAGGCCTAATTGTTCGCCGGAAGGGTCTTCTGTTATCTCAACTTCACCCAGGTCAATGGATGTATAATGCAATCCGAGTTTTTTCAGTTCGGATTTCACAACCATCTTGCAGCGGATGCAAACCATATTTTTGACGTAAATCTTCAATCGGTTAAAAATTACAAAGCCAATTTAACAAATATATAAAAAAAATTTGAAGGATTTCATGCAAGATTGAGCCGGCTCCGAAAAGTCAAATCTTTCTTTTTATCGCGAAGACACAAAGACGCAAATATATCATATCCAATTATTTAAAATTTTGCGCCTTAGCGACTTGGCGGTAAAAAGTGGTTTTCGGAGCGGACTCAAGATTTAAAATTCATACATCGAATACCTTATCTTTATCCAAATATTAACGGTTTTGGGGGGAGAAGTTTAACATAGATGGGGAATGGGGGATGAAGGATGGGAGATGAAGGATGGGGGATTTTAAGAACCCTGTATTACCGCAATAGCGTGACCGTCCCTTTGTTAGTGACTTTTACCTTATCCGCTTTTTCATAATAGATCACCCAGGTATAAGTCCCGTCGGGGCAAAGATCTCCGGTATTGTTCATTTTTCCGTTCCACGAAACCTGAATGTCATTGGAATTAAACACCTCCTGTCCCCAGCGGTTATAAATCTGAATATGATAAAGGGCGATATTTTCGACGGGTAGTCCAGTAATAACAAATTCTTCATTGATGTTATCCCCGTTTGGCGTAAAAGCAGTGGGGATATTGGGTTTAACGGTTACCCTGACTAAATCTGTAAATTCCTCCCCGTTGCAAAGTGTTGCTATCACTTTATACGTCGTTGTTTCAACGGGCGTTACGATCAAAGTGGAATCATTTGAAATGGGCTCCGGGTTTGAGCCTTCATACCAGCGAAAGGAAATTTTATCCGATGGTGAAATAGGTTCAAATATATATGGAATAGCGCCCACATCATAAGTAGTGGGTGAAGTTGGCGTATATATCCATCCTTCTTTTTTATCTGGAAGGACAGACCAGACTGTGGCATTCCTGGAAGGGATCGCGACGCCACTATTGCCAGGGACTGCGACGCCAAAAAATCCCGTCTGGTCCTGAATTCCCTGCGTTGCCTTTTGTGTGCCACCATAAGAACACTCAGGTTTTTGGTACAGATGGTTTTCTATCGTGTTGTTTTCATTTAATGTGATCTGGAATGTGGCAATTGAGCCAGTACAATTAACCAGCGGGCATTGGCACCACATTACCACCAGTTTTTTTTGGGTTCCATTGTCAACTGTCCTGTAAAAAACATAAGGTGCATCTCCCTGGCCCGGATCAAGATCCTGAAAGGGCCCCAATATGCAGGCTTTTGGAACATAAGGAGCCTGGCTCGGTACCGCGAAAGCATCCCTCACACCGATTGCGGAGGTATTGGGAATAAAACTGATCCATCCGTTTGCGCCAACCCAAAATTGGGAATAGGGACCATTCCCATAAAATGTAAAATTAAAACCTATAGGAAAGGGCCCTTCCACACCATCTTCAGCCGCGAACCTTATTTCCTGCGCAACCTGTCCGTATCTTGCAGTCAATTTTACCGGCACCCCCGGACTGATCGTCACATCCGGTCCGGCATCAACCTGTGCAAAAACAGAGGGGACGCAAAAAAAAATAAAGAACAGCAATAAGCCTCCAGCCACAACCATCCACCTCATCCCCTGACCCTTCTCCTCAAGGAGAAGGGAGAACCCGGCATCCGGCATCCCGCGTCTTTTATCTGTCATCTGCTATCCGTTTTATGTCATCCATTATCCAATCTTCTTCCTTCTGACTTTTCACAGCAAATATCCGATATTATCTGAAATTGTTATACTTTTGTTTCATTGAAAAACTGATCCTTATTAAAACGAAAATAACCCACTAAAATTTTATACCGTTATGAAAAAAGACAATGCACTGTTCAGGGTCATTAAAAATGAATTACACCGTCAAACCAGTGGTTTAGAGCTGATCGCGTCCGAAAACTTTGTCAGCGACCAGGTGTTGAAAGCCATGGGATCGTGCCTCACCAACAAATATGCCGAAGGGTATCCCGGAAAACGATATTATGGCGGTTGCCAGAATGTTGACGAGTCGGAACAATTGGCCATTGACCGGGCAAAAGCATTATTTAATGCAGAATGGGCCAATGTCCAGCCGCATTCAGGGGCCCAGGCCAATATGGCCGTCCTGATGGCCTGCCTGAAACCGGGAGATACTTTTATGGGTCTTGACCTGGCACATGGCGGTCACTTATCGCATGGATCACCGGTCAACTCATCGGGCATCCTTTATAAAGCTGTCGGATACCAGGTAGAACAGGAGACCGGAATGATTGATTATGACAAAATGGAAGAAAAGGCATTGGCCATCAAGCCCAAACTGATCATAGCCGGAGCATCAGCCTATTCGCGTGACTGGGATTACCGGCGGATGCGCAAGATCGCCGATCAGATCGGGGCCATTTTAATGGCAGATATTGCCCATCCCGCCGGATTGATAGCCCGCGGCCTGCTGAACGACCCTCTCCCCTATTGTCATATAGTTACCACCACAACCCATAAAACATTACGTGGGCCAAGAGGCGGAATGATCATGATCGGAAAAGATTTTCCAAATCCCTGGGGATTAACAACTCCTAAGGGAGAGATCAAAAAGATGTCACAACTTCTTGATTCTGCCGTCTTCCCGGGAATTCAGGGCGGCCCGCTGGAACACGTGATCGCTGCAAAAGCCGTATCCTTTTTCGAAGCCCTTTCAGATGAATACATGGAATATGTGATCCAGGTAAAGAAAAACGCCAGCGCCATGGCAAAAGCCTTTATTGACAAAGGATACCACGTGATCTCAGGCGGGACTGATAACCACCTGATGCTGATTGACCTCCGGAGCAAATTCCCGGACATCACCGGTAAACAGGTTGAGAACACCCTCGTCAGGGCCGATATCACGGTCAATAAAAACATGGTGCCGTTCGACAGCCGTTCACCATTCCAGACATCCGGCCTGCGTGTCGGGACGCCTGCCATCACCACGCGGGGCCTGAAGGAAAAACACATGCCAAAAATCGTGAACATGATCGATGAGGTGATCAGTGAAATCGACAATGAAGACCGTATCCTGAAAGTGCAGAAAAAAGTGAATGAGATGATGGCAGAGTTCCCGCTGTTTGCTTATTAAGAAGAGATGGGGGATGGGAGATAAGAGATGAAAACTTTGTACCTGGTACGTCATGCTAAAGCTTCCTGGGATGAGTCGGGATTGTCGGATTTTGACCGTCCCCTCCTTCCCAAGGGGATCAAAAAGACCAACCGGATCGTGGGATTTCTTCAAAAAAGAAATACACAGGTTGATCTTATCATTTCCAGTCCTGCCGTAAGGGCCCTGGAAACAGCAAAAATCATTGCTGCCGGATTGGATTATCCTTCCATCAGGATCAGGACCGAACAGAAAATTTTTAATGGTTATCACGACCGGATCCTGGATATCATATACGACACCAGGAATGACATTCAATCTCTTATGATTGTAGGTCATAACCCGGCAATCACACTGGTGGCCAATCTTTTTTTACATCCGGGCATAGAAATCATGCCGACTACCGGGGTGGTATGCCTCTCTTTTAACATTGATACATGGGCTGAGATCCCATCAACAGAAGCTATCCGGGAATTTATCATGTATCCCAAATTACTGGAATAGCGCCTGTATCTGGAACAACAGTATCCATGTAAACCTTTTTAACATTATGACAAAGGCAAAATTTCCAATCCTGAACCGCGACCTGAACTGGCTCTATTTCAATGGCCGCGTTTTACAGGAAGCTGCCGATGAACGAAACCCCTTGTTGGAGCGGTTAAAATTCCTGGGAATATTCTCCAACAACCGCGATGAGTTCTTCCGGGTCCGGGTTGCAACCCTTAACCGGATGCTTAAAATGGAACACATGCCCTATGATAATCCGGTCAATGCAAAAAAAACGCTGAAGGATATCGGGGACCTTGTCCAGGTCCAGGAACGGGAATTTGTACGGGCCTATGACCATATCGTGAGTGAGCTTGAAAATCATAATATATTTATTATCAATGAGAATCAGCTAACCGAAAGCCAGGGGAAATCAGTCCTTAAATATTTTCACGAACAGGTACGGGCATTTCTCTTTCCCATCATGATCAGCAACCTGAAAGATATCTCTACCCTCAGGGACAAATCCATTTATCTGGCCGTAAAATTAGGGCGTAAAGACAAAGCCCTGAAAGAGAATTACGCGCTGATAGAATTACCCACAAAAGTCGTTTCCCGTTTTTATATTCTTCCGGCTGAAGGTGATAAAAGGTACATCATGCTGCTTGATGATATTATCCGTTATTGCCTCTCGGAGATCTTTTCCATTTTCGGATATAACTCTTTTTCGGCTTATACGGTAAAAATAACGCGCGATGCCGAGATCGACATCGATACGGACGTTTCGAAGAGTTTTCTGGAGGTGATGAAAGAAAGCCTGAAACAACGGAGAAGGGGGATCCCGGTCAGGTTCGTCTATGATAAATCGATACCCGATGATTTGCTGAAGACGATCACAAAAAGGTTGGAAATCACAAAAGATGATCCGATCCGCGGGGGAGGCCGTTATCATAACTTTAAAGATTTCATGGGATTCCCGAACCTGGGGCACAAAGAGCTGGAGTACGGGCCTTTGGTCCCTTTAACAAACAAAGATCTGCCGGTCAACCGTAGCATCTTATCTTCCATCCGGCAGAAAGATATCATGCTCCATTACCCTTATCAGTCGTTCCAGTACATCATCGATCTGCTACGGGAAGCTTCCATTGATCCAAAGGTCCGTTCCATCAAAATGACCATATACCGGGCTGCCAGGAATTCAAACGTGATCAACGCCTTGATCAATGCAGCGAGAAATGGGAAATTTGTGACGGTTTTTATGGAGCTTCAGGCCCGTTTCGACGAGGAAGCCAATATTTTGTGGACCGGACGGTTAAGGGAAGAAGGAGTCAAGGTGATCCACAGTATCCCGGGTTTCAAGGTCCATTGTAAACTGTTGTTAATAAGGAGAAAAGAACGTAATACAAATTTTTACTATTCTTTTATCGGGACCGGCAATTTTAATGAGGATACCGCAAAAATATATTCGGATATGAGTTTGTTGACCTCCAACCAGAAGATTTGCGCCGATGTGGACAGCGCTTTTCACCTGATGGAGGAAAATTACCGCCCCTATAAATTCAAAACATTGATCGTAGCCCCCTTCAGCATGAGAAACTTTTTCATCAAAATGTTGAACAACGAGATCAGGTATGCAAAAAAAGGGAAAGAAGCCTGGGCCATCATCAAGCTCAACAGCCTGGTGGATGAGATAATGATCCGGAAGTTATATAAGGCAAGTCAGGCCGGAGTGAAGATCCAACTCATCGTCAGGGGGATTTGTACCCTGGTACCGGGTGCGCCGGAAATCAGTGAAAACATTGAAGCTATCAGCATCGTTGACCGCTTTCTTGAACATGCCAGGGTCATTGTTTTTGCCAATGGCGGGGACCCTCAATACTTCATTACGTCGGCCGACTGGATGGTCAGGAACTTTGATAACCGGATCGAAGTGGCAACCCCGGTCTATGATCCAGGCATCAGGGAACAATTAAAGGCTATCCTCGACATCCAGCTAAAAGATAATGTCAAGGCCAGGCTGTTGTATCCCGGCCATGTCAATGAATATAAACATACCGATGGTCCCCCGGTCCGGTCACAGCAGGAAATATACAACTACTTTGAAAGACAAATGACCATTGACCATTGACTATTGACTATTGACTATTGACTATTGACCATTGACTATTGACTATTGACCATTGACTATTGACCATTTACTATTTGAAATTTATAAAATTGATTGTACGGCCGTTCACTCTTCACTGTAACCTGCAACCTGTAACCTACAACCTACAACCTACAACTTACAACCTACAACCTGCAACCTGCAACCTACAACCTACAACCTACAACCTGCAACCTACAACCTACAACCTACAACCTGCAACCTACAACCTACAACCTACAACCTGAATTGCGCAGCAATCACGAACACCCCAAAAAATAAACATTATCGTGAGTAAACCTGAAACCTGAAACCTGAAACCTGAAACCCTTAATTCATTCCTCCTTATCTTTGACGTTCCTGAAAAAAATATTGTCGATCCTGCTCAACAAATACCTGTTGACGACGGCGGCATTTATTGTCTGGCTTGTTTTTTTCGACAGCAACAACCTCCTGATCCGGAATCGTTTGCAGAATAAACTTGATGGGCTGAACCAGGAAAAACAGTTTTATCTCAACGAGATCAAAAAAGATAGCGCGCTGAACCAGGGCCTGATCAACGACAGCTCAGCCATCGAGAAATTCGCACGGGAAAAATATTTAATGAAAAAGGATAATGAGGACCTTTACCTGGTGATCGATACTACTGAGGATCAACATCCATAAGAGCCCTGACTTGTCTGAATGAGTCCTGTTTTTGAAAATCATTTACCACTTCCACAAGTTTTCCCTTCATACCAGTCAATGACATCTCCCGTTCGATTTTCAGGAGGATATGCTTGATATAATAATTCATGATACGCGAAACTACGGGAAATTCAGGCCCCAACACCCGTTTACCAAATGAATGGCGCAATGCTTTCGCCAACTCGTTAGCTGCTTTGTCCAGCAATTCAGGCTCCTTATGTTTCAGCCTGATCAGAATCAGCCGGTAATAAGGAGGATATTTGAATTTGTACCGTTCGGATAATTGCTGGTTAAACATGGCTATATAGTCATGATTGACCACATCATGAATGATTGGATGATGGGGATTATAAGTCTGGATGATGACTTTACCCTGTTTGTTTTTCCTCCCCGATCGTCCGCTCACCTGGGCCATCAGTTGATAACCGCGTTCAGGCGCCCTGAAATCAGGATAGTTGAGCATGTTATCCGCATTGAGGATACACACGGCGCTGACATTGTCGAAATCAAGCCCTTTTGTTACCATCTGGGTCCCAACCAGGACGTCTATTTTCCGGTTTTCAAAATCGGTAATGATCTGCTGATGGGAATGTTTAGTCCGGGCTGTGTCAAGGTCCATACGGGCAATGCGCGCTTGGGGAAAAAACAATCCCAGTTCCTCCTCTACTTTTTCAGTCCCGAAACCCTTCATCCGGATCTCGGTACCATCGCATTCCGGGCATTTTTCGGGGATCCGGGTAGTATAACCGCAATAATGGCAACGAAGCTGGTTTATTTTTTTGTGATAAACCAGTGTCACATCACAATTCTTGCAGGTGGGCATCCAGGAACAAGTCCCGCATTCAAGCCGGAGAGAAAATCCCCGTCGGTTTTGGAACAGGATTGCCTGTTCATGGTTCTCCAGAACGATTTTTAACTGATCGAGCAAAATGGAAGAAAAATGGCTCTTCATGTGGCCGCGTTGTAATTCATCCCTGATGTTGACAACCCGTATAAGTGGCAATTCCATGTTTCCGAACCGTTCAAGGATCTTTACAAGGCCGAATTTACCCTGAAGGGCGTTGTAATAGGATTCGATAGCCGGAGTCGCTGATCCCAGAAGTGTTTTAGCGCCGTGCATCCGCGCCAGCATGATGGCGGCATCGCGACCCTGATATCTGGGAGCAGGATCAATCTGCTT
>Ga0172381_10005356_pt1 | contig 13037 bp, 10 predicted proteins | sample Leawel6488metaG_FD_119754 | JGI IMG/M metagenome (GOLD analysis project Ga0172381, IMG submission 119754) | Leachate microbial communities from a municipal landfill in Southern Ontario, Canada - Leachate well 64-88 metaG | ecosystem: Engineered > Solid waste > Landfill > Unclassified | place... | reverse complement strand
TTAAAGGCGGTATGATTTAATACTACGGATTTGTTATCGTTTTCCATTACTTTACCAGGGATTTTTAACGAAAATGATTTGATGACATCTTTATCCGTAATCCGAAAAAAAGAGCTTGCCAATTGTGCTTTAGGCGACTCGTTTGATATATAGAAATTCGCTAAAGACTTAGTTCGAAAAGCTGAAAGCAAATTCATCATTGTTCGGCCATTAGAATCGCCAAGAGAGAGACAGTTATTTCCAATAACTAAAATTTTTGCTTCGTCCGATTTGCTCTTTTTTTCATATTCAAAATACGTTGGGTTTCTTTTCGTTTTTTTAGCCAGCATGATTTCTTTTTTGCCTTCAAACATCACTTTTAAAGGACGAGAGACGCCATTCTTTTTCAAATCTTTACGATATTTATAAATAAGCCTTATGAAATAGAGTGAATATAAGAAGGGATGCAATACGTAATAGACTGCTCCTCGTGCGAAAATATATTGTTTGGTGGCGCCTTTGTACCAAGAATCCGAACTCGCACCAATTCGCATGAGTTCTTTGTTGACTGACACTGGAATTATTTTTGCGTCATAAAGTTCTTTTATGAAAACAGAATCTTCACCGCAAAGTAGTGATGTCCCGCTTCCCAAATAGGATTTATACCAGATTTTGTTGGACAGCAACATCTTTCTACTAAAAACAAAAAAACCAATTCCGCCGTTATATGAAGTTCTTTTTGATACTGGTTTGTTGTTTTTCATTATTTTCGGATATCGTCGAATACTATCGATAGCAACATTAAATCTCAATGCTTCTTTTTGTCCGCAAAGTTTAAGGGCATCACAAAATGCCTCTTCATATCCATCCAAAAAATAAAAATCGTCATCAGCGAAAATTATATAGTCTGAAGTGGCCTTCTTGAGTAATTCGTTTCGGTTAATACTTAGCCCGGTGTCACTTGTTTCAATAGTAATTACTATTTTGTCGCCAATCAGATGCTCCTGGATCGAATTACGACCGCTCTGACTCCTTATTATGGCGCTAGTTCGAATATTCATTGAATGATAAAGAAGCACCATTTGTTCGTGATTCATTTTTGTTGTAGTAACTAGTATTTGAAGCTTGTTCATATAATGATTTACGATATTACCTTATTTGCTATTATAAAACAAAATATAAACATATTCATATGCATAGTTGCATTATAGAAAACACAAACACTTAATACCTATGGTTGTGTTCGGCCGCCATTCATATCGTGTCGCGCATAATTAGCGAGAACCGCATGGTTGCATACATATTTTCTCAATTTGATTGACCGACTTGATTTCTGAAAGTATTGTATATTATTAATAGATTAATATACGATTATCTTATTCACATATTAATAAGATTGAAAGGCGATATTCCATGGAAACAAAAAAAAATATCAAATTCTCGCCACCAGATATTTCAGAAACAGAAATTGAACTAGTTTTGAAGACGCTCAAATCCGGTTGGATAACGACTGGTTCGACAACAAAACTGTTCGAAGAAAAAATAGCTAGATATATAGGCGTTAAGAAATCAGTTTGTCTTTCGTCGGCGACGGCGGCATTAGAACTTTCTCTTCGCTTTCTCGGAATTGGCCCTGGAGATGAAGTAATTACTAGTGCATATACGTATTCAGCTTCTGCTGCTGTTATTGATCATGTTGGGGCTAAAATTGTTCTTATTGATATTTCTCCGAACTCATTTGAAATGGATTATTGTTCCTTGGAAAACGCGATTAATGAAAATACTAAAGCTATTATTCCAGTGGATTTTGCCGGAATCATATGTGATTATGAAAAAATCCTATCTATTGTCAATAATAAAAAAGACGTGTTTGTTCCAAAAAACGAGAGGCAAAAATCGCTAAATAGAATTTGTATCTTGGGCGATGCCGCCCATTCTTTTGGCGCAACTTGTAATGACAAAAAGTCAGGATTGCACGCTGATATGACCTGTTTTTCTTTTCACGCCGTGAAAAATTTAACAACGGCAGAAGGTGGAGCACTTGTTTGGACTCAGAATTTCGGCCTTCAGGACGAAGAAATTTATCGGGAATTTATGCTGTTAAGTTTACATGGGCAATCTAAAGATGCATTATCTAAAAATACTATTGGCTCATGGGAATATGATATTGTCTGTTTGGGTTACAAATTCAACATGACTGATATACTAGCGTCAATTGGATTGGCGCAGTTAGAACGATATGACTCGCTACTACTAAAAAGACGCAGTTTTATTAACGTATATCAGAATAATCTGGATGAGAAATTTTTCGAAATGTTGAGCCATTCCGGCAAGCACAGTATTGGTTCAGGTCATTTAATGATTGTAAATATTAAGAATTATTCTGAAGCCGAAAGAAATGATTTGATTTATGAACTCGCAAAGCGTGGAATTCCTTGTAATGTACATTATAAGCCATTGCCTTTATTTACTGCTTATAAAGAAAAAGGATTTGATATTCGAAATTTTCCGAATGCACACAAAAGATATCAAAACGAAATTACGCTCCCCCTTCATACATTATTGGAAGAAGAAGATATTATGTATGTATGCAAAGAGATTAACGCACTTGTGAGGGCGCATAAGAAACCTTAAAATGATTAAAAGATGGGAAAAATTACCATTTGTTTTCCAAGACGAAAGCATTAAAGAATATTACAATATTCTAAGCAGGCGGAAATTCAGCTTATTTTTGAAACAGATATTCGATTTTTTTCTTTCAATAATTCTAATAATATTGATGCTTCCGATAATGCTAATTATTTCTTTTTCTATTCTTTTGACTTCAAAAGGAAAAATCATATTCAAACAAACAAGAGTAACTCGCTACTGCAATAATTTTACAATATATAAATTTCGAACAATGCGTGAGGGCTGCAATGGTTCTTCAATAACGACAATCAACGATTGTAGAGTTACTAAAATTGGTGCTTTTTTGAGAAAAAGCAGATTAGATGAACTTCCTCAACTCTTCAATGTTTTAAAGGGCGATATGAGTTTCGTTGGTCCTCGCCCAGAGGTTCCTAAGTATGTTGTAGCATACAGCAAAGAAATGTATGCCACACTACTCGTAAAGGCTGGGATCACATGCCAAGCAAGCATTAAATTTAAGAATGAAGCTTCAATGCTTGCCGATATACAAGACGTCGACGCTTATTACGTTAAAGAAATTTTACCAATAAAAATGAAATATAACTTGAGAAGCATAAAGAGATTTAACCTTTTCAACGATTTTTTTATTATTATTACTACCTTTTTTGCACTATTTTCTCGTAGCAAATAATAGATAAAATGATTCCTAATGAATATTCTTGGAATTATTTCAAGTAAAGATGATTTGTTGCATTATGATAAACTGATGAATATGGAAAATAAGGAAATGGTAAAAAAAGATAATTCGCCTTTAATTAGTATAATAATGCCTGTATATAATGCCGGAAAATTTTTAAGCCATTCAATTGAATCATGCCTGAAGCAAACTTTTGCTGATTTTGAATTAGTTTGCGTTGATGATTGTTCTAGTGACAATTCTTATGATATTTTATGTGACTTTTCTAAGCGCGATTCAAGAGTAAGCGTTTATAAATTAAGTCAAAACAGCGGATCGTCAGTAGCGAGGAACTTTGCACTACAACATTCGAAGGGCAGGTTTGTTTGTTTTCTTGATGCCGACGATATGTATAAACCTGAATTTTTAGAAAAGCAATTACGCTTTTGCCAATTTAATGGACCATTTGTTTTTTCCTCATATGATCGATTAGCGAGTAAAAGTTATACAATTTGGAAAGTCAGACACAAACAAGACATAAAAGGTTGTCTTAAAGGGGATGATATATCTTGTCTTACTGCCTTTTTTGACACGAGCGTGCTTGGTAAACCTTTGTTTGACGTAAGCCTTGAAATGAATGAGGATTCAATGTATTGGATTGAATTGCTTAAGAAATGTAACTTTGCATATGGCAACCAAGAGTCTCTTGCAATCTACCGAATCGTTAGAAAATCAAAATCTAAGAATAAAATTAAGTCGGCAAAATACATGTGGCTTATATATCGAAAGAGATGCAATATTAATTTCTTTGTTTCAATTTATTATTTATTGAGCATGACAATTTATAGCATAAGGAAGTATTCTAATGTCAAATAGTAAAGCTGAAATAATTCTTGGTAAAATTTTGCAAGCAACAATGATTTCGGGGTATAATCATGCAACTGTTTTGCAAGCTCTCGCCCTCCAATCCTTTTTGTATAAAAAAGGATATAAATGCGTATTATTGGTTAGAAAAAGAGCTAATTTACATAGAGATATAAGATTTGGGAAATTACTGGTGTTAGCCACTCGGGCGATACTCCACCCAATCATTTTTAAAAAAATATTTCTTTCATATAAATTAGCGCTTATAAGTGGTATATCCGATAAATCAAAAGAGTATTTTAATAATTTTATCTCAACAAATTTGTCATTAGAGCAAGTGACTTATCTTCAAGCCAAAACAAAAGCATACAGTAGCGAAGTCATCGCCACGATATGCGGTAGCGACCAAATATGGAAGGGTGATGATTTATATTTAGACCCTTTATATTTTTTGAGATTCGCTCCAAATTTCAAAAAGATTGCTTTTGCCCCTAGTTTTGGCATAAAAACGATTCCAAATTACAATCTTAAAGCAATTAAGAAAAGATTGGACGGATTTCAATTTTTATCTGCCCGCGAAAATGAGGGCGTTGAGATAATTAAACAAGTAACGGGCCGTGATGATGCCCAACAAGTATGCGATCCGGTTTTTCTTTTAAATGCGAAAGAGTGGGAAGAATTTGCATGCGCAGATTTGATTAATGGAAAATATATACTGGCGTATTTTCTCGATAAGCCAGTCAAGAATTTTGGTTTGATGATAGATGCGTTAAAAAAGAAACAGCCAGATTTAAAAATAGTAGGATTAGGTCCGGGCGTAAATTCTAAAGAAGTTGATTTTTATCAAAAAGATGCCGGTCCAGAGCATTTCTTGTCTTTGATATCGCGTGCTGAATATGTAATTACTGACTCTTATCATGGCAGTGCTTTTTCGATTATATTTGAGAAACAGTTCTTGGCTCTGCCACGAAATTACGGCGCGGCTTCAAATCAATCGAGTCGCTTGCTCTCGATGCTTACAATGCTTAATTGCAAAGAAAATTACATGGACTACGAACCAAAGGAAATCCCAATCCTGAACTATAATATAGCAAATGAATTAAAGGAAAAGATGGTGCATTATTCAAAAGAATATTTAATTAATTCAATTTTAGGGGTAATAAAATATGGAAAACATTGAGGAAATTGGCGCGAATAATAAATGTACTAGTTGTCAAGTTTGTGGTGCGATATGTCCTTTTAATGCAATCACGATTGTTAGTGATAAAAATGGTTTTTATATTCCTAAAGTCAACCATGATTTATGCACACATTGCGGACTATGCGTAAAAGTATGCGCGAAAATACACTCTGCTAATACAGAAGAGAATAGTTCTAAAGTTTTTTACGCGTATCAAACAAAACGTAAAAATGTTCTGAGGAGCTCATCATCTGGAGGTTTTTCTTCCGATTTAATGGAAATACTAGTAAAAGAAGGTTATCAAATTGTCGGTGTCGAGTATGACGTTGAAAACAAACTTGCTCGAAACGCCATATATGATTCTTACCCAAATATTGATAGATTTCGTGGTTCAAAATATTTTCAATCCTACTCAATCGATGCATTTAAAACAATGATTAAAAATCTTGGAAATGAAAAATACGCTATTTTTGGTACTCCTTGCCAATTATTTGGGATTGACTTAGCTTTAAGAACGTTGAGAAAAAGAGATAAAGCCGTTCTTGTATCCGTTTTTTGTCATGGGGCCGCCAGCACAAAAGTTTGGCAGAAATATTTAGAGGCCCTACCGTACAATCAGGATATTTGTCATGTATCGTTTCGTAGTAAAATCTATGGATGGCATCGATTTGCTTCAATTTTTGAATTAGTGAATGGAAATATTAGGAAATCTAAAAAAGTGTTTGATAGGTTTTATTCATTATATTTTAGCGGTTATGTTTTAAATCAAAGTTGTTATGATTGTAGTTTTCGTAACAGTCTTTCCTTTCAAGACTTTGCTATGGCTGATTTTTGGGGCAAAAGATTTGATACAAATACTAAAGGTGTTTCGCTTGTCGCCGTATGTTCTCCATTGGCAGAATCATTGTTTGATAAAATGAAGGCAGAAGTGCTTGCGTCTTCAATAAACTTTTTTGAAGCAACGAAAGCGCAATCTTTTGGCAAAAACCGTGCTATAGACCTTTCAATAAGAAACAAAGTATTGTCTTCTTTAGATAGGGGAATCGAGGAAGCATACAAAAATTATTTAGTGGCGATGTCCAAGAAAGATAGAAATACTTATAATCTAAGGAATCTTTCTTATCACATTCCATATTCAATAGTTGGCATCTTTAAAAATCTCGTTCGTAAATGAAAATCCAAAATGTAGATGGCTTTATACACAATATAAATCCTTGATTATCAAATTATTTGTGATATTTGTGCTTAATGTTAGAAAGAAAAATATATAGATTCTTTTTAACTTTTTCTGATACCGAAAGGTTTGATCTTAGAATTTTTATTATTTGTCGAAAACTGTTCTTTGATAATAATGAGTCAAACAAGGCGTTTTCGCTTTCAATATACCGCTCGTAAGTTTGCTGATAGCTTTGACTCTTCAATATTTCTTCAAGATTTGCATCGTCTATCGCAAAATCCTTGGAATCAATTTTTTGAATTAATCGAGTTCCTTTCTCGCTCATGGATAAGATACAAGAAACCCCAGCCGAATCATTTTGAAATCTTTGTCCCCAAAAATCTCCGATTCTAATATCTGCTATTCCAAGATTTTTTCTTGCGAGGCAAGCAAAGCAAGGTTCATTAAACATTTTTTTAGAATAATACACTTCAAAAAAAGGATCACCCACCCGCTTTGTAATAATTGTTCTATTTTTGAATTGGATTTCATTGCATGAAAGATGCCAGCCATATTTTTTGCTTCTAAAGGAAATGTGTTCAATTTGATCATTATTTTTATTCATGTAGTCTAAATATTTTTGCCAGACATAAGGACTTGTGACTCCGTGACAAAAAATCTCGATGAAAACGAAGCTGTTAATGTCCTTTTTTAGAGCATCCACTAATAATTTGAAACCATAAATTTGGCATGGTGTACCGAAAATAGCAAACTTTGTGTTCGGCAAACTATTTTTAATCAGTTTACATGCGATGCTTGAATTAGATTGAAAATATTTAGAACCCCTTAACGCTTCGAGATCTTTTTCGTTTTTAACCGCAATATGTTCTGAAGTGTTGCTCTCATAATTGTAAGCACACCCAATTATTGTATAGCCTTCTTTAAACAATATTTGCGACAAATAGAAGCCAACCCCACCAGAAGCACTTTGATATAATGACTCAGTTTTTAATAAAAAACCAAATTTGCTTTGTATGTTTTCTGAATTAAAAAATTTATCTATGTGAGAGTAACATACTGATTTGCACTTGCCGCACTCAATGCACAGAGATTCATCGATATAGGGAATGTAGAATCCCTTTTTGTTTTGAATCATTTTGATGGCCGATGTTGGACAAATGGCGGCACAAGCTCCACATCCAGTGCACGGCCTAGCCCTATTAAAATTAACATTATTTTTCATCGTACAATCCTCGCAAAGAATCCAATATATATTTTCCAGAACTTTCTTTTATCTTGGATAGTTTTTTTAATACAGTAGAGTAATCTATGTCTTTAATAACTAAATCATCGTTAATGCTTTTATATTGAGATGTCAATTTGAGTAATTCTAATAAATCGGTAATTCTTGATGTTTGAGGAACGCTTCGTCCATAATCGCGTTCTAAAACAATAAAATTTTTGTTGAAAAGAATTGAAAAGGCAATTCCGTGAAACGAGTCAGTAATAATGCTTTCGGCCGTATAAAACAAATGGACAAATTCCTTTGGACTAATATTCTCAAGGTGAGTAACTCCTTGCCGTTTTATGGAATGACTGAAATCAAATTTACTAATTAATAAAATATCAGCGATGGTGGAATTAAGGAGATTATTGATTTTATCCATATAATCACACTTTGGCTCGTTGAGGAAATATAAAAGAACAAATGGCTTCCTTACATTTTTTTGGACATCGATAAAATTAGTCCAGAAAGACTTGCCAACTAATAGAACGGGATCAATACACACCACCGAATCATAACCATATGATTTTAATATCGCCTTCCCACTAGATTCTCTAACTGAGAATTTGCTAATCAACCTTAACCTTTTAATGAGTGTTTTCCGGTTGTATTTGGGGACAAAATCTACCCCGAAACTAACTCCATAGGAGATATTTTTGTGTTTTGGTGAGAAAGATAGAAAATTAATTTTCGACAAATTTAAAACAGTGGGATTCCAAGCCTGATCGCTACCAACAAAAAAAGCTAGGCAATTGGGTGTACTTGCCAGTGATTTTAAGCGTCTATATGAACAAAAAAGAGGAGAAATATATTGATTGGTGAAATCATCGAATAAAGACAATGAACCAGAATCATATTGTTTACTTTTTTTCTTATTGAAATGTTTTTTCAAATTTTCTTTGAAAAGATGCGGTATCAAAATGCTTTTTGAAATATTTATCGTTTTGCTTTTTATTTTTAATAATAAAGCAGAGAACCCTTTTTCTTGTCGATCAAAAACAATACAGCCGGTTGCAGACTTTTGAGTAAGAAATGACTTTAAAGCATATGCTTGAAGCGACGAGCCATAATTGTATCCTTGATAAACTGTTATTAAGCCAATAAAGTTGTCTGTTTGTGTTTTCATTTCGTTATGCAAATAATATCATATTTTTTTAATATGAAACTACGCAATAATCGGAAAAGTCTTTGTTCAAAAATACAAATGCTTTTGATAAAGGACAAAGTAAATCACTTTTTTGAAGGAGCAAAACGATAACGAATAATTCTTAAAAGCGTCATTACTGATTTGATTGGTGCTCTAAGAAAATATTTAAAAAAAGAATACTTATTGGCTGAATTTTTTTCGAAGAGTTCGTTATGGACTTCGAGATTGCTTTTCTTAAGTAAATATAAATAGGCGTAGAAATTGTCAAAATAATTAAAATAAGCAATTTTTGCTAATACTGAATCTCTTTTCTGAAAATATGTATATTGACGAAAGAAGATAGAACACATATCTATCGCCTTGATTGCGATAAATCGATTGCTGTCAGAATTCACATTACTATAGTATTTATATAGGACATTGGGCAAAAATACTACCCGATTAGCTTCATAAAAAATTATATATGCCAACGCTTCATCTTCTGCCATAATTCCCTCAGGGAATTTATATTTTTTTATAAATTCGTATCTAAAAAGTTTGCACCACGGACTTATGCACATAACATGCGAATCATTTTCATATATCTTTGACGCAGCTCTTCTTCCCGATAATTCTAATTTTTGATTCGGCCAATTTGGGACAAACGAACCATTTATATTGTTTTTCTCATACTTGCATACACAAATATTTGCCGCCTCAATGTTGCTATATAAAATCTTGATATAATTCATATCAATTGAATCGTCCGCATCTATAAAAGCAACAAAATCACCATTTGCACTTTTTATACCGAGATTTCTTGCAGAAGCAGGCCCACCGTTTTCTTTTGAAAGCAGCCTTCCTCGCTTGTCTTTATTGATAAAATCTCTAATCATGTCTTTACTATTATCTGATGAGCCATCATCGATAAAAAGAAACTCAAGATTCTCATAAGATTGAAATTTCAATGATTCGAACGTCCTCGACAAATAATTTTCAGCATTAAAGACAGGGATGATAACGCTAATAAGGGGAGCGAATATTTTTTTAGTCATAAATTAAACCACCATTGATAGGTATGAAGCATTTATAACGTCTGCCTCTATTTTCTTAAATATTTTTTCTCTGTCTGAATCGCTAATAATTCCGCCTTCATATATTATTTTATATTCCTGATACATTCTATTCGAAGAATATTTAATTCTTGCTCTCGATTCAATATTCTTTTTGAGAATTGGGCGATTAATGACTTTATGCAATTCCCTCGCAAGAGAAGAAACGTCGCCAAAAGGCACGAACGAAGAGAATTCTGGAATCGCGATTGTCTCTGGACCTCCCGCTTTAAAGCCAATCACCGGTGTACCACATGATAAAGACTCAGCCACCGGCATTGAAAATGTTTCCCACTGACTCGTAATTACTGTTACATCCGCCAATGAGTAAAAAGCAGCCAATTCGGATTGGTTTTTGATTGGTGGGAGTTTAATCATATTTTTGGGCAATTCCTCGGCTATTTGATCAAGAGAAGCTATCAAAAAAATGTAATTTGAATTTTGCTGACATCTATTTGCTAGTTCAATATAGTATTTAGAACCTTTCATTTCGTTGTGAAATGAGGCAGTTACATGTAAAATAATTTTTTTGCCAAAGACACCGAAATTATTCTCCAATATCTTTCTTGCTTCTTCATCGAATCTAAAATCATTGCTTACGCCGTTCAATATCGTATTGATTTTGTAATTTCTAAAAATCGGACTAGTTATAGCTTCATCCCTTAGCCAAGGAGAAACGGCAATTAAATCTAAATTTTTAAAACCATCGAAAGACCGATACATCTTTTGCCAAATTTTATGGGGTGTATTACTTTGTGGTGCCAAATGACAATGAATGCACCCAGGATTGTTTTTCCATTCTCGGCATGAATAAGAATGCCCCCCGCAATTACCAATGAAGAGATTCTCGGCATGAAGAGTAATGACCACATGAGTATCCAACGATTTTAAGAACATTAAAAGAATATAATTATTTGCATAATAGTCGTTTAAACAATGCAAATGGATAAATTTTGGTTTTGTTTGCTTTATAATTCTTATAATTTCAAAAGTTGAGAAAAAATTCATGCCATAGGGATTTTTCGTGATGTTATTAATAAAGTGCGAAATATGCGCTTCTGTTTCTGAACAGACCTTTGCTACATTTATTTCTTCGCCATTGTAATGATTACGGCCGTAGATTACCGCACTTTTGTAACCATCTACAAGAAGGTTGTTATAAAGCTCTTTGATTATCTTTCCAGTGCTTCCTTGACCATAAACATTATTAATTATGAGCGCATCCAGAGGCACGATTGATTCATGGTGAAGGTTTTTTAGTGAATTTGATTCTTCTAGAACATTTTTGCTAATTGGGTGGAAAGCAAGAGCGAAGAAAACAAGGTTAAGTACATATAATCCAGACCCAGAAGACAATACCGCGGCCTCAACAATACCGGTCATCATGGAAACTATAAATGCAGTAAGGGCTATTTTTTGCGAAGTCTTCACAATTTTATACTCTTTTGTGTAATACATGAATAAGACTGATATAAAAAAACAAGTTAAAATCATCACAACTGGACCATATGCCACCCAAGTATCAAGAATAGAATTGTGATATTGGAAATTACCATTAAGGTTGGAGTAATTTCCTAAAATCGGGAAGCGCATAATTCCTTGATAGGCATCAACCCAAACAGAAAAACGAGAGTCGATTGATTTGTAATCATATGTATTTGAACCGCCCTGGCTTATTAAACTATATAAGTAAATCAATGGAATATAGAATGTGGTGAATATCATTGGAAAAGAAGACACAAAAATAGAAGAAGGCCAAGAGGCGACAAATCTTTTCTTCTTCCAAAACATAACCAGATAACAAACTACACCAACAAAAATCGCCAACAAAGGACCGCGACTTCCGGTTCGAAATAGAAAGTACATAATTACGATGCCTAGTACTCCGCAAAGAATCCTCAGATAAAGGGAATGAAAAGCAACCACTCCATACATAAGAATAAGAAAACAAGCGCATAAAACCAAAGCCGCATAATTTGGATTTACTAAATTGAAATACAAAAGTTTCCCAGTATTGCCGAGAAACCAAACCTTTCCTATTCCTTGAATATATGAAAAAAGAAATATTAATGAGAGGGCAAGAACCATAGATATGATAATGCGGATAACAATAGGATTTTTATTACTAAAAACGATATTAAAAAGAAAGATAAGAGAGGCATAAAAGACAAATAGCTTAATGAAAAAATCAAAAGTAATAACCGTATTCAGTTGATAAGCAGTGATTAAAACATTAATGCCTGATATAAGAAAAATAGCGAGCAAGACGAGCAAATAAATGAATGGCTTACTTTTAATAAGATATGCAAATTTAAACTTGTTATTGATTAAAATCAGCGTCGCTTTTATTAAAAACCACAATGCCAAAATTATGAAACCAGCCTTAAAAAACAATGAGGAAATATTGTTCAATTTGAAGATAGAGAATGTGATGTTTATGCAAGTGAATAAGACCATGGTGGATAAAAAAAACTATCATAATTTTTTAGGAGAACCTTGGAATAATTTAGAAGTAATTTCTTCATATCAAAAATTAATGGGTAAAAATGAAATTGAACCATTCATAATTCTCCATACCTCGTCATCCCATTTCATAATTTTTAATGTCAGTTCATCCATTTCTATTGATTGAAGAATAAAGTTCTCATCTATTCCAAGCGAAATGGCTCTAAAACAATTCGAAATTGCGTTAGTGTATCCATCTCCATCTTCAATTAAGTCATGTTTAGAGGATGTGGAATTAGATTGAACTAACAAACTGCCTCCTGACAACAAATTTTCGAAGGATATGTTTGAAATACTTTTTCCATCATTAAAACCAACGAAAGAAGAAGAAACAGCTATATTTAGTCCTTTGGAAGATATGGAAGATAGTGAGGCAGAATCTTTGATTTTCGCTAATTCGCTATTGTTGCCTAATACGCCGACAAACCCTCCAGAATACATTAAAGAAGTGTTTGAATATTGAATACTTGTTCCAGTATTAACGTTGTGGGAATAACAGTTATATACTTCTCCTGAATCTAAT
>Ga0172381_10005355_pt1 | contig 13041 bp, 7 predicted proteins | sample Leawel6488metaG_FD_119754 | JGI IMG/M metagenome (GOLD analysis project Ga0172381, IMG submission 119754) | Leachate microbial communities from a municipal landfill in Southern Ontario, Canada - Leachate well 64-88 metaG | ecosystem: Engineered > Solid waste > Landfill > Unclassified | place... | reverse complement strand
GTTGAGCGCGGCCAGGTCATTGCCAAGCCCAACTCCATTACGCCTCACACGAAGTTTACCGGTCAGGTGTACGTGTTGACGAGCGAAGAAGGCGGACGTCATAAGCCCTTCTTTAACGGATATCGCCCGCAGTTCTATTTCCGTACAACGGACGTTACCGGTGTGGCACACCTTCCGGAAGGCACAGAGATGTGCATGCCCGGCGACCACATCACCATCTCTGTTGAACTGATCACCTCGATCGCCATGGAACCCGGTCTGAAGTTCGCTATCCGCGAGGGTGGCCGTACGGTAGGCGCCGGAACCGTTTCGACGATTATCGAGTAAAAGATCCCGAATCGATCATTTCGTGAATGTCCCGGAGGTTACTCCGGGACATTTTTTATGGGTGCTCATCGACTCGATCAAAATGACCGACAGTCTAATCTTAACGAATTATGCTTTGCTTTTTCACCCGTTATAGGCTACAATTTCTTTCGATATGTTGCTGGCCAAGGAAGGCCGGGCATGAGAATACATCGAATGGAAGAGCGTCGAATGAACGACGATCGACCACGTTTCAAGGGGAGACGATATGCCCAAATTACGAGACATTCATAAGGTCCTCATTATCGGATCCGGCCCGATCATCATCGGTCAGGCCTGTGAATTTGATTACTCCGGAACCCAGGCATGTAAGGCGCTTAGGAAGTTGGGATATCAGATCATATTGGTCAATTCCAACCCGGCTACCATCATGACCGATCCCGGCATTGCAGATGTGACGTACGTCGAACCGCTTAATGTCCGGAGTCTGACCGAAATCATTGCCAAGGAACGCCCGGATGCTGTACTGCCGAATCTCGGTGGCCAGACGGCACTGAATCTTTGCTCGGAGCTCAGTAAGATAGGGGTTTTCGAGAAATACAAGGTTCGGGTCATCGGAGTCCAGATCGATGCCATCGAGAGAGGCGAAGACCGGATTGCCTTCAAAGAAACGATGAACCGTTTGGGCATTGATATGCCACGGAGCAAAGCAGCGTACAGCGTAGAAGAGGCGGAAGCTATTGCATCCGAACTCGGCTATCCGGTCGTCATTCGCCCGGCTTACACCATGGGCGGAACCGGTGGAGGACTGGTCTACAATCTCGAGGAACTCAACCTCATTGCCAACCGGGGAATCGCGGCCAGTATGGTCGGACAGATTCTGGTCGAGGAGTCTGTCCTCGGCTGGGAGGAATTGGAGCTCGAGGTCGTCCGCGACAGCAAGAACCAGATGATTACCGTTTGTTTCATCGAAAATATCGATGCGGTCGGCGTTCATACAGGCGACTCGTTTTGCTCGGCACCGATGCTGACCATCAGCCCTGAACTTCAGAAAAGACTTCAGGAATACTCCTATCGTGTGGTCGAGGCCATTGAGGTCATCGGCGGCACGAACGTTCAATTTGCCCACGATCCGGAGACCGGACGCATTGTCATCATCGAAATCAACCCGAGAACCTCGCGTTCCTCGGCCTTGGCGTCCAAGGCGACCGGGTTTCCGATTGCTTATATTTCCGCTATGCTCGCGGCCGGTCTGACGCTGGATGAGATTCCATACTGGCGCGACGGGACGCTCGACAAATACACGCCCTCCGGCGACTATGTTGTCATCAAGTTCGCCCGCTGGGCATTCGAGAAATTTCCCGGGTCCATTGATAAACTCGGCACGCAAATGCGCGCGGTCGGTGAAGTCATGAGCATCGGCAAGAACTATAAGGAAGCCCTCCAGAAAGCAATCCGTTCTCTGGAAATCGGTCGGTACGGATTGGGATTTGCTAAGGATTTCAACCGGAAATCTCTTGAAGAATTAATGGCAATGATGATTGAACCGACCAGTGAGCGGCAGTTTATCTTATATGAGGCACTCCGCAAGGGTGCGGATATCAATAGACTTTTCGAATTGACACATATAAAGACGTATTTTCTCGAGCAAATGAGAGAGTTGGTCCTATTGGAAGAAGAAATTCTTACTTATAAGGGCGGGACGCTTCCGGACGATTTACTCACAAGGGCGAAGAAGGACGGTTTTTCGGATCGTTATCTGGCGCTTCTTCTCGGGCGAAGCGAGACGGAGATGCGCGAACAAAGAACGGCACTGGGCGTAGTTGAAGGCTGGGAAGCCGTCGCGGTCAGTGGAGTGGAGAACGCTGCGTATTACTTTTCGACGTACAATGCGGCGGATACAACCACCGCGAGTGACAAGCCGAAGGTGATGATCTTAGGCGGCGGCCCGAACCGTATCGGCCAGGGCATTGAGTTCGACTATTGTTGCGTACACGCGGCCTTTGCGCTTCGTGATATGGGTTATGAGTCGGTCATTGTCAATTGCAACCCGGAGACGGTTTCAACGGACTACGACACCTCGGATAAACTCTATTTTGAACCGTTGACCGTCGAGGACGTCCTAAGTATCTATCAGAAGGAGAAACCGCTGGGCGTTATCGTACAGTTCGGCGGACAAACGCCCCTGAACATTGCGGCCGAGCTGGAGAAGGCAGGCGTGCGCATCCTCGGAACCTCACAGCAGACGATCGATTTTGCCGAGGATCGCGATCAATTCCGAAAGATGATGGAGCGCCTGGCGATTCCGATGCCTGAATCCGGCATGGCTGTCAATACTGAAGAGGCAATTGAAATTGCCGATCGCATCGGTTATCCGTTGATGGTGCGGCCGTCCTACGTGCTCGGCGGACGCGGCATGGAGATTGTTCGCGACGAGGAAATGCTTTGTAAATACATGAAAGCAGCCGTCGGAGTAACACCGGAACGGCCGATTCTGGTCGATCGCTTTCTTAACAATGCGACCGAGGTCGAAGCAGACGCGATCGCGGACGGCACGGATGCCTTTGTTCCGACTGTGATGGAGCATATCGAATATGCCGGCGTTCACTCGGGCGACTCTGCTTGTGTTATTCCGCCGGTCAGTATTTCGCCGAAGTTGATCGAGACCATTACCAACTATACGCGTCGAATCGCAAGTGAAATGAAAGTCGTCGGATTGATGAATATGCAGTATGCGATTGCCGACGGCGTCGTTTATGTGCTGGAGGCTAATCCTCGCGCTTCGCGCACGGTTCCTCTGGTTTCCAAGGTGTGTAACATTGCAATGGCGCGCATCGCGACGGAAATTGTCATGGCCGTGAGCGAGGGGAAAAAGTATGATATGAGCCAATTGGTTCATCGCAACATTCCGCATTTCGGAGTCAAGGAAGCCGTTCTTCCGTTTAATATGTTCCCGGAGGTCGATCCGCTCCTCGGCCCGGAGATGAGATCGACCGGAGAAGTCCTGGGTCTGGATATGTCGTTCGAACTTGCATATTTTAAGGCACAGGAGGCGACTCAATCGCCGCTTCCGAGCTCGGGCTGTGTCCTCATCAGCCTGAACGATAAGGATAAGGAGGCGGGCCTTAAAGCGGCACTTGAGCTGATCGGGATCGGCTTTTCGATTAAGGCGACCCACGGAACCTGCTTATTTCTGCGCGAGAATGGAGTGGAGGCCGAAGAGATCAAGAAGCTTTACGAGGGGCGTCCGAACATCGCAGATGCCATAGCGAACCGCGAAATTCACCTGATCATCAACACGCCGCGCTCCAAAATGAGTGAGTTTGACGATTCTTACATCCGAAAGATTGCGATCAAGAGTAAGATTCCATATATCACCACGATGACAGCGGCCCTGGCAAGCGCCAAGGGTATACGCGCCTTCATCGAAAACGGTTACTGCGAATCGGCGGTAAAATCGCTTCAGGAGTACCACGCGGGAATCCAGTAGAGCGAAACAATCAAATTCAATCGAAAGCGGCGGGTCTCCGCCGCTTTTGCGTTTCAGTGAAATTTTGCATGGGAACCGTGTAAGCAAACAGAAAAAAGTAAAATATATCACACAACTGCCAACAAGTGATACAATACAATTGGAAGGTTGTTCTTGTGTTTCCAAATGGAGGGGTAAACATGGATGAGGACATTTTCGAAGAAAAAAAGAAACTTTCTCCGGCTGCTCTGACTGCGATCATCGCAGGCGGAGTCGTGGTGATTGCCGTCATTGCATTAGTCGTGTATTTCGCATTCTTTCGCACCGGATCACTTGTCGATGACTGGCACGACGAGGGTGAAGTGGTTCAGTATACTTTTTACAAGGACAACAAGATGATCGTCGGCACGCCGTACGGCGACTATATCGGACAATATGTGTACGATAAGGAGACGCGAAAAGGAATTATTTCGATAGAAGGCGGGACCCTTGATTTTACTTTTGAGAAAGACAAGGTGATCCTCGGCAACGGGGGTATCTTAACAAGAGGGAGGATCAACGTGGTCCACATAACGGTCCCTCCGCAAGAAAGCACCGAGGAGACTGAGACAACAACGACGCCGACCGAGACAACGCCGGCCGTTGTAACGACCGAGACCGCCGCCGCTACCACGGTGCCCGAGACGACTGCAACCGCTACCACAGTGCCCGAGACGACTGCAGCCGCTACCACCGTGGCGGAGACGACCGCAGCGATCACCGTACCGGAGACCGCCGCGGTGACCACCGTGGCCGAAACCACGCCCGCAGCCGCCACTACCGACACGCCGATCGCGACCGTGTCTTTTCCTACCTTTGGTTTTGTTCTGCCCACCTTTACGTTTGGAACGACTTTTCCGACGTGGTCTTTCGTCGTCGGAACGCCGGTCGAAGGAAATTGGACAGATCCGGCAACCGGGGAGTGGCTACTGCATTTTTCAGAGGATGGAATATGCACGATCACATGGGGAACTTGGAGTTACGGTTCTTTCGAGTATGAGTATAATTTCTTTTCCGGCTCGGGGACAATGACTGTTTATACTTCGGATTTTGAATTCCAAGTTACCGGTGATGAAATGATTCTGAAAAATATTACAGCGGACACGGAGCAACTCTTCACGCGGTCGACCTGATCCCGTGATGGGAGCCAAAGAAAGGCGATCCCCGGATTCGCACAGCCCGAATTGATCCCAATAATGATCCCGGACCCTTCTTCTCGAATGTTGTCGGGAAGAGGGTCCGGGTCCTTTTCGGGTTAATCAAGGAAGGCATGGTGAAAGGAGATCGGGAGCATTATTGCTTTTTTCGCCGGCTGGGATTATTCTAAGGAGTGTTGCGAAAATGACCGGAGGGCGGGATCTTAAGATATGAAAGAGAATCAGAACGGCAGAAGAAGCGTCATGGCGAGCGCGAAAAGGATCGTGATCAAGGTCGGCACATCGACGATCACCTTTGACAATGGTCGGATGAATCTTCGGAATATCGATCGGTTGGCACGCGCGATCTCGAACCTGATGAACAGTAGTAAACAGGTCATTCTCGTGACCTCAGGCGCGATCGGCGTCGGCGTCGGCTGTTTGGATCTGGACAAGAAACCGACAGAAATGCGCGATAAACAAGCGGTTGCCGCGGTCGGGCAGTGCGAACTGATGAATGTATACAGCCGCTGCTTTGCCGAATACAGCCATGTCGTCGGTCAGATCCTTCTCACCAAGGACGATCTGGATGAGACGCACACAAGGACGAATATATCAAATACGATGGAGTCGCTTCTGGAAAAGAGCATCTTGCCGGTCGTCAACGAGAACGACACCGTTTCCACGAACGAGATTCTATATAACGGCACTTTTGGCGACAATGATACGCTGTCGGCTCATGTAGCCTGCCTGATGCATGCGGATCTCTTGATCATACTTTCCGATATTGATGGTCTTTATGACAATGACCCCAAGGGCAATGCTGAAGCCCATCGAATTCCGGTCGTATGCCATATTGATCAGAATATGCTGGACCACACAGGCGGAGCCGGAAGCAAGTTGGCTACGGGCGGAATGTACACGAAAATCAAGGCGATGTCGCTTGTTGTTTCGCAGGGTATTGCCGGTGTGATCGCCGAGGGCTCTCAATCGCAGATTCTGGAGGATATCCTCGAGGGCGCGGACATCGGGACGTTTTTCGACCCGTCGTGTACCGTGGATATCACATCTTCTATTTCGGTGACAAACGGTTGATCTGCGCATCCGATTTTTTCAACGGTTCGTTTTCGATTTCAATGGAGAAACAATCCACTTAACGGCGTGGACCGCAAACATTGTCAGCCCGGAGGAGCAGGCGGGGGCGTCGGGGGTTCCGGCGTCGGCGTCGGCTCCACATGGAACGTGCACGTGTTGGACGGGGTCAAGGAATCTCCGATAATGAAATACTCCGTCACGGTGGTTCCCGCCTCTTTACAATATTGGTTCGCAAGCTTCCCCGATGAAGTGCAGACATTAAGGTATATAACGGTGTCGGGCTTAACAAATTCTGCGGCCGGAAGTTCCAAGTGAATTTTCTGCATTACAAAATCCCAAATCTCCATTGCGTTGTTCCGATCGGCTCTCAGTACGGCTGTTTGTCTGAGACCGTTGTCAAAGCCATACCATACCGCGGCCGCGTAATAGGGTGTAAAGCCGCAGAACCATTTGTCGCGAATGTCGCTGGTATCGACCTCCGTTGTTCCGGTCTTGCCCGCAACAGCAATGTTCTCCCCGGATGAATTCGAAATCGTATGAACATGACCGCTCGCGGTTCCCCCGGTAATGACCCCCTTCAAAATGTCAGACATGAGAAAAGAAGTCTCCGGAGAATAAACGGACCAGGAGTCCGGGTGTTTTTCGAGAACGATATTGCCGGCCGCGTCAAGGACCTTCGTATAAGCAAAAGGCTCGCGATACGTTCCCTCATTGGGGAACGTGGCGTATGCGGCCGCCATCTCGAGCGGGGAAACGCCATACAAAAAGCTGCCGATCGCCGTAGACGGGTTTTTCTCGGTCATGCGATCGATCCCGACTCTCTTCAAATACCACAAAGCGATTTCCTCGTCCCGCTTGAAAAGATCGGTCCACACCTGAACGGCAATGGTGTTGCGCGACGCAGTAATCGCTTTTCGGATCGTCATCGGACCGTTATAGGCGCCGTCCGCATTTTTAGGCCAAACATTATTCGGGTTTTGGGGATCCAGATATGACTTTTGGTCCACATAAATGGTGGCCGCTGTAATCAGCTTCGTCTGAAATGCCGGCGCGTAATCGATCAACGGTTTGATCGAGGAGCCCGGATCGCGGAACCCTTTTACCGCGCGGTTAAAGGGAAGGTTTTGCACCTTTTCTCCATAGCCCCCCGCCATACCGGCGATCGCTCCGGTCTGAACATTGATGATCACCATTCCGCCCTGGGGCTTCTCGGGAAGATTTTCGAGTGCTCCCGGATCCTTCTGAAAAAAATCCTGATTCGTGAATGCTTCGTCGATCACCGACTGAACCGTGGGTTCCAAGGTCGTATAAATCTGGTAACCACGGTTCAAGACAAGCTTCTCCGCCAGCGCTTCGCTGATGTTACGCTCTGTCTGAAGATCTGAAATGACCTGTGAGATGACGTACTCAACAAAATACGAATTGATCGTGGTTGCGGACGTCTGACGTCTGGCCTTGAACACCAATTCAGTATTCAGCGCGTTGTTGTACTGTTCGTCCGTTATCATCTGAAGCTCATGCATCTTTTCGAGAACGATACGCATTCTGCGCATTGCGTTCCGTCTGCCCGATTCGCGAAGCGGGTTGTAGTACGACGGGCTCTTCGGAAGGCCAGCCAGGAAGGCGCACTCGGGAAGCGTCAATTCCTTGGCGTCCTTTCCAAAATAGTTCTGCGCGGCGGACTGCACTCCGACGTAATTATTGCCCATCGGTGCCGAGTTGATATAGAGGTCGAGGATCTCTTCTTTTGTAAAGGATTCTTCGAGCCACATCGCCCGATACCACTCCTGAACCTTACGTTGTGCGGAGCGTTCGTCCTGACCGGAAATCAGTTTCACGGTCTGCTGTGTGATGGTTGAGCCGCCGTGAGAGGGGGACCCGGAGTTGAAAAGTGATGACAGAACGGCACTGGCGATTCGCTTGACGTCGATGCCGGTATGTTCAATAAACCGCTCGTCCTCAATAGCGATGATCGCCTCGTCGATATAGGTGTTTTTGATCTCGCTGAAAGAAATCTCAACACGGTCAACATTTTCGGCTCCGGTGAGACGTGCAATCTCAGTACCGTTGATATCGTACACGAAGGAGGTCTTCTTGCTATCCGACTGAATCACGTCGGCAATTTCCACGGGTGTCGTTGTCGTCACATAGCCGACCAGCATACCGGCGCCGAATCCGCCGACGATAAAGGTAATACACAGGACCAGGACCAGAGCAATTTTCAAAATACCCAATATTGCGCCGATCAGTTCACCGTACCACGTTCTCCGGTGTCCCGCGCGTGTCGGCTTCCCGTGAAGCCGGGTTCGAAATTCATCCGCAATGGCCGAATGCTCCGGCATAACGGGTCGCGTGGAACGTTGACCGGGCTGTGATCTATCGGTAGACGTCGAGCGACGAGGCCCGCCCTGAGCATGCGCCGGAGTGGGAGCACCTTTCTGAGTCATCGTGCCGACCGGTCCGGATGCGCCGGATTGATTCGAATCATGCACTTCAGACCCTTGGGACTGAAGTACCGGACTGATCTCGCCTGAGACGGATTGAACCGAGCCCAATACGTCTCCCGCACCGGATTGATTCGAACTTGATCCTTCTCCCGTATCGGATTGAACCGAGCGGTGAATTTCTCCTACAGGAACTCTCTTGGTTGTTTCACTATCGTCCGGCAAAGCCGGATTACCACTGGACTTCTTCATTTGTTTCCTCATCGCCGATCATGCGCGGACATTATGATTCGGTTTTATCTGCCCTTTACTCGAAAACGCCCATCGTGCAATCGTTAAAACCATCCGCGCACACAAAACCACAATTATCATACCAATATTTCGAAAAGATGGAAAGAGAACGAGCCTTTCCGATATAATGATAGAAAAGAGACGGGCGGTGCTTTTTATGATTGAACTGGACTCGACTCAACACGTTATCCGGGCCTTCGGCCTGACGCCGGACGGATTTGCAATCGCCCGCGTCATGGATTCCGCCGATTCCGGGCTAGAATCCTCCATGGCGAGCATCAACCCGGACGCCGATCAAGTCGTATCACTTGCCTCCACGGCGAGTATCATCCCGGACGCCGGCAAGGAGGACCTGCAACCCTCCATGGCCGGACGCGTCGTGCTCTGCGATGGACTGATGCCCGGGGAGACCGCCGAAGTCCTCCTCGACGATATCGGAAGCCACATGTTGACCGCCCGGCTTGTTCAAATTCTCGAGCGCTCCCCCGACCGGGCCGAGCCCTTCTGCCCCGTCTACGACGAGTGCGGCGGCTGTACCTGTCAGGAAATCACCCATGAAGCCCTCTTGCGCGAAAAGCAGCGCCACGTCCGTGATTGCCTTCTTCGCATTGCCCGGATCCCCGAGGACCGTGTTGACGCCCTTCTGCGACCGATCCTCGCAGCCGACAAGCCGACCGGCTACCGTAACCACATGCAATACCAGGTCCGCATCGATGAAGCGAACGGCACCCTTCGTTTCGGACTTCACGCCAAAAAAACCCACGAAACCATCGCGACCCCTCATTGCGCGATCGCTCACCCTGTCGCCGACCTCATAAAGAACACGATCGAGCAATACCTGAATGAGCCGCAAGGCCGCGCCATTCGCGCGCGAATTCCGCCGCACGCCAAACTCATCGTCCGCGTCGGCACCCGGACCGGACAAGTCCTCTATCGACTGCAAATACCGGAGACCGGAGATTCCGGAACCCCGGGAACTTCGGATCGCCGCAACGGTTCAGCACTTCAAAACCATTCAACAAACCGAACACCCGTCCCGGGGGGCTTTGAAGGCATTCCGGAACGCCGGTCCGCCCCCAGAGACCGCTACCGCCTTGTCACCGTCGCCGATTTCGATGCCCGTATCCGCCAGGCCCTCCGCGCCGCCGCGCCGAATTACACCCTCGCGCAAAGCGAGATCGAAGAACAAATCGGCCCCCGTCGCTACTTCATCTCGCCGGAATCGTTTTTTCAGGTCAATACCGCCCAGGCCGAGCACCTCTATGACACGGTCCTGGAGTTTTTCGAAAAGACAAGCAAACCCCATGGTGCGACCGTTTCAGAGAATTCTGCGTCGGCACAAGCACCTTGCAGTGCGAAGGTTTCAGAAGATTTAGAGCCAGTACTTCCGGGAGCGAACGTTCTCGACCTTTACAGCGGCACCGGGAGCATCGGCCTCCACCTGTCCGCCCGCGCCCAACGGATCATCGGCATCGAAAGCAGTGCGCAAGCCGTCGAAGACGCCCGCCGCAACGCCCAAATCAACGCCGTCCCCAACGCCGAATTCCACGTCGGCCTCGCCGAAGACTACGACTACGAGAGCCTAAATCTCCAAGGTCCCCTGACCGTCGTCCTCGATCCCCCTCGAAAAGGCTGCTCCCCGCGCCTCCTCGAGAAACTCGTCGCTCTCGCCCCCGACCACATCCTCTACGTCTCCTGTGACCCCGCGACCCTCGCCCGCGATCTCCGCCTCCTTATCGAAAAAGGCTACCGCCCGGAGGCCGCCCAACCGGTCGACATGTTCCCGTGGACCGGGCATGTGGAGACTATATGCTTGATGTCGAGTGTTAAGGCATAAACTGGAAATTGCAGGAGGAATGCATAATGAAAAAGTTTGCAATATTATTATATCCAGACTTCTCTTTGCAAGAGATAACCTGTCTTACATCTGCATTGACACTCTGGTTCGGCGAGAAGATTGATTTTATCGCAAGTGAAAACAAGGAATATTTTAGCGAAGAAGGTTTCCGTGTCATCCCCACCAAAACAACGGCAGAAGCGAAGATAAGGGACTACGATTGTGTGATTTTACCGGGAACGATCCATCCATTACCTGCGTTGTTTGATAATGAATTGATTGATTTTCTTAAGAGTGGAATGGATTCAAATGTTGTTTTCGCAGCGATCTCATCCTCTCCGATTTTGTTGTCTAAAGCAGGGATCCTTAATGGCAAGAAGTTTACTTCGGGTTATTTCATGCAGATGGCGGACACTTTTGAATTTGTGGAAAAAAGTAACTTCATACACAAAGGAGTCATTGAAGACGGAAATGTCATAACGGGTATCGGGATGTTTTTTAGAGAATTTGCTGAAACTGTACTACGAAGGTTTGGATATGATATCGGGGAAAATTTTATGCGTGACAAGCCGGAAGATTTCACAGAAGAAGAATTGACATTCTATTGGTCGGAGGATGACTATCAGGAATTTTTGGTGGAACTGAAAGCTTACACCCAATAGAGACAAATTCAATTTTATAGGGCTAATTTATTCGCCAGTTGACTCTCTCTCTCCAACAAGATTGTGGTTGCCTTATAATCTCTCACGAGATGAGTGCAGGTTCTTCTTTTACTGTAAGGTTATCATCAGAGTAGTCTTGAGACATTTCGAATACCTCCAATCATTGCAAATAGGGGGTTTGGTACAGGTAACTTAGCAAAGTGTCTATAAAATGGTTGACGACCCCTTGGTATCCATAAAGATGAAAGCATGCTCATTACCGTTCGCGAACGAACGCAAATGCGAACGAAAATATTATCGTTTGATTTTGCGTTCGTAATAGGCTAAAATGTGAACGATAAGGCTGAAAGGGGTGTTCGTGATGCGGGAATCCAGAATTTTGGAGTATAAGAGAAGCATTTCACATACCTATCTGAAAACGGTTAGTGCGTACGCAAACTATGGAACGGGCGAAATCAAGTTCGGAATCGATGATCATGGGAAAGCCGTTGGGATCGTGAATCCGGATGAGGCTTGTTTGAGTATTGAAAACCAAATCAATGACAATATAAGCCCAAAACCAGACTTCTCTCTTACGATCAACAAAAGAACAGGCGTTATCACACTTGCTGTGAAAGAGGGCCTACATAAACCATATTTTTACAAATCAAAGGCATATTGCAGGAACGATTCAGCAACGGTTGAGGTGGATACACTGGAACTAAATCGTCTGATTTTGGAAGGACAGAACCAAACGTTTGAAAGCCTGAAAACAAAGAATCAGGATTTGTCATTTCGCCATCTCGAAAAGGCAATTCAAATGATACTAGGTATTCAGGCATTTTCGAAGGATATTCTGAAAACGCTCGAATTGTACTCAGATAACGAAGGCTACAATAACGCTGCTGTACTTCTCGCAGATGAAAATGATTTCTTCGGAATCGACATGGTAAGATTTGGAGAGAACATCAATATCCTACAAAATCGCGAAACCATTGAGCATGTTTCCATACTGGAGCAATTCGAGAAAGCGATGAAGATATACCGTCAATACTACCAGTATGAAGAAATAAAGGAGACTCGCAGAGATGTTGTCGAAATGATTCCGGTAGAAGCTTTCAGAGAAGCGATCGCCAACGCGATCATTCACAGAACATGGGACGTTGATGCCCATATCCGGGTGTCCATGCATCCGGATAGGATAGAGATCATGTCCCCCGGTGGACTTCCGAAGGGAATAACAGAAGACGAGTACCTTGAAGGGCAGGTATCCATACTGAGAAATCCCATTATCGGCAACGTTTTCTTCAGACTGCATCATATAGAACGATTCGGCACCGGCGTGAAAAGAATCATGCATGCATATGCAGACAGCGTTAAGAATCCTCAATTCGTGGTTTTCGATAATTCCATTAAAGTAACCTTGCCGCTTCTTGAGAAAAAAACTCTGCTAAGTACAGATGAACGTATCATCTACGATGCTCTTTCAGGCCATAAAAGATTATCGAGCTCCGAAATCGCGACAGCAACCGGTTTCGGCAAAACGAAGGTGGTCAGCGTGTTGAAATCATTGGTTGAACAAGGGCTGGTGAAGTCGGTCGGAACCGGCCGTGGAACGAAATATATAACAAAATAGATCGATATGTTCCCATGGACGTTCCATGTGGAGACGGTAATGTGGATGCAACGCTTTTGCGGATTTTCAGATTAGTCTGTTTGAGGTTTGATTGAAAATCCACAATAAATCCGTCGAAATTCTTAATTTCAGGCACTTTTCGCGATG
>Ga0172381_10005354_pt1 | contig 13042 bp, 9 predicted proteins | sample Leawel6488metaG_FD_119754 | JGI IMG/M metagenome (GOLD analysis project Ga0172381, IMG submission 119754) | Leachate microbial communities from a municipal landfill in Southern Ontario, Canada - Leachate well 64-88 metaG | ecosystem: Engineered > Solid waste > Landfill > Unclassified | place... | reverse complement strand
TTTTGTTTTTGGTTTTGGTTTTAGTTCCGAATTCTGTTTTGGTTCCATTTCGAATTCACCCGCATAATAAATATGTTTAATATATTCGTTAATTCTATAGAATACACTTCCAAATAATGGATTAGTGTGTGCAATATCTACAACCATTTCAAAATATCTGACTATTAAATATATTTGTCACATTAACACGTAACTTTGAAATTTTGGTGACTTCATCATTATGTAGCATAGTATTATATTTGATTACACGTTTTATAGAATCAATTATTTCCAATCCTTTGTTCATGAAATCATATGTTTTTATATTCGGGACCGCGCCAGGAAGTGGTGTATCCAGCTGTCGCCGTATATTTGTATATAGTTTATCCATGAATTTGTTAGTAGTCATAAGTCCGTTTGATAATTTGAATAAATCAATATTATCATCTGATAATATTTTAGTATCCAGTGATTTTAGAAATTCGGATGTATTGTCGTTCAGCGTCCTAATTTTATCTTCCAAAACATATCTCCTGCAGTCTGGAAGTAGTTCTAGTTTCAGTGAGTTTAGATATTCAGTTTGCTCGTGGTTCTCGTCGTCCGAGTCATCCCCAGTTGTGTCACGTCTAGTCACATGCCCGCAACTATATTTTGTCCCTGTGACAAGACGCATATAACGTTTTCTATCGAAATATTTCTTGATATACCAGTACGCATACCAAAATACAATTATACCTAATATACCTGCTGTAATTAGTCCAAAATTGCCCGAATTCATTTACTAAAAATTAAAAAAATAATTAAAAAATCATATTGTTATTATTTTTTCGTACAGTGTTTCGTTCGGTGTCAGTGTTATATTCAAAGCTTCAGTTAATATATCATAATATAATTTGTTTAAGTCTGTCACCATATTAATGACGTTTCGTCCAAAATATGTTCTATAATCGTCAATATTTATTTTAGAAGTTCTCCATGAAATGAAATCTCGTGATTTCCTATCAATATATTCAATAAATGTGTTATTTGGTGTGAGCACATCATGTTTTTGCAAAAATTCCTCAACTAATTCAATAATATTTTCAGAAAATATTTTATTACCGTATTCACCTTCGCACAATACAAAATATATGTTGACTATTCTGCCAACATTTGCCTGGACTATTTGTTTTGTTTTTATTAATTCCTTTGTCTCGAAATTTATATTTAACATATTAACTATTACCGCATTATAATCAAACAATATTTTTGGAATGGTTGAAGTGTATTCGACTGGTTCAATTAATAGTTTAGTTCCGTTATAATCAATCATCTGTATCATTTTGCTTGTGTAATCTTCATAAACCACATTAATATCGTGAAATTCATTTATAGTTGGAAAAGAATATTTTCCATTTTTGCTTTCGATCATCGCCTCATATATTTTTATTGTGTACACCTCTGAATCAAATGTCCAGTATATTTTTGGAGACATATATATTTTATTGTTGCTGATGAATCCGTGAATATATTTTTCATAAATAATGAATATTAAATGTTCAGTTATCGTCAAATATGTAAATAATTCACGTACATTTAAATTCATTTTTGCTTCTAGCTCAATTCCAGTTGTTTTTTCGATAAATTTGAAGAAAGAATATTGTGTCGATGTTTTGGATATTCTTTGCACGAAGAACGATTTTATTTCAACATTTTCGCTGAATATTAATGGGGCATTATTTGTCAAATTGAGAAATATCATATAATCCTCATTAGTTTCACTTTGTAATATCAATACATAATCTAAATTTGGATCGTACTCATTCAAAATCAAATATGTGTTGCTCAATGGATCGCGTCTAATGATAAATGGATCTTTATTATATGTTGTTCGACAATATTTTTGTAATCCAGTTAATATATTTAGTTTGAGAAGATAATAATTAATAATTGCGTTTTTCATTTCTTCCGGAACTTTGCACCGGCGGCCTTTCGTTATGAATGGATTATAGAGAGTGATAGTTTGATTTTCATATTTATTATTTATCGTCGATCTGTATTCTGATTCAAGTGAGTCCGCGCAATAAATATACTGTGTTTTATTTGAAGCCTTTGCTGTGCACCTGACAATGCACATTTGATTTGGAAAATGATGAAAGTTTAAAAATCCAAAACGTTCATATGGGCAAAACAAATATAGTCTCTGAGTGGGAATTGTTTGATTTTGGACATTCGTCACAGATTCTGGTATTTCTTTTTTCAAATAATTATATTCGGAATCAGATATTCTCACAACACGTTGTTCAACTTTTTGACATAAACTGCTGAAGGCTCTTGGTGCCGCGACTCCAGGTATTATTCTATTTCCAAATAGTGATGGATCTGAATCGACAAGTAGCTTTAGCGCGGCTTTATGATTCATCGATTTGTATTTTGTTCGTAACGATTTGACTGACATATCATATTTAGCTAGTGCCGAAACTGAATCAGAATTAAATGAGTTAAATTGTGGCAATATTAATTGTAACATAAAGAATGCTTCGTCTAAATTAAATACATCGGATATTGTTATTGCCAGATCTGAATCAGTCACAGCTCCAATATGTATTGCACAGAGAAATTCTTTGCTTACTAAACTCTGGGTTATAAATTCGTGTGCTTTATTAATATATTCATATTTGACACGTGTTCCTGGGTTATTGAAATCATAACCATTGAACGTTATCGATGTTTTTGTTTTTACACTTGATTTCAATAAAGATGGTTCTATGAATAGTCCAGAAATAGAATCGATTTGTGTATAATTAATTCCGTTAACTATCAGTGATAACGATATTGATGTCCTATGAAACGTATAATGCGTGTACTCAAATTCAAAACTGTAAACGCATTCATTCAATTTCAATCGTTTCATATAATTTAATCCATTTGCGTCAATCCAAGATTTGCATACATCCGAAATTACATCAGATGTGTTGGAACTATTTGTATTTGTAAATATGAAATTTACTGTTCCATTGATGAATATTTCTATTCTGCTCAGAATAATTCCGATCGACAATTCCATACCAATATAAATGGAAACAGTATTATATTTACTCGATATACCTTTCCAAACATTACTAACATATTTGCCAGTTTTTAAATATTGATATGGTCTCGGTTTTTGTTTAAATGTGTCTTCAGTATCAGAATGCATCGTTATTTTTCTAAAATCATCTTTGATGTGAGTCTGATTAAATAATTTAGGTATATGGAGATATGTTTGATATGGTAACATAGCACTGAATGCCATTTTTGAAATAACTGGGTGTATAGCAACTGGTTTTAATTTTCTCGATATACACGATTTTACGTACATCGCCGTATTATAATACTGTTTATAGAAATTGTTTTCATAATTACCATAAAATATTTCGTTGCTTGCATTTATGATTATATCCAATTTCGATGTTCCTATAGACAACATTGAAGCAAATTCATCGTCATATCCACAATACCTAAATATAATATTTTTTATGTCGATTTTAAGTACATATCCAACGATATACTTGACGATCATATACGTAAATGATTTAAACAAAACTATATTTTTCGCAAATATAACATCGTCGATAATTTCTATTTCTCCGATTGCAGCGTTGTTTTTAGTTTCGACCAACATCGATAAATCTGTATAATTTGATTCTAATATAAATTTAGGCATGGAATCAGCGAAACGTATCTTTTTTATATGTTTAAGTTCTTTCTTATTGAGTTTATTTGAGATTATATTAATTTCCGACGTACTAATATAATCTTTTTCCTCGAATGAAAGCATTTAATAATAAATAAATTTTTTGTTATAACTAAATGATCTTCGAGAAAACAAGAACGGAGTATACTCTGAAAGAACGTGATTTTACAGTGGATCAGTTAAAATTATTCGATATTCATTGCTTGCAACGACATGGATTGTTGATCACAGTCAAATATGATCTCACTGACAAAGATTTTCTTGCCATATCAGAAATAATTGGATCCGAATATTCCCTTCCGATGAAGTATTTGAAACCAGATTTATCCGCATGCAGATATATTTCTCAAAAATCTCAATTGTTTGGAGATGAAAACAATATGGAGAACGCGTCAATAACAATTGAACCATTGAATAATAATATATTTAACACACTGATTGCATACATTCCAATAAATCAAAATCTGCCACTTGGAACAATGTTCACGTTAAACGTCGAAACTCCATATCAACCAGTCGGAGATAATATTCCTGAACAATTAATGTTATATTCAGATATAATAGTAACAGATGAAAATATTGGTGAAATAATTCCGTTCAATAGATCAATTGAATTGGGTTCGATCGACGTTGGGTCAAAATTATTTGGAAAATTCGTTGTGTCGGATGTCGATTTATCTGTTTCAATGTCGAGAGCTTTGTTCAGTTTCAAGCGTCCTGCTATTAATAAGTTTGAAATAATCACATATGATTACGTTGGAAAAACTCCAGAAGATATTTTAAGGATGATTGCATCTGGACCCGCAGTTTCAGAATATACGGCGAAGTTTATAAACACGATATTAAAATGATTCATATATTCTGTTTTATTTTTATTTCAAATGAGCTTACATGATTTGTTCGAATCAAGAGCTACAAATCTAAATTCTGATACAATTGATTCAATACAATTCAAATCATATGTCACGCCAAGTGGTTCGATCAATGCCAGTGGAAATTGTTATTTGAACGCATTTCTTCCTGCTAATTATGCATCATTTATCATAAATAATCAAATTTCTGGTTCGCTGTTCGAGTATCTGTTCTCGTTCATAACTGACAAAAACTTTATATCAAAATTTTACATAAATTCAAAACTGGATGGAGTGAAAATATTTGACATGAGGTCAACTCTCGAGACCATGTCAGATCACCCATATTCAATGATGTATTGGAATATTGGAAGAAATAATATAACCGCAGATACAGCAAAACAAGTTTCATCACTATTTTGTCAAAGTTTCAATAATTTGATTGATTATGTTTTAAAAAATAACATCAAGACAGTTACTTCAGCGTATTCTGAATTATATTCAAGTTTATTTAAATTAAATGATAAAATATATGATTTCTGTTCATATACGTTAATGTTACCAAGTATTTTGAATTATATGTCGGTTAATTCAAATGTATTAACCAATAACGCATATGATAAATTAAATATCGTACAAAAGGGAACTAACATTTTGAAAACATCAAATAAGGTTGTCTGGTATCAAAATGGAACTGAAACAACAATAACAGAATTATCAAATTCAAATATTGAACCAAAACTAAATTTTGATTCACCAAAATGGATTCCGTCGTCAAGAAATGATCAAAATAATAATTTGCACGGGATAAACTTGCCATTTACTTCCGACAATTACAGTTATTATGATCCAGCAATGTCTCCAGAAATTGCGAAAAACACGGTGTTTGCAAAAGTATTGAATAGTAAAACTGAACAAACGAACATAACTCGAGAAGAAACTCTGACAAATGGAATTGGATGGGTCAAAACAGGGATGATAACCAGATACCACTGTGGAGAATACTTAAAGGGTGAAAATAATTGCGGAGTTTCAATAATTGGCACAAACTCAACTAAATTTGAGTATCCGACATATACAATTGATACAAAATATGCTGGAAAGCTCGTGACAAAAATATCTGCTGATTTTAAATGCTTCGATGGACCCGATAATCAATCCACCATAACAACTATTCAAGGAAGCAAAACTGTTTCACATTTTCAAAATAAATCTGGGCTATTTTGTGTTGATTTTACTGACGAACGATGTGAATCAGATGCGTCACAACCACCAATTACACTTCCAAATAAAAGAACGACTCCGTTCACAATTAAGACATCCATGCCAATAATTTCGCTCATCGGAAGTGATGGAATAAATTATTTTACAGAAGACCCGACAGATATGCGTGTCAAAACATATTTTACAACATTATTTGATATGTGCATATTCACAGACGCAACATTCGAGCAATGGTCATTGAATATTGAAATATACAAGCAATATTTTCTTGATCAAATATGGAAATATGTTGAATCATATCCAATATTATTGGTGTATTCCAGGCTTACATCGAGTTCTCCCAAAATATATTTTGACTCACCCATTGGTGCTCCAGCGATACAGATACCATATCAAATATTATTGGACAAAACAATGTATTATCCAAATATAACACACAAGACGACCAAACATGGTAAAATTATAGAAACATTTTCAACGTTAAATTCTCCAGCAAAAATTAATTATATTGACAAATTGTCGTCAGAATTGTTCCAGAAACTTGGTGGCGAACTTACTGATGAGTCTATATTAAAAATAGCAATTCCATCTGATTCATCCAAAATATTTGACATATTAAATATAAATTACTCTGGATCCAGGAGTGGAGCCGTGACCGTTTCCAAGACCATTTCAAACAAAAATGAAGCTTGCGTATTACTTTCGAGACGGGAATTGAGTAATATTGAAGCAGCAAATTTGACAAAATTGACAACAATTCATGTTCCAAGAATAAGTTATGAAATAAATGATGACCGAACTAATATCATCGTGGATTCGAGAATTGATTCAACGCTTAATTCATTTTATATGTATATAACAAATCAATCTGAGAATTTATCAGATTACGTGTTTGAAATTAATACAATCAATGGTTATACATTTCTAGTTATAAAATATAATGGAAAAATAATGGATTCGGTACCGACAATACTGAAATCAAAATTATAACTCAGTCTGCACACGATTTTTGTAATTTGTTTATCAATCTAATGGAATTTCCAAGACAGCATCTTATGTATGGATTATTTGGGAATGTACGAAAATAATAACTCAATTTTTGCACTAAAATCAAGGATTGTGTGTGAACTGATTTCAAATATTCATCATCCCTCGGATATATAGTAGCATCATACATTACTTCAAGCATTGTTTCAATTTCGTTAACCGTTAATGGAGTAGAAGACTCAAAATTGTAATTTGAGCACATTATTATATACAATATAAAAATAACTTTTGCTTGTTAAATATTTTTGACATGATGATTTTATTTTGATTGAAATGAGTGATAATAAATTATCGATTGCAAATATAAATTATATAAGCAAGGAATTGGCTACATATCATAGTAAAAATATATTGTACTTGTATTATATTTATATGAGGAAAGACTTCCCAAATATGGATATACAATCATTACTTGCAATATATCCTCCAAATGACTTGACTGACGATGCTATCATAATTAATTACGTAACATATGTTTCAGGACTATTAAATGTTTCAGAGTTATGTAATATGTTAGTATTTGTGAAATCATATCAGTATGCATACGTTGGAATAATCGATAGCATTAGCACATATCCAAATTATACGGTGACAAAAACTGACATTTCAAATAGAAATAATGTGTTGCCAGATAAATCATTAACGTGGGAATTGAATAGAATCTGTCCACAGTTGGCCGGATTATTCTTCGAAAATATCGTGTCATATGTGTTGGGTACTTTCGTCAATACATATAATTTCTCTGAAATTTTGACAGATATTACTTCCAACACAACGATAAGTAATGAAATAATAAGCATTCTTCAGCGTTCATTTGTCACAAATTTGGATGTGAGCAAAGTAAATTTAAACAGCGTGAATACTTTTAACGAATCTATGTTTATATCACAATATCATTATTTAATGTTTTCAGCATTATTTCACACAATGAAACGGGATTTGTCCGGTGAATTATATGAATGCAGCATAACAATGCTAGAATACATAACAAAACATGTTGATAGTTTTGATAAATATATTTTGGATTTGGGAAACACAACCATAATCAAATCGTTGAAATGTGAAACTAATTTACGACACGGATTGCACGTTAGAACAAAAACCCTTCATGGAACTCTCGATTTTTCATCAGATACATCTATAATTGACATTAAAGTGTATAAGAAAGAAGATGTCGATAGTTGGTTTGCACAATTATATTTGTATATGAAATTAACATCAACAAAACAGAAACTTCAAATCATTAATTTATATACAAATAGCTTGTATTCGTTCACGATCAACAAATAATTCACAACATGGATAAATTATTTATTTTTGCATTAAAAATGCTCCCATATTCTGAAGAACAACTACGTTTTATCGAGTCTCCGATTGAAAATTCAAAACTGATTGCTGTCGCTGGATCTGGAAAAACTGCTTCCATCGCAGGTAGAATATCACATCTATTAAGTAGTCCAATATCCAAAGATCCTGAAACAATTTTGATCATATCATTTTCGAATGCCGCGTTATCTGCGTTTGATAAATATAATGAATTTATTGCAGTAAAAGGATTGCGTGCATGCAAAACAAAAGTGAGAAAAACAACATTTCATCAATTGATATACACAGTTCCAGCCGGAAATGACATAACCAATAAATTAAAAATTAATTATGTGATAATTGACGAAGCTCAAGACTTAAACATAGTACAACAGCAATATATTACTGCAATGATGTCTGTTATCAACGTTTCATTGGTTGGTGATCCAAATCAAAACATTTATGCATCGTTTCCTCTTGAGAAGAAAACTGATTCAGAATTTCTTATAAATTTCCCGGGTACCACGTATACGTTAACCACCAATTACAGATCAACTCGTGAAATTATTGAACACTCTGTATACTATCAAAATTATAAAAACATAATTCCGGTTGCAAATAGAACTGAACAAACTGGGAAACCAATTTTATATATAACAAACGAAATATATTCACATGTCATATATATATTATCAAAAATAAACTTGGCAAATGAATCGGTTGCGATATTATCTCCGACGAGACATCTTGGAAAACAATCTTTGTTAACAATTGCATCATCAATGCGTGATGTTGGATACAATATTCGTATTTTATGCAATTTATTAAATGATAAGTCAACTACGTTTGCTCCAATCAAAAAATATACAATAGAGAAAGGAATAATATATATTTCGACTGTTCACAGTACAAAAGGATTGGAATTTGATAATGTCATTTTCATAAATTCGTGTGACATGAATATTGGCAATAATGTTACTGATACATTTGTCAGATATGTTGCGTATACGAGAGCCATAAATAAATTATTCATTATAATTGAAGAATTCAGTAAAAATCGGGATATTAAATGCAATATTGATAAAGTACAGTGTGAAACTCCAAGTAAAACAGATTTATTGAATACAACTACGATAACCAACTCCGAAAATAAGTCTGTTGTTCCATTGTCGGCAATAATACCAGCAGTTTCAATTATACCAAACCATTTCATCATCGAATCGTATCCTTCTATTAAATTCATCAATGTCACGAATAATGACATAAGAATATTCGCCGGAATCTATTTAGAATCACTAATAAAAGAAGATTTATTTGGATCTGGTTCGAAACCATGTCTTCGAACTATGATAAACAATAAGTTAAAATATGTGTATTCTGATTCAACCAAAAATGAATTATTGAACAATTATAAGTCATACGTGTACTCACATCAGAACATGGAACTAATAAAATCATTCAATGAAATCCGAGACACTAAAATACGAACATTAATATTATTGTCATTAGAACTCAACACTCATTTGATTTATGAAGAATTAATTGATAAAATCAAACTTATAGAATTGGTTGGCGATTATCCACACGAATTATTTTCAAATGAATTAATGACACCTGGCAAACGAGTTGGTTTTGAAAATGCAAAACTAGTCATTGAAGGAAGCACAAAATTTATGTTTGAAGACAAATCAACTAATCTCAACGTTCCATTTGAATTAATGTATACTGATGATGACGATATTGGATTTAAAACAACTGGTATTGAGGCATATTTATTGCACAAACCATATGGTTACTATTACAACGCATTTACTGGAACATTGTACAAAGTAGATATGTTAAAACTATATGGATTATCAATGTATGCATGCTTTAATAACTTGTCTTATGCATATCCATATTCAATTAATAGTACCAGTAGATTAAATATTATTAGTAAGCCAATATATTTAATTTTCGACACAGAAACGAATGGGGTTCCATATAAACGAAATGGAAAAATAGTTAAGTATGATGATGCGTCTTATGATAATTCCAGATTGATACAATTAGCCTGGTGCATTATTGATGACAATTATAATGTGTTAACGCATAAATCATATCTTATAAAAGATACAAGTATAATTAATTCTGAGGTAGCACTCAAGGTCAATCATATATTAGATGAATCCAGAAATTTGAACGGAGATACATTCGAAAGTGTATTTGAAATATTTGACGCCGATCTTCGTAAATGTTCGGTTATAATTAACCATGGATCTGAGTTTGATTTAAATATTATTGCACATGAATTGTATATACGAAATATTCCATTAAATCTTTTGACAGATTATTTGTATGTGTGTACTAAAAGAAATGCACCGTATTCAAAACAAGGATTATCTGGAATGGTAAAAATAACCAACAGCGATTTTGATTTTCTTGCTGATATCGGGCCTCATGATGCATTATATGATGTAGCGCTCACTGTTAAATTACTGAAAAATGAATGCAGTGAGTTGCTTAAACAATCACAGCGGACGAATATTTATTCTTTATGAATAAATCATAATTGAGATTTCCTTCTTTTTATAAAATCTCGCGCGAATGATTTCAACTTGGTGCTGAATATAATTTACAATATGAATTCCGAGTGCGACCCTATATTTTTTGTGAATCTTTGGAATATCAACATATTTTCCAATTTTTGCATAAATATCCATATTGTTAATCGAGCATGAACCAGATGAATGAAGCGTTTCGAATTCTTCAGAATGACTTTTGGCTATCTCCCTAGATTTCGCGTCAGCTCTTTCTTGCTCGGTCCAATAACTATCATCTGAAATCAAATTGTTCAAATCTGCTCTTAAACTCTTTGAAAACTTGAACACAACATTTGATTTTGATTTGATATCATTCATCAACATCTTAAATGCGGTTTTGCCGATATTTTCTTCTCTCTCGTTTACCTTCTTGATCAATTCTTTGACAGTCAACTTTCCAGTTGTTTCGATTTCTTTTGTGAACGCATCATAAATCGATGTGTGCGCACACAGATTTCCCATCACAAATCGAATGCTCTTGGCTAAATATGTTATAAAATCAGTTGGAGTCATATCAGAGATTTTATTGGAGTTCGCATTATAAAATTCGACAGTATTGTTATAAATAGTTCTATACTCATCCAAATAATCCAACATGGTTCTTTCTGGAGTTGGCTCCTCTATTTCAGCAATAGAGTCCTTGTTCTTTAACAATTGGTACTTTCTGCATTCTTCGACATATCGTGTGTGTTCTGCAATCCTACCCTTTGAAATAATATCGATGAATAACTTCGCGATATTCAATTCTCGAATTAAAGATTTAATTGAGTTCTTTTCGATTGTTGTGAGCTTGACTGTTCCTGGAACCATGTCATCAGATTCAACTGCGAACATTGCGCTCACCCACTTTGTGTCAGATGATTGATTTTCAATAATTTGACTGATGATGGCTGGGTTTCTGAGTTGTAATCTTGTTCGTTCGATAACTTCTTCCGAGATTGTTTCTGGAAATTCGATATCATCTGCAAAATGTTCCTGGATAAATTCATAGATTTCACCTTGTGATTTATTTTCTTCAATAACCAATGAAAGAATATCATCATGATACTTTGAAATATGTTGCAAATATACGACATTAACACCAATTGTATCCTTTGTCGCATCATGTGTGCTATGCGGAAATACTGTATTATAAATCTTAATCTTCAATTTATCTGGAACATTGAAGAATGAATTAATACATCTAACATAGTCATCAATATTAATCGTCTTGGATTCTGGAAATCCGAGTTGTGGAATGACTGAGTTGACAATAATTTTATACAAATCCAGCTCATCTGGGGCATGACTAATTGTTGTATACGTATCAGCGAGATTGAGAACACCCCTGAGTGACATATCAGATACAAGACTAATAACTTCGCCATAATTTGAATCTTCTTGGACGTATTCACTATTCGCGGCACGTTCTTCTGGAGTAGACTCGGAATTAGTGTATGATCTATTTGCGTCTGAAGTAATTTCATTATAATGACTCATAAATTCTTTCAATCCTGGGCACTTTTCTAGATTAATGATAACTCTTGCCGATTTGGTTTGAGTTTTTGATTCGGAATATTGTTTGAACGTGATATGTTGATCAGTATCGGAATATCTATAGTTATTATTCAAATAACTGAGAAGTGTAACGATTGAGAACTTATTCTCTTGTGGATGTAACTTTGTAGAAGTCTTTGGCATCTTTTGTTGATATAAAAAAAATATCTAATTTATGAATTTGTTGTGATTTCAGATAAAATATTATTTTGGTCGATATCGTTTTAATTTTTGTGTTCCGGTCAATACATCAACACTCATCAACATTGGCATCAATATCATCAATTCATCTCTAGTGATTCCTAATTTTGAGAATATTTCTGTGTAATAATCATAAAATCCGAGATTGAGTTTCTTGTAATCGTATAGTTCTCTGGCAATTGGTATTAATCCACCAACTAATAATCCGTGACTTATTGGAGACGACATTTAATTGGAAATAAAAATTATTTCATGCGTGTTCTATCTGTTATATCATCATATAATTTATATGTTGTTTTTCTCTTTGGCATATTCCAATCATTAATTCTGAGTTCAACTCCACGCTTTTCAGATATAATTGACGTGTCAATAGTATTTTCCTCTCTGATTCTGTTCTCGAGAGTGTTAGTATTTCGTAAATCTGTCGTTGATTTAATTTTAACATTTTCAGATATGTGATATTCGCCATGTCCTCTTATTCTTGTTCCCAATACAGGATCTGATGCTATTCTCTTTTCGTCCAAATTTCTATTAATTGAGTCCATTTGTTCCTGGTCGAGAGTTCCATCCATCCTGAATCTTTCATTGGTTATAGTTCTTTC
>Ga0172381_10005353_pt1 | contig 13043 bp, 7 predicted proteins | sample Leawel6488metaG_FD_119754 | JGI IMG/M metagenome (GOLD analysis project Ga0172381, IMG submission 119754) | Leachate microbial communities from a municipal landfill in Southern Ontario, Canada - Leachate well 64-88 metaG | ecosystem: Engineered > Solid waste > Landfill > Unclassified | place... | reverse complement strand
TTGTTTAAATTTAATAAATCAAAAAGATTTGATCTCTGCATTTAATTCTTTAAGCAAATTAATGGTTAAAGAAAAAATTAAAGGAAACATAATTCTTCAAAAACAAGTTTTTGGCCAAGAACTAATTATTGGAATTAAAGAAGATCAGGTTTTTGGGAAGGTTATTATGTTTGGACTTGGTGGAATATACACTGAGATAGTTAAAGATGTAACATTTAAGGTTCTTCCAATAACAGAGAAGGATGCAGAAGACATGATATCCAAATCCAAAGTTGGTAAAATTCTTTATGGAGCAAGAGGAATAAAGTATCCTACAGCAGATTTAATTGGGTTGCTTGTTAAAATATCTGCTCTTGCAATCAAGAAGGATATTAAAGAACTTGATTTAAACCCAGTAATAATTAATGAAAAGGGTTTATCTGTTGTTGATGCTAGAGTGTTATTATGAATTTTGGAAATTTAATTACAAAAGAAGAAATGTATAGCAAGATCGATTATATAGTTGAAAAAATTAAAGAAATAAATAACAAGAATATTCAAATAATAACTCATGGAGATATTGATGGATTTGTTTCTGCTTATTCTCTTGAAAAATACTTATCTTCTCTTGGAGAATTTAATATTAAAAGTAAATCCATTTCTTATGATGATTTAATTCATTTTGATGAATATTGTAATAAGCTTGATTTTCAAAATAAAATTATAATTATTCTAGATATATTTGATCAAAAGTTTATAACAAAGTTTGAATGGCAAGATTATTTTATTATTGATCACCATGATGGGCAAAAGAAATATTTTGTAAATGAAAATATGATTAACATTGCAAACTATTTTACAATTGATATTGTTCCATCAATGGGCTCATACATGTTTGGATATGTAAAATCAAAAGAAAAAATTAGTTTTCCGTCTTGGTTTTCGTTGGTTGCAAGATTTTCAGATCATACTTTTGAATCAAATGAGTTCTTTATTCCTCTAACCAAAGAAGAAAAGGAAGCAAACTTTTTTATGGGTCTTCCAAGATCTGAGGTTGTAGACTTTATTGAGTTCATAAACACATTTTTCAATAATCCACTAGAAATAGATGAGATTTATCATGTGTTTAAACAATGTGTTGATTCAGGGAATATATTTTATTATCTTTTCTCAAACTCAAAGGAACTTATATACTTAAGAGACTTAAAAAAAGAAATAGATAAAACAAGAGATAAACTTTTGAAGAAATGCTTAACAAAGCACAAGAAATATGAAAAAGAAAGATTAGTTATCTTCAATCTTAATGAAAAAGAGAATGGAGCAAGAAGATTAATTCAAAATCAATTAGAATATGCATTTATTGGGTATAATATTCTAATTTTAATTAAGAAAGATGATATTTTTGTTATTTCATACAGAACAAACACAACTAAGTTTGATGTTGTGAAAAATCTAAAACCAATTTATGATGTATATTGTAAATTTGGAGGGCATCCATTTGCAGCAGGTGGGTTTGTTAAAGCTGAACTTAAGAAAAGATTCATAAAAGATACCTTAGCTTATTTAAGAAAATATTATTTAGAGGAAAACAAAAAATAAGGAATAATAATTATGTTATATAATCTTGATTTACATACTCATTTAAGAAAAGCACATCAATCTCCAAAAAAATATTGGGCACAAGTTATTGATAACAATCTTTTAGGAACAGCAATAACTGAATATAATAATTGTAACCCAAAGAAAGCATATTTTGATCTTCTTTCAAGTAAACCAAAAGATAAAATATTAATTCCAGGAATTAAGATAATGAGTGATTGTGGAGAAGTTCTTGTTTTCTCAAGTGATGATGATATGTACAATTATTCTATTCTTTATGAGGAAAACATTTCATTAAAAAGATTAATTGATTTCTGTGTTAAGAAAAATTATTTAATAACAATTGCACATCCATTTGGATCAATTAAAAATTCAGCAACCTATATTATGGGTCTTCCAAAACTTGAAAAATTAATTTCTGAAAAAAACATTGGAGTTGAAGCATACACTGGTATACTTGGATATTTATCTTATTACATGTATGATTCATTTTTTCTAAAAACATTAAAGAAGATGCTTGATTTTTTTGAAATACATAAATTTTTTGAAGCAATTGGTGTATCAAAGATTTCTGAGAAGGTTACAAAAACCATTGATCAGAAAAGCTATGATGTTGTTTTTAAGTTTTCTGCAGCAATTAAGCTTGGGCAAAAAGCAAAGTATGTTACAGCTGGATCAGGAAGCTATTATGTGGATAGAATAGGAAATGGAGTTTTAACAATTGATGTTCCTAATCCAAAGAGTTTCTTTGAAGAAATGGACACTAAGAAGCAAATTTCATTTATACTTGATAAAATCAAATCAAAAAAGATTGTGGCTGTTGGTCCACCAGGTAAATACACAGAAGGATTGTTCGTTAGATCCACTGCAAGAAAAACAAAGATTAAAGCATACAATGATTTAATGTATTTAACAAAGAATTCAATTAAGCAGGATAAAAAATAAATGTATATATTTGTGATATTTTATGAGTTTAGTTTATTTACCAATAATTCTTTTAACAATCTTGGTTCTTAGTTATATATCTTATCAGGATATTAAGTTTAGAGAAATTAATATTGTTTATTTAATTGGACTTGCTATTTTATCTATTCTTTATTTAGGTATTTTTGTTTTCAAGTTAGATTGGATGTTATGGAAAGAATATTTTATTCAGATTGGGATTGTATTTGGATTTATTCTAATAATTTATTTATTTGGGAGATTAACTAAGCTTGCATATATTGGAGAAGGAGATTTATATACAATCATTGCACTAGCTTTCACAAGCATGTATTCTCCATTGTTTATTATATTTGTTTTTTTCTTTGCTTTATTATTTATGCTAGGAGTTCCTATTTTATTGTTTTTTTACAATATATCAAGACGTAATTTTCCTACCTATCCATTCTTCAAATCTGTTCTTTTGATGTTTCTTGGAACTCCAAAAAAGATATCAAACTTAAATGAGTTTAATACTCCTCTTGAGAGAATAAGTTATAAAAATAAGAAGATTGTAAGAGAAACTCAATTTAGTCCAAATTTCGATCCATTATCAGAAATTAATAAACTTAAAAATTTTTCAAAAGAATATAGTATTAAATATATCTGGGTATCTCCTTTGCTTCCATTTGTTTTACTAATTCTACTTTCTTATATTTTTAGTATACTTATTTTGTTTATTTTTAAATTTCCAATTATATTACAATTTTTTTCTATTTTTTTCTGAGTTTATAAAACTAAGATATATTTTTAAATATACTTATCTGCTATACATATAGTATATAACTATAAGTTTGTAGTTGTTTATGAAAAAAAATAAGATATCAACAAATACAAGAGATGAAAAGAACAGTGATACAGGTATCACTTTAAAGAAGATCAAGTCAACTATAAGTGTGCCTGATAACAAAGAAGATTCTGAAACAATAGATTTAGAGCAATCAATTCCATCTAGGATTTCATCTACTCTCTCTGTTCCAGAAGAGGAAAATAAAGAGACGGTTACTAATTTTATTCCTTTAAAAACAAGGACTGTTAAGAAAAAAATAATTGTAAACATAAGTAATAAAGATGATTTAGAAGATAATAAAATAAACTTCAATGAGATTAAGCGCCCTAAAATAAGTTTATTTGAAAATAAAGATGAAGCAAGCATAGCCCAGAAAAACAAGGATGAACTAACTAAAGAAAAAGATGTAATAATTAAAATAAAGAAAATGAAAATAGATGCTGATGAAAAAGAAACTTTTGCCCCTGTAACTGAAGCACCCATTGAGAAGGAAGTTCCAAAAGAACAAGAAAAAACAGAACCTAAGATTGAAGAAAAACCAATTGTTCCAATCAAAGAAATTTCAAAAGAAATATTTGATGAACTTGATAAACCTGCAAAGAAATCTTCATCTTTAGATAAACCAAGCATAGAAACAACTGAACCAAAGATAGAAGAAAAACCAATTATTCCAATCACAAAAATCTCAAAAGAAATATTTGATGAACTAGATAAATCTTCTTCTTTATCTCTTCCACCTATAGATAAACCAGAAACTAAGTTATTGCAAGAAGAACCAGAAATAATTCCAACTCAAGAACCAGTAATTATTCCTCAAGAACTACCTTTGATTGTTCCTCAAGAACTTCCAGAAGTAATTCCTCAAGAATTACCTGCAGAGATTTATGATTTCAAACCAGATAATGTTCATGAGCTTCCATCTTCAATCCCACTTGATAAACTTCCAGAAACATTAGAGAAACAATTCCATGAAAAGCATCAAAAGGATTTGCAGGAAAGAATGCAAGTTGAAATTGAAAATATTTTAAAAGACAAATCTAATAAATCTGATTTAAAGAATGTTACTGTTGTTCTTGAACCAAAAAAAGAAGTTGAAAAAATAAATGAAGAAGCTCCAAAACCAGAAGTTAAAATTATTGTTGTTGAAGACATAAACAAATTATTGCAAGAGCTTGATAAAAGAACAAAAACATTAATTTCTGATGATGCTATGCTTGAAGAGTATAGCTTCAAAGGAGTAATTCCAAAGGTAAGTAAGATTTCCTACAAAACATATAATATTCAAAATTTATATTCAAAGATTGATGATCTTTCAAAGATTGCAAGAATGAGCTTAAGTAATGCTTCTGAAAAAAAGGAAGAAACCTCTAATAAATCAATTCCATCAAGTCCAGTTCCATCAACATCAAGAGAAAGATTAAAGAACGAATTAAACGCAGATGCAATTATTGAAGAATTAATAATTCCAGAGATTATTCCTATAAAAGATAATATTACTGATATAGATAATTTAGTTAACAATAAGTTTAGTGAATCAACTGAACTTCGTCAAGAGAATGTTCAAATCCCAACATTTGTAGATTCTAAATCTGGTCCAGAGCTAAATAAAAAGGTTGAAGATAATCTTAAAAGAATAAATGAGAATAAGATCAAGAAAGAACAAAATAATAAACATAAGCAAAACCAACCTAAGCCAAAAGAAATAAATATATTTGTAGAAAGCAAAAAGGTTGCTCCATCAACACCAACTTCAGAAAGCAAGCCTCAAGAACCTGATCCAAGAATTTCTCTTCTTGAAAAAGAATTAAAGGAAGAAAAAGATAGATTTGATTCTTTCATAAATAAAGAAAAAAGTAGACCAATTGAGGTTAAAGCAATTGAATCACAAGCACCTAAGCTTGAACCAAAACCAGAAAATGAAATTTATATTAAAAAAGATTATGTTCCTGTTGCTCCTGGTCCAGGAAAAGAAATGTCTTACATACTTCCAAAAGATGCAAGAACAAATACAACCGCAAATGCAGGATTTGTTGGACAAGAAGGAGTATATTCCACTCCTCATGCATTTAATTTTGATAAAAACAGAATGCAATCTTTAGTTTATTCAATTCCAATGAACGTACTTGATTCAGATGTTACTAAAGTATTTGAAAAGTATTCTCTTGATGATTTCACATATGTTACAATCTCATACATTAAAGGCAAAGGATTATTCTATAACATGGTTCAATTAGAATTAACCCCAGAGCAAAACAAAGTGTTTTATGAAATTAAAAAGATCTTTTTTAATTCAATAGATCAAAACTATTATACTTTCAATGGAGATAAGTATACTTTAGATCAATATACTCAAAAAATATTTGATATAGCTTTATCTAAATTATCTTACCAGGTTAATGCTCTTGATAAAAAATTGTATTATAAGTTCATACAGAGAGAATTCTCTGGGCTTGGAATATTAACTGCATTATTATCTGATAAAAAGGTTTTAGAGGTTTCTTGTGCTGGAGAGAAAACAAGTGTAATTGTTTATCACATGACTTATGGTACTCTTGAAACAAACATAAACTTTGATAACATAAATAAATTAAATCAATTTGTTCTCCTTTTAACAAAGAATATGGGGCTTTATGTTAATTCAGCTCATCCAATAATTGAAGGTTATCTTCCAAATGGATACAAGGTTGAAGGATTGTTTTCTGCAGGAGATCTAAGTAGCAAGGGCTCATCCTTTGTGATTAAGAAATATCTTGAAGCACCAATAACTCCAGTTTCATTAATTAAATCAGGAGTTGGAACAATAGATGTGTTTGCATATATATGGAGTGCAATAAACGAAGACTATAAAATTATCTTAACTGGAGATGATACTTCATTTATATTTTTAAATTCAGTTGGCTTATTATATCCTGATAAAAAAATTATTTCAATTCAATCATATGATAGAATAAAGCTTCCACAAAAACAATGGATTAAAAGAGTTGTAACTGGAAGTGAAGAGGTTGATAAAAAAACAATAATCCAGCACACAATAGCAGAAAGACCAGACTATATATTTGTTGATGAGTTTGGAAGTGATGTGTTTGATGTTCCATGGTACTCAATAAATTTATTTTATGTTAATTATAACCAAATTCCACAATTAAGAGAAAACATAAGACAAATGGGTCAGAAAGCAATAATTATTGAACTTAAGAAGCTTAAGATTGGATTCAATGAAACAACCCAAATAACACAAATAGAGGAAATTGTAGACAGAAATGATTTCATTACAATTGAATTATCATCCAAGGATAAAGAATACCATATAAATTTATTATCTTCAGCAATAGATATTGTAAATTTTAATAAAAGAAAGAAATACATGAGATGGTTGAATGATTCAAGCATCTTAGATTATCGTGATTTTAATAATATAATTAGTGAGTTTTCAGTAAATGAGGAAAAGGTTGTAAAAAGACTTGGAATTGATCAATTTGCATAAATGAAAGAAAAAGAGAAATAAATTATGTTTGGAAAAATATTCACGAAGCTATCCACTTATTTTTTAGGGGAATTAGTTTCAAAGTTTGAAGGGAGATTTCATAATTTCTCAAAGGTCCTAACTTATGCAAACATAAATGAAGATTCTATTACTTACATTTCAAATGTTTCGTTTATTTCATTTTTAGCTTTTATATTTTTAGAATTTGGAACCATTTTAATGATGGTTAAGTTAAACATTTTATTTGATATTTTCTCATTTTTAATAACTATTCTATTATCATTCACATTTGCAAGCTTGGTTTTCATTTTGCTTTGTAAATATCCATATTATGTATTGGAATCTAAGAAAAAGGAAATAGATTATGAACTTGAAAACTCAATAAGGCATTTATCAGTTTTAGAAGATCAATCATTAACCATAAAAGATATATTAAATATATTGGTGAAATTAGAACATAATGAGCTATTGTCTGAAGAAGCAAAAAAAATATTAACTCTCTCAAGCATAAACTCCAACTTAAAAGATACTCTTCGTCAAGTAATTAAAGAAACTTATTCAGAGCTTGAAAAGAATTTTTTTAGAAGATTAATTGATGTTATTGATAACAAAGATCAAATAGGTAAAGTAGTTAATGAGTTTTTAGTTAGTCTTGAGCAATTAAGGAAAGAAACAAGTGAGCAAAAGAAATCAAGCATAAACTTATTATTTGAAGTTAACATCTTTTTATTCTTCTTTGTAATTATTTTATTAACGAGTTTGTTTTTAGTTTCTCTTGATCAGCAAACAATTAGAAGCTTATTTATGTTTATTGCAATAATATTCCCTATAGTTGAATTTATTTTAGTAGTAATATTGTTTAAAGGATAATATAGTTTGAAAAGATAATTTATGGCTGAAGAAAAATTAATCCCAAGTAAACTTGAAGAAAAGCTTCTGTTGTTCTTTTATAGCCATGAATATGATATCTTAGAAATTGCTGGTATTCTTTCAGGATTATTAATTGTTTATGTTTCAAACAAGTTCTTTTTCCTAAGCTCAATTTATTATTTATTATTAATATTTGGAATTGTGGTTTGTTCACTTGGATTCTTGCTTGAGTATGTAATTAAGTTTGCTAAGCAAAAGGCTATTGAAGTTGAGTTTGGATATTTCCTTCAAGATCTTTCAAGAGAATATAAAAACACAAAAAACCTATCAATTGCATTAACTAATATTTCAAACAACAATACTTATGGTTCAATAGATTCTGAAATTAGAAGGATTGCAACCAGACTCTCTTGGGGAGATGATTTTTACAATGCATTACTTGCAATTAACTCTGAAATAAGAAGTCCAATCATTCATCACACAATTGTTTTGCTTGATACTTTCAAAACAAGTGATGTTCCATTAAACAGAGTTCTATTAAACATTTCCAAAGATATTTCAATTTATAGAGAAGAGAATCTTAAGAAAAAATATTTTAAGAATCTTTATTATTTAGCAATTGTATTTTTTGGAATATTTTTATTTGTATTAGTTTATTTTGATATACTCATTGGTAGAAACTTTTTGTGGTATTCTAATGTTGATGTTGTAACCAGAATTTTCATTGATAATTTCTTATTGTACATTGGATTATTATTATCCTTCTTTACTGCGTTTGTGATGCATTCAATTAGAGGGGGAAGAAGTATTGATTTCCTAAAGTATATTGGTATTTTCTTTATTATAGTTATTGTTTTATTCCAGGTATTTATTCCAAAACCCACTGCTGATGATGTTCTTGTTGAAAGTATAAATCACATGAAATCATTAGGGGAAGAGAACATAACCTTGGATAAAATAATTTCTCTTGAATCAATAAGTTCAAAGTACATTAGTGATTTGGTTGGAGGATATCAAATTTATTTCGTGGCTGGACAAAATAGAGAATGTAATCTTGATTGTGCAGAATACACAATTATTGTGGATGATGCTACTTTCTATAATTTCAATATAGTTAGAGATGGGAATGCATTTATTATTTATTATTACGTAGTTGTTGAGTTATAATTTAATATTTGTATATAATATAATGAATAAATAAAAACGTAAATTTAATTTGGAAAACACAAGGTGAATAAGTTTGTTATATAATGTTACAAGAAAAAAAATAATTATTAAGAAAATCAAGTTTGCAGATACTGAAGCAAAGCAAGCTATTGGACTTATGTTTTCAAGAAAAAGTAAATTTAATTATTGTTTAATATTTTCAAGACCAACCTCATCAATACTTGGATCATCCATACATATGATGTTTGTATTTTATCCGATCTCAGTTATTTTTCTTAATGAACGAAAAAAAGTTGTAGATATTAAAAAAAAAGTAATCCCATTCTTATTCTATTCTCCAAAAAAGCCTGCAAAATATATTCTTGAATTACCAATTGAAACAAATCTAAATTCTGTGAAATTAAACGACATGTTTAAATGGTAATTTATAAAACCGATTTATCTACACAAGAACAATCCTTGCATTAATCTACAAGGCCATTGTTTAAGAAAGGTTTAAATAGTTTTGGTATAATTAATAATTTAATTTGAAGTAATAATATATTTATATATATAAATATATTTAATAAAACATATAAAAATTACAGTTAAAAAAGAGATATTACTAATGAATTATACTAAAATTAAGAATCTTAAAGTTAAGACTGTTAAAAAAAAAGCAATTTCTTCAATTATAGTAATTATCTTAATTATATTAATCACAACAATTTTAATTGCTGGAATCTTATCTTGGTCGAAGAATGCTATTAAAACTAGATTAGATACTTCTACTGAAAGTTTAGGTGTATTATCTGAATTAAAATGTAAGGATGCAAAATATAAAGTTGAATTCTGTACAGTTGATTATGTTACAAAAGATATTAATTTTATATTTGTAAATCAAAGTACATTAAGCTTTGGAGATTTAGTGTTCACTATTGAAGGACAGAATTATGATCGGAACAAGATGAAGCTTGTGGGTAGATTTAATAATGTTATTCAATCAGGGAAGAGTGTTTTATTATCAACACGAAGTTCAACCTTTAGTTATGAGAGAGAAGATTACTTAGATATTCTATTCAATACAGATGCATTAACAAATCTCACTCTTACAAGTGGTTCTTGTCCATCAAGAGTAATTGATTTAAAGAATTGTCAAGTAATTTATAGTTCAGTTACAACAATTGCTGGACTTTATATGAATTGGTTATTTGATAACACGTATGAAACAACAGGGCTTGATTTATTAAACGGAACTGGAAGCTTATTAGATAGTAATAGTAATCAGATTTGGGATACTGAGAACTATGATGGAAATTTAGTTCAAAGCAACTCATTAACTTTTGATGGAAATGATGATTATGTTGTGATCCCTCAATCAAATATTTTAGATTTTAATACAAATCAAAGTTATTCATATTCAATTAGACTTTATTTTACAAATTTAACTGGAACAAGAAACATAGTGGGACAGAGATATAAATTATATAGTTATTGGTCAGGATCTTCTAATGATTTTCAATTTAGTATATATGACGGAAACATACCTGTAAGATTATATCCTGCAGGTTATGGGTTTCCAATTGTAGCGAACAAATGGTATAATTTTGTTTATGTTATAGATAGAGATACTAATTATGCAAGGTTGTATATGGATGGAATGCTTCTTGGTCAAGCAAGTATTGCAAATTTTGGATATGCAGAAAATGGTCCAATATATCTTGGAGATCCAAATGGTGCAACTTTTGCAGGACAGATGTCTGATTTCAGATTATACAAGCGTGCTCTTGATGCAAATGAAGTAAATGCAATTTATTTAGGAAATGATTATTATTCTAAGCTTGGAACAAAAGAAATTGATACTAATCAAACAATTTTGCTTGGTAAAGAGCTCGTAAAAAATGGAGATCTAGAGGCAGGAGCAACAACAGGATGGTCATCGTGGTTTGGAGGAACAGCTACAGGAACAATGGGAATTGATAGTGGAGTTAAATATGCAGGAAATTATAGTGTAAAAATAAATGTTACTGCAGCTGATTTGAGTGCTTCTAATGGTCAAATAAGAACTCCTACATTTAGTGTAGTTCAAGATAGAAGATATAAAGTTAGTTTTAGAGCAAAAAGTAGTCTTGAATCACATACAGGAATATATTTTGCTCCTTCAAAAACAAGCGCTCCATATACAAATTGGGGTATCACAACTTATTTAACATTAAGTGATTGGACTGATTATACTTATTATTTTACATCTTCACAAACATTTGATGATGCAGTTTTAAATTTCGCAGTTGCAGGTACTGTTGCATCTATTTGGATTGATAATTTATCTATTAAAGAAGTTAAATTAGATAGTGGACCAATAGCTTGGTTTCCATTAGCTGAAGGAGCTGGAAGTAAAGTATTTAATGTAATTAAATATGGCCCAAATGTAGTAGTAAACAATACTTTTGATTATGATAATAAATGGGTTAAGGAAACTGGATGGTCAATAGGATCTGGAAAAGCAAACTGTAATACTGGTGGTGGACCTGATTTTTCACAAGGTACAACAATACTTGATGGAAACATAACTTCAGGAAAAACATATCAGGTTAAGTTTACAGTATCTAATTATTCTAAAGGAACAGTTAGAGCTAGATTAAACTTAACTGGAACAACTACAACTAGAAGTGCAAATGGAACATACATAGAAAATGTGGTTGCAGGAACTGGTGGAAGCGAAGTAAGGTTTACTACTTCTAATTTTACTGGTTCTATTGATGATGTTTCTGTTAAAGAAGTAATTGATTTAAATGGGACAATAAATTTAGGCACAAATGTTAATACATCAATTGCAAATGCTTGGAGCAATAAGCAAGATGTATTCCATTATAATGTTAATAATGGATTTACAAATGCATTATATTTTACTCCTGGAGATAATGTAAGGTGGGTAACTCCAGTAGCAAACGATGTAAACATCTGGAGTATAGGTTTTAGAATGTATAGTGGAGAAATAGGGACAATTGGATTCTTAATTGGTGGAGATGGTTCTAGAAATATTTTTATTTATAGATCATTTATTGGATTTAGAGCTAATGATGGGGTATATAATTATTGGGATGGAACAGGAAACACTATTGCTACATCTTATTCAACAAGTTGTAGTTTCAAATATTGTTCTTATTTATTTTATTCTGATGGGACAAATATCCATTTAGTTTTTAATGGGGATTATAGAGGGTATATAACTCCAGCAAGCACTAGGCTTTATTTTTCTAATCTTGGAATGGGCTATCCAGGGTTAGGATACTTACCAAATGGATATATTTGGGATTTAAGGTTTTGGTCAACAAATATTGGAAGAACAGATGCAGAAAAATATGAATTAGATACGATGACTACTACTCCAACTAATTGGTTTAGGATGAATGAGGGCTTAGGATCAACAATTTATGATTCTGTATCTGGAAATAACGGAATTATTTATGGTAAGCTTCTTGAGAGTGGGGTTGCATCAGGTGGAACAACATTAACGTTAGTTGATTCTAGTAAAAATTGGGATGTTAATAGATTTAATAATAGAACCATATCTTTTGTTATTCCAAATAGTTTATATCAATCTAGAAAAGTATTATCAAATACAAATAACACTATAACAATACCTAATGATACTAATCCAGGAGTATGGACTGCTCCAGTTTCTGGTACAGTTTATAATATTATTAATTCAGATACTATTTATGATTCTCATTGGATAAAAGTTCCAAGAGATATAACTACAGTCAATAAAGATGTTATTGGTGGAACATTATCAAACCCATACACTGGAACACTTAATGGAGCAGAAACAAAAGCAATAGCTAATCCAATTGTTACTGGAAAAGATAATTATTCAGCAACATTAGATGGAGTTGATGATTATATTACTTTCAACCCAATTTCAGTAAGTACAGTTGGCATGACCTTAGGAGTTTGGATAAAAACTAATACTACTGCTCAGCAAACTATATTTGATTTTGGAGCATATAGTCCAAGGATTAGTATTAGATCAAATTTAATTGAAACATATTGGGATACTACTTATTATTCAACTGATGCATCTAATATTTCAGATAATAATTGGCATCATATAATGGTAGTATTTTCTAATAACATAATTTATTATTATAAAGATGGGATCTATAAAGATAGTGTAGTAATACCTCAAAAATC
>Ga0172381_10005352_pt1 | contig 13045 bp, 25 predicted proteins | sample Leawel6488metaG_FD_119754 | JGI IMG/M metagenome (GOLD analysis project Ga0172381, IMG submission 119754) | Leachate microbial communities from a municipal landfill in Southern Ontario, Canada - Leachate well 64-88 metaG | ecosystem: Engineered > Solid waste > Landfill > Unclassified | place... | reverse complement strand
CGCATAACCCTTTTGCTGTATTTTTCACAACATTCTTGCAGCCGCTTGATTTCATTTTCTTGCATCATCCTAGATTCGCGGCTTGTTTCTCGGAGTCGCTTGATCTCAATTACCAATCCGGGCAGCATATTAGCTGCGTTCATTTCTGGATAGTTGCTTTGAATGCACTTGCCTGATGTTTTTTGTTCATCGATCAATCGGATTGCTTTTTCTGCTTTCTCTATGAGATCGTCACTCATCGCTTATTCCTCCCAAGCATCTTTCGGATTTCGTCTTCCGTGCGATCGACATGCCGTGACATCATCCGAATAGCTCCCGCATCATCGCGGGATATGGTGCTATAGATCATGCTGCCGTCGTCATTCATGGCAGCCAATCGGCAGGGAAATTCTTTGCGTTCATCGTGGTACATTAGTAGCATCATTGCTTATCCCTCCCAATCAATCTCAGGCAGCTCGCGAGCCAATTCAATGCGGGCATCTTCTTTATGCGATCCAGCCGAACATACCGCCTTGCCACAATCGCCCTGGCATTTATAATATAAATGATATGATTTTTCTGTCAGGAGGGCGGCTTTCAGGGCGGCAACCCGATCGCCTAATATCCCGATAGCAGTGATGATATCCTGTGGCTGCTCGCCATCACCCATCGGAATACCCGCTTCTTCCAGGGCTTCAAATATGTCAGTACAATCGGCTTCTTCTTCCAGGGCGGCAATCTGCTGATATAATTTCGCATTCGCATCAAGCAGTTTGTCGGACTCTGTTGATCTTTCTTCCATTTCCCGGATCAATCCAAGTCTGTAGTCTTCTTTTTGGGCGGTTATATCAGCAATCTGCTTAGTCTGCGCTGCGATGGTCTGATCTCTTGCGACCAAGGCGGTTTGCAGATCGTCACATTTCGCTTTCAAGTTGGCCGCCAAAATGGGCAGCGCATCATCTGTCCCTAGGATTGCGGTGAGCTGTTCATGGGTTTGTTGCCCTTGAGTGGTCCCTTGCTGGAAATACTCAATTTCAGCGGCTTGAGCATCGATATGGGCAAGCAACTTGGGCAGAAGAGTGAATCCGTCTAATATCGCCCAATATGGCACTTCTTCTTTATACTCATTGAAACATTTTCGCACGAGTTCGCGTGCTTCGTCTATTGCATTCATTTTCTCGCCTCCATTTTACAGCACATTGTATGCAGCCTATCCAGCATATCGATTTCCTCTTGATTGCATATTTCATTGGTTACTCGCCATCTAAGAATTCCGGCCAATCGTTTGGCGTCGCCTTCCCGGATCTCGCTCAGGATATCCAAGAGCGCAAGCAAGTTATTTCGCGTTTCGATTGTTAATCGTGTATCCGTGCCGTCTCCGACATCATAAAATAATCCGCCATCGATGCACGCGACACAATCTGGATATTCGTTACCACACTTACTCGTCCCGCTCGGTACATATCGCCACGGGGCACAGGAGGCTTTTGCTTCCAGTTCGCGAAGTTTGGCCGCCGCCTCGATTAAGGATTCCCTCATGTAACGATCACTTCCGCTTGCATTCTAACTAAATCCATCGCTTCCATCATATCCTTAATCGGTGGCGTTTCCCATCTGCCGATATAGATCCATTCGGCTAATGGCTGAAAATGCCCATCAACCAATCGCGTGAGATTTGGATTCTGCCTGCTAAATCCTATCACATCTCCCACCTTTAATGAATCTGAATGGGATTCTTTTACTACATACCAATGTTTCATGAATGTGTCTCCTCAATTTTTCTCACTTTGATCAATGGGGTCTCTTTATCGGCATGAAACGGCTCATCAAAATCTACAGTAAACTTGCCTTTCTCCCATCTATTTCCTGGAGTTATTCCCGGATTAGAATCATATGCTAACCTATTCCTTATTACTTGATGGATATCCCATAAAATTCTTGCGGTGTCTGGAACTTCTAAAGAAAATATACCATAACTTGCGTTTTTAGAGAGACCCCACCAAGATTTAAGGCGATTAAGGTCGTCCCTAAAATTCCAAAGCCGTTTGAAATCTGGATCAAGACCGGATGGCTCTATTATGTCTGCTATTCTATCAAACTGACAAATCTGGATTCTAGAAACTAAATCGCAGGCCCAAGAAAGGGATCTTAATTGGGGCTCATTACAGGTTATGGTATTATTTACGATTTCAAATATTTCCTTGTTTCCTTCTATGGGCAATGTGCGGAAATATCTCCCTTTTAAATACGAAATATCGTTTTCCAGATCTCCTAATTTCAATTTATTCGGATCGTTAAAAGGCTGAATTATTTCCGTAATTAACTCTAATTCTCCATTCCCAATTCGAAAAACAAAATCGTACGCCTCCAACATAAGATCTAGTTGGTCTTTAGTCCCCTCTATAATGTATTCATCCATAGACTATACTCCTCTTTAATACTATTTAATCTTGTTGGGCTGTAGATAATATAGTAAAAGGTCTCCTAACATTACAATTAAATCTTTCTGATGCTCGGAGAGCAAGATTTAACTTTATTTTTGGGTCTATATGAATACACTCTGATTCCATTAATCCGTACAAACATCCAAGAGCCGCATCCATTCCGCTCCCAATTGCATTATAATTTAACGAACTTTCTGAAAGATGAAAATGCGACTCTAAAATAAATAACTTTCCTTGGTACCCAATAAGAACCCACGCATCACTAGAAATAATTTCGTTCTGCTTAATAAGAACCCCGTTTTCCAATAGACACTTTTCTAAATCTGGCACAAAATATCGATACATGTACTCTAAAATATCTTGATCTTCATCTATTGGAGGGATCTCAAAATTATATTTTAAGATATCACTCATCCTTGGATTCCCGCTAATTCCAAATAAAAACCCATCCTTCTTAAATACCTTAGAACCCCTAATAATCTGAAGGGAAGAATCGTCACAGGCGGCACTATCTCCACCCATATAAACTATCCCATTTTCAACTAAACCCACTATACATGTCATCTCAAAAAACCTCTCTTAAAAGAAGTTCTTTAATTTCTTCGGTAGCCTGGTCCATATACTCCTCATCTGTCTTACTTAACCCTCTAGTCTCCCAATCGGGATTATTAGCTACGTCTTTGAGTTTTTCAATCAACATAATAACTTTACACCGCTCGTCTATTGCGATCTCTAATAATTTCTTCTCTTTACTATTACTCACGCTTATCACACTCCTGATCCATTTTATCCAAACACTCACTTGAACAAAAATATCCCTGATAATTGATTTCTATAAAATGAGTTGGAAAGCCACAAACAAAACATGGCCCAACCATTTTACTCCAAATTAAACCCTCACGCACTTCTTCCATGTGTTTTGCAGTAGGAAACATCTTCTCAAAAATCAACAATTCTCACTCCTTCTATCTCCACTAATTCTTTCATTTTAACAATTCTTTTATCTGGGACTAAACATTCCTTAGAAGTATTGGGAATTTCGTAGTTGCACCGAGTCCACCGAGACTCCATTAAAAGCCTACAATAAGATTGGACAGAATTACTATTTTCCCGAGTAATCATAAATGGGCATTCAAAATTACACTTCATGGTGACACCTTAAACGGGCAATTTTCCTTTTGGCACTCATCTTTCAGACAATTCTCTTTCCGAATTAGACACCCAACGTAATCAGCGGGAAAATACACAAATGGGCATCGTTTGTTTATAACCGTTATTGACACCTTCCAAGCATCTCTTGGATATTTAACAACCACCATTATGACACGCCTCCATTATTCTGTTCCCATCACGCATGATTTTCTCTGCCAAAATATCAATTTTTGATCTAGGATAAGAAGACGTACTCCATTTGACAGAATTCTCTAATAGGTATTTTTCAGATGGTTTTCGCCATCCTACGGGTAATTCGTAGATATATGTAATATCGTGATGCCAGTTTTTAGCTGCCGCTGGATCTGCATAAGTCAATTTCATTTTCTCCTCTAGCGCATCCGAGACGACTCGTTTAGATCCAGTAAATTCTACTTTCGAGTTTGGTCTACGAGAATCTGTACTTTGTCGGATAATGGCATATCTTCTCCTCATTCTATCCCCACCTCCTTCATCTTTCTTTTAATTACTTCAATTCCTCTATTCAAATAGTCTATCTCATATTTAAAATCTGCATACCCCAGTCCAATAGTTTTAGCCACTTTCTCGGGTTTAGCTCCTTCGGTAGACGTATCCAGAAGAGACATGTCTAGTTTTATTCCCTTGGAAGCATACATGGAGTTATGCCCCTTGTAAGCGATCACTGAATTTTTTTGGATGATCTTCTCGATAACTTTCCAAAATGTAAGCAAAATAATATCTCATAGTATTACTTCCACAGAGGGACCCGATTCTTTTTCCCCTCTAGTTTCATTTGTCAAAGAACACAGTATTACATCCGCCACAGGTAAAGGATTTACAGAGGACCTTTCAAATTTATATCCAGATGCCCTTATTGGATCATATAATAGTCCGATACCCTCTCCTTTTGAATTGCAAACCCCAAAAGCAACACCCTTTTCCGTAATTACAAGTGGACCTAGCCTCACAATTTCATCCCCATGAATTCCTTTAACTCTTTGGATGTTAAATAATCTTGCCAAGGTTTTTCGTATATTAAAGATTTATATTTTATAGGCTCCCCGTCTAAAGTTCCCTTAACTGTAACGCTCAATTCAAGAATCTCATTGTTCACTACATACATTTCTAATCCAAAATCTACTTCTAGTTTGAATTTAACATTAAAATTGTTCATATCCTAAACACCACTCCACCGCTTCTAAAGAATATTCTCCCATCTGTAATTTTATGAATCGGACACGAATCTATAATTTTACCGCATGTTTTCTTTTTCTCTAAAGGAACCTTACATTTGGGACATTCATCTCTAGATGATGAATAAAAATGTCTACAAGATGGACAGTGGCTCATTTTGATTCCTCCAGAAGCGTTTTTGGTATTGTTCCTATGCCAACTAAAATTTCTCTTAGTTCGTACTGGATATTTAAAATGCTATTAACGAGAAAAATCTTATCATTCTCTTGTTTAAGGTTTTCTGCGAGAAGAATCCTATATCTCTCTTCTTTATCTTTAGCGGGAAGATCGGATCTCATTTCTCCCACGGATAACTCAATAGCACAAAGATCTTCTTCCAATGCTTTTAAAATATCTTGATATATTTTATCAGACTCCATATTGTGTGCAGAAACATAATCCAATTTTTGAATATCCTGAGCCATACGTAGACACGCAGTTCTCATTCTTCCTGTCGTAAACACGTCAATTTTCATATATCTAATGTGGGGATTTGAGAATAAATAGTTGACGGTAGGGATACATTTAAATAGAATTGCATCATATTTAATTTTTATCATGACACAAATGGAAGCAAATTTAGTCCGATCCCTAAACTCTTTTTTTATGGAACAAAAAATAAAAGCATTCGCATTTCGGCAATACCAGGCAAAATTTGGCCTCGGCCAAGTTGCAGATATCCTCTGCGATAGCTTAGACAGAAGATTCTACTCCATGATTGAAGCTAAATCAATGGACACATCAACCGGAGTTAAGACATTTAATTTTAAGTCTCGTTTTGATGAGAGCAAAGAGGGGTTCCAACTCGTAAGGGAAAACGCCTTTTGTGAATTAACGGGGAGAAAAGGAATACTTGCTTTAGAACTGAGAAACGGCGTTGGAAAATCGAGGGATTGTTATTTTATTCCATTATATGAAGTCTATGATCTCTGGAAATCGGGAGAAAAATCACTAAAAATGAAAAATATAATAGAATATCCGAAATTAAAAAGAGAAAAAGGAAAATATATTATTAATGAAAAAATATTTACTTATCCTAAATGAATTCCTCCGCCTGTTATTTGAAGATTAAGGGTCTTAAGAATCATCCCCTTTAAAGCATCTGTTCCCCCCATCATTTCTTTCCAACCCTGTCTAGTGATTCTTCCTTGCCCGCCTGCACGGGAGAAAAGCATTGATTTAGATCCGAAGTTTTTAACAAACGTACCATAAAGATCTTCGTTAACCTCAACATCGATTGCGAGGCCACTATACGGAGTTTTGACAATCGTATCCATCTTAGCGAAATCAAGCCACTGAAATGGCGCACCCGTAATAGTGCCGCCCAACACCAGTAACTTTTCTGGACTTTTCCATGGAACACATTCGCCATAATTAGTCGTGTCTACATATTCATCTTGACTATCGGACCCTCCTCCGTATTCCTCTTCAAGATCGAGATCTATGGGATTTTTACTCATTTGTTGCCCCCGACTGATATTCATTTAAATTAACAGTGCTATTAATAGTAAAGTTTCCAATACCTTCAAGTTTTGACACATCAACAGGTCTACCCATGTGAAGCCCGCTTAAAATTTCTTCTCCAATAGAACCATTAATCTGACCATTTATACTTGCACTATGGAGCGAGAGTGACCCAATAGTAGAATCTTGCGTTTCTTCAGAACTGGCGGTATCAATTTTTGTTCTCAAACTTATGTGGTTGGCGTTTCTGGCTGAGGTACTAAAAATAATATTATTTCCTCCGAGATTGGATTGTAACTTGACTCTACCTTTGGACCCATCAAATTCCAGACCAGACTTTAAAATTACCCCAGCGTCTGTTATGCTTCCTTGAGAAGCATACGACATGTCCCCTTGACCACTCATCTCGGTAGATGTAGTTCCCATTCCCATACTGGTAGACCAATGTCCTTCGCCCACCAAACTCTGTGAGATCTCAAGCCCTAAAACCGGAAATATACACAGAACCATAGATATACAAAAAAGAATAGACTTCAAAACAAACTCCTCCTCAAATTATTATAATTAGCGGCAGAATTTCCGCAACTTTCTTTTCGTAAGGATCATAATAAACCCTCGTTTTTTCGTCCAGCCAGAATACATTATAAGTGGCTCCGGGTTCTCCTACCTCAGGCTCCTCGTTCGGAGCCTTTCGGCCTCCTACTACTCCAATCGGACATCCCGTAAATTTCTCTTTGACCTTATCTCTTACTTCATAAGGATCTTTAGTATCTAATCCGCTTAGAAAGGCAACCAACGCTTCGCGGGAACAGAACTGATATGCCGCGGGAAATATTCCTACATAACAACCTTTAGGAAATACCAATCCAGAGGAGCCAAACGTTCTCTCCTTCTTTTTGGGTTCCTGAAAAGAAAATCCGGAATCTACAAATAGCGTATCAGAATAAGGAGGTCTTCCGGTTTCTATAACGCTATTTATAATATCTTGGACAAGGAGCGTGGCAGGAGAAGCCTCTTTCTCGGTCGTGACCCACTCATCAGACTGAATTGGTGACTCTACATCTAATTTGATAGGATCTAAAATCCTCTCAGAAAAACTTTTCCTAGGCATAATCTCAAATAAATGCATCAATAGTATTTCAACTTTTCGGTTCAGAAAAGTTTCCTTGCGGTTCAGCGAAGTTCCAAGCGTCACCTATTTAAAGGATTAAAACAAAACTCAAGGTTCACCTCTTCGAGGTTAGGTTTTGGTTCCAATGGTTTCTCTTATTCAGCAATACATCGACAAAGGCTGGGGTATTATCCCCATACGCCCAAAAGGGCATGTAAATGAAAAAACAGGCGAGATAGATGAAAAGGCACCCTTTGTCAAGTGGTCTGAATATAAAAGCAGTAGTGGGAGTAAACCTTCTGAAGATCAGATTTTACATTGGTTGGCTCAGTTTGATCGCGCAGATTGGGCAGTTCTTACGGGATATGATAATCTTGTTTTAGTAGATATCGACGATCCGAATCTTTATGATTTATATCTTTCTAACTTCAAAAAATGCCTGATGAGAACGCCATCGGGCGGTATGTCTTTTTTGATCAGGAGTACGGTGATCCCTAAGTCCCAAACCCGTATCAATGGAGTCGCCGTAGATATTAAATCGATAGATGGATATGCCATCCTTCCGTCTCGTGACTTGAGCCAAGAAGAAATAGACCAGGAGGAAGAGGGAGAAAAAGCGGGGACTAAGAAAGATTTTATACGTCATTGGATAAATAATGAGGAGCCAGAAGAAATAGAAGATATTTATAGGCATCTTGAATCAGTATTACCCCTCATTAAGCCAGATGTCAAACCCGGAAAAGGAATTCCCACGGCTATACAGTGGGCAAGAGAACATAATCTCAACATAGCTTACGATGGCGGAAGATATATCCAAGTGCTTTGTCCTAATCCAAATCACAATGATACAAAACCATCAATGAGTATATATGCGGACGGTTTTTTTTGCCACAGTTGCCATTTTATGGGTGGTTTGTTCGCATTAATTAAAGCTTACACCAATAAAACTGACGATGAGATTTTCGCAGATTTTCCGGGGATAAAAAAACAAAAGAAGACTATTACAGACAATGTGATAGAAATTGTAGGAAACAATACTTCTTTGGTAAGGGATCAAAATAATAACAGCTATTTTAAATTAACTGATTATTCTGATATAGGAATTAATTTATTACCTATTAACTCTAAAATTACAAGATATTGGATTGCAACAACCGCAGAAAAAGTTTTAGATAAACTCCCCTCTGAAAGTGTTTTATCTTATGTCTCCCGCTATTACGATGGAAAATGTATGGCAACTGGAGATAAAGCTAAAATATACAGACGAGTGGGAGGAGATCTTACCGAGAAAGTCGTCTGGTACGACCTTGGAAACAATAATTTTGTAAAGATAACTCCTGATGGAATGGGAGTGTATCCGTACTCAGATGTTACATTTATAAGAGAGACAAATCAAGGGGTTCAGAACGTTCCGACTAAAAAAGATATTAAAAATATTTTTAAATTATTTAATATTATAAACGTAAAAGATGGCGCTCAGAAGGTTCTCCTTATAACTTGGATCGTTAATTCTTTACTTCCTTGGGCTCAGAGTCCAATTCTTCTTTTATGTGGAGCCCGCGGATCAGGCAAATCCTTTATGGGCCGTATAATTAAAAGGACTTTAGATCCTGTAGAAGGAAACGCATCTGAGTTATTGGTAAATAAACCCCAAGATTTGAATTACCTAATAGGATTATTATCACATAATGCCGTCGCCGTTCTAGATAATATCAGCAGAATTGATAGACAAACTGGAGATGTTTTATGTAATGTAGTAACAGGCGGCGTAATTTCTACCAGAGAATTATATACTACAAATGATCAAATTCTTATTGATATTCGGAGTAAACTAATTATTACCGCTATTAATTCTCAAATATTTGACTCTGGAGCGGGAGATCTTGCAGAAAGAACCGTAAGCATAGAAATTTCCAGGCCAGAATCAAATTATTTGTCTGAAGAATGGCTAAATGAAGAATTCGAAACCTATAGAAGTGAAATATTTGGCGCCATCCTAGAACTTATTCGCGGCTATTTAAAAAGTGGAATTCCTAAAAAGGGCGAAGTGTCAGAATTCAGATTGACCACGTTCGCCTCCGTAGGAAGATACGTTTCAGATGCACTAGGTTTTAAGCCTAGCTTCAATGTTGCTTATAGAATGAGTCAAACCGGAATGTGTCAAACCTCGTTGGAAGCAGAGCCCGTTACAGAATTCTTTGTGGAATTTGTAAGAAAATACGGAGGTGTAGATTTCAATAACAATTCGGGTTGGGGAATTTCTTCGGACATATTATTTAACAAGTTTAACCAATGGATGATAGAAAACAATAACATAGGTATGCTGGGTAAAAAAATGCCTACTACTCCCGGAACGTTAATGACAAGATTAAAGAGAATTGAGCCAGATCTAAAGAAGATTTATTCTATAGTGATTGAGCCCCAAGGGCTTCATAAAGGTAAGAAATGGTTCAGATTGGATTGTCAGAACAAGGAGATGTTAGATAACGGAGCAGAAGAAGAAGTATTAGAAAAACAAACTTCTATAGAAAAAGATAGTGAGGAGGGATGGTAGTGACTAAAATTACAAAGAACATTTCCCAAAAATGTACTTGGTGTCTTTCAGAGAACACTTATTTTGAACAAGATCCACATAATAAAACGACCTCAGATGGAGCGGATTATGGAGTTCTCGTTTGTAATGATTGTCATCAAATTCAGTTTTGGTTCTTTAAGACAAAGGGGAGTATCAATATTACAGATAGTAAACGAGAAATTTCTATTAAATACAAGGAGCCTTCTATTGTTTTCGTAAACCAATGGGATGGCCCAGTAACTCAATTCCTTTGGTCTCATATAGAAAAGTCATCAAAATTAACAGCACGGCCAATCGAAACTTATTACTCTACGATTATTATCAAAAATAACAAAGAAATGTTTACTAGAAAATTAGATTTTACTGAGATAATCGAGGCATACGAGAAACGAGTTTTAGAGGAAATTCATGGCGACTCGCAACCTTTAAATAAGATTAAATAGTAGATACCGCTATGATATTTGAACCAGGAGATTCAGACGAAATAGATTTTCGCGATTGATGTTATTGGGGAAAGCGTAGGAGATCCAGAGCCCACTATGGCAGTTTTAAGGCGCTTGAGAGATGCCGCACTAGAGGAAGGGTGCTAAATGGAGTGTGATGAATATATCCCAATGCCACCCATCCGAAGTTATAAGATGGTAATGGTTCCTCCCGAAAAATATGAAGCACTAAAATCTATTGCGGAGGAAGTATCCAAAAGAAACTGGTTCAATGGGGACTGGCCAATGGAATGTAAACTCTGCGGGCAGGTTTATCCAGATCATTACGATTTCTGTTTAGTGGCAAAAGCGAAGAAAGCGTTAGAGGAGAACACAAAACATGAGTGAAAAAGAATTGGAGATAGGGAATAGAATAAAAGTTGTGGGCCCTAGTGTCGATGGATGCACCAAAGATATGGGGCATGTATTCACAATTTATAAGGCGTTCACAAATTATCAAGGAACAAAACTTTATACAAACGGACAGGAATATAATTACCCAGCCAGTAGCCTGCGATTGGCGGAAGAGAAACCACAAAATCCCATAAACGTTGTCTATGAATACCCGCTAGACAATTTCATGCACGGCCATTTCGAGGTGTCTTGCCCGTGTGGCAGAAAGGCTAGCATATTCCTTCCCGAAGAAACGAAATCCGAATGGGCGAAGGTAGGGGAGGAACCTGAATTAAAAATAGGAGATTGGGTTAAGGTGGTCGGCCCATGTCATCCTTGGTATATTCCGAGGCAAGACGATCCAAGCGTATTCCAAATATGCCGAATTTGTGAAGACGGTGCATTCCAAGCAAACGGTGGCAGACCGGCATATCTAGCGTCAAGCCTACGAAAGCTCGCTCCGGAAGAAGTGAAAGCTTTTCAGAAAGAGAATCGTTGGGGCACGCACACCGAAGAGGCGAGGGGTCGGGATAGAATTAGCTAAGAACGCGCTAGATGGCATGATAAAAGAGAGAGATAAATATGGATTTAATTCACATTCCAGAGTTGAGTTCATAAACAGTAATCCAATATCTTAGAGACTAATTATGTGTTATCGACCTAAAAGTACTCGGAGATGGTGTACCAAATGTAAAGATGTTACATCTTGGATATTAGATAGGTCTATTGGCCATAGTCGGTGTATTCGATGCCATTCAACAAGCAAATTTGCCAAAAGGGTTAAAAAGAATACCACACAGGAGGAGCCAAAATTGAACAAACAATATGTTAAAGAGCAAATCGAGGCTGCAATTCGCGAGATTCGAGAAGAATATGATAAAAAGTTTGAAAACATATATCAATGTCAAGATTGTGGAGCAATGGTGTTTAAAGATTCGGAACATATTTGTCTCTCAGGAAAAATTCAAGAAACCCGACAAGAAATAGCGCCTCGAAAAACAATCAGGGACTATATATTATCAGTAATCATGAAAGTTCCACCTGCTATAGACGATATAATTGACTCAGACTCGATATACACATCAAAAGGAATCGCGGCCCATGTAATTTCAGATGGATGTACAGGAACAGAAAACGCAATTGCATCTGCGCTGTCTGATATGGTTAAGAAGAAAAAAAATATCAATAGACGGGCAGCAACAATTAAAGTGACAACTACAAGTAAATCGAACAAGATATTCGAAAAAGAAATTTCTGGCTTTGTATATTGGAGAGCAAATGATATACTGTGAATCTTGCGGGCATTCAGAGAATATACCTCTCTATAACTTAAAAATTTGGTGCCACCACTGGAAAATATCAGTACGCCCAGAAGATATGGATTGTGGGAGTGGAATTCCTAAGGAGACTTCATGATATCATCCATTTCCAGTGATCACTCCCCGTCCTGAAGGGCGGGGCTTCTACGGCTCGGTCTGGCTCCTAGAGAGCCAAGTCCGCCGACAGATTGTAATCCCAATCTGAGTATATTTATAGCAGCATTTTGGTCTCGATCCATTTCTAGGCCGCAGAATGGGCATTTATGGATTCGGTCCTTTAGCTGCTTTGGAACCAACGTTCCACAGAAAGAACACATCTGAGACGTATTTCTAGGATCTACAAAGATTGCTGTCGAACCGGCACTTTCAGCCTTGCAGGAAATTAATCGAAGTAGAAGATTCCAAGAAACGTCTGAGATAGACTTAGATAGCCCGCGTGTTCCATCTCTGAGCATTGATTTTATATTAAGATCTTCGAGACAAACTACAGAATACTTTGTTACTAATTCGTGACTTAGTTGATGAGCGAAATTAGAACGTTTATTAGTTATCCTCTCGTGAATTCTCTGGATAACTTTTGTTATTTTCTTCCTTTCTACGGACCCTTTAGGAAGTTTATCTCTTTGACTCTGTTTCTTGGCCAATAAACATTCTTCAGATCGGAAAAATCTAGGATTATCAACCTTATTGCCATCTGAGAATGTTAAAAAGCTTTCTAACCCGAGGTCAATTCCAGCTACCGGACCGTTGTTGGAAGGAACAAAGACTGGTTCTCGTTCTACAGAGAAGGTAACATACCATTTATTTCGTATGGTTCTAAGGACGGTCAACCTTTTTATTTGGCCCTCGATCTCTCTATGAAGCTTTATTTT
>Ga0172381_10005351_pt1 | contig 13047 bp, 17 predicted proteins | sample Leawel6488metaG_FD_119754 | JGI IMG/M metagenome (GOLD analysis project Ga0172381, IMG submission 119754) | Leachate microbial communities from a municipal landfill in Southern Ontario, Canada - Leachate well 64-88 metaG | ecosystem: Engineered > Solid waste > Landfill > Unclassified | place... | reverse complement strand
CCAATAAAAAGTAAATTGCTCATTTGCATTTACATCAAAAAGTACTTGCCTGCTTTTGTAAACATTATCATTAACAGGAGAAGTTACAGTAAGTATTGGAGCTTCACTATCAACAGTACTGTTTCCGCCTAAAAGACTACATCCGCTCAATGAATTACAATTACCTGGATGAGCTGAATATAAGTTATCTGTTACACAAAATATGCATAAATCATGATTACAAGTACGTTGTTTTGTAGATTGTCCTCTACTCAAACATAAACGTTTAAAAGCGCTTACATCTGCAATAAGCATTAAGCCTATTAATGCAAATCCTATAATTAGGATCATTATTTTCATATTTTTTGATGTTTTTTGTTTCATTTTGTGTTATATATTAATATTTAAAAAAGATGTTTGATAAGCCTGTTTTTTCTTTTTCAACTCATCTTTGTCTTAAATCAAGCCAGCTTGATTTATCTTTTATAACCTAAATTTTTAGGTTACTTATTTTATGGGTATATTCTTCTCCCTCCTATCTTGCTCCTTTAGTATCATCGGATAAAGTTTATTTATCCTTATATCACCTCGACCAAATCTCTTTTTTATTCAGTCAAATAAAATCAAAGTTTTTTCTTTGATTTTTTGTTCACCTCTCTTTTTCCTTTATATAAAAAAATAAAGTTAAAATAAAAAATAAAAAAATAACTCTATTTAGATTGCTTCTCCCCAGAAGTAAATACTTCCTGAATCGAAGTTTCCGTTACATGGCTCTGGCATATTCAATCTAAATGTAACTGCCATTTCAGCTCCAGGAGCTAAAACATTAGCTGCATAATATTGACCGATGTTTCCGCCAGCTTGCAATATTTCACTATTACCGTAGAATGGATTTGGATTGTTGAATCCGATTCCATAATCTATTGGAAGATATCCTTCATTATCAGATCTTACATCTGTTTTTGAAGAATAAGCTCCGTTAACTACATAATAATTGAAATTAGTTAATGCGAGTTGGTTTGTGTTTGGACACATAGCTCCACTTGATGTTGAGTCATAGAAGTCAGTACCTGATATAAACATATCAAGCATAACTGCAGAACCTGCATCAGCGTCGTTACCAACTAGCATTGTACTTGAATAAGCACTTGTACCAGGTCTAACACTGTCAAAAGACATTGTTCCGTCTATGCTTAAAGCAATAACCGGATTTAAGAACCAGTATTCATTTTCATCCATAGTACCTGCAAGACCACTAAGATCCATAGCTTCAACTGTTACCCAGTATTCACCATACATGCTTGTAGTGGGTTCAACTGTTAATGTACAAGTGTAGTATCTTTGAGTTGCAGAAGCGATTGCATCGCCAGTTAAATCTTCTTCAAGAATTCTAGCGTTACATGAAGGTTCAATTATGCTTGAGAATCCAGTACTCTCTACACAATTAACTTCTATATCATTTCCAGCACCTTGAGCACTACCTATTGTAGCATAAACATCTTGAACTTTATTGATTCCATTCTTGTCCATAACAAGAACAGTCCATTGAACTTTTTCACCTTCGAAAGCATAGTTGTTTAACCTTTCAGTTAAAGTTGTGTTAGGAAGAGACATTCTCCCAGGTTCAGTGTTATCATCATAAACAACTCTGTCCCCACATAACCATACTATTGGTTTAAAATCTTCAGTTGTGATTTCTGGTACAACACCGGTTCCAACAGAAACTGCTAGAACTGCAGGTGCAACAGATAATACTAATAAAGCCATTATTAAAATGCTATATAATTTTTTCATTTTTGAAAACCTCCTTTCAGTAATATAATATTACATCTGTCCAAATTGCTAATTAAATAGCTAAATTTAGTAGATGAAGATAATACCACCTTTCCTGTTCTCTTTTCCCTATTTGTTTGTTGTACCATTTTTAATTAATAACCCTTTTTCTCAAGTTTATAACTTTTGAATAATAAAATTGTTTATAAACAATTTTACAATTAGAAATATATTTTTTCATGTCACAGTTACCAAAGTATATTTTGTTAAGTATAGACTTTGTACTTACTTTTAGTTAATGAAAAAACCCCTGATTTTTAAAAACCTATTTTTCTTTATTCTATAAATAGAACAAAATCTGGTTCTAATCTAAATCCATAAGATAATAGCTCTTTAAAAAGATTTGGATTTTAGAATAAGTTTGAAAAAATAAAACTAAACAAAAAAATCCTGATTTTACTACTTTAGTATTACTAATTCCTTAAGATTTTTAGTTTATTCTTATCCTTCTTACCCTTTTCACTACCTTTTTTTGAACATAATCTTCATCAGAGTCATCATTTGAATAAATTTCAACTAAGATTTTAACATATCCAGATATTAAAACTATCAAAAACACAATTGCAGCTATTATAATGAACAATCCTTTAAACGTAATCCCTATATTAGGTACATTAACATTAATTAGTTCATTGTTCACAAAACTAAGTATATTAAATAGGAATTTTACCAAAAATAAGCTGCCTATTGCATTAAATAATGGATAAGGCAAATTAAAAGGAAGTGTAAGTACACTAAATAGCTCTCCACCTGCAATTAAAAGGCTGAACAATATCATTATCCAAATGTTTTGATTTAAAAAATGCACAACAGCAGTAAAAGTAATATTATCTATATAAGGAACAAGGAAGTTGAGTAGTGCTATAATTATTAAAAAAAGTATAAAACCTATAAGTCTGCTAAACAAAACTGCTGTGACTGATTTTATTTGCCTCATTTTATTGTACCTTATTATAGTATCTCCTGGTTTTTATATCTTCTTACTTCTTTTTTTGCCTCGACTGTCTCTGCTAAAAATATCCACAAGCTTATCATCACATTTGCTCTGGGGAACACTAGTATTTTTTGCATTAATGCAACTCCTTCTTACAATATCTTCGACCTGCTCTTTTAATTCAAACATATTCTTTTTAGCTCTTTTCTTGAGTATTAGAGCTTCTTCTTCTCTTAAGTCAATTGTAAGTCTCATGTTTCTAGTTCTCTTTGTTTATCCGATATTAAGTATTGTCAGATAATTAAGCACACTTGCAAAACAAACCCATAACAAATACGGAATAAGTATAATGCTTGCTCTCTTATCAATTTTAAAGCAAAATATCATCAATAGATTATTGAAAAGATAAGAAGAATTATATCTATAAATGCATACAAAGGATTATGCATTTTAAAATAGAAAAAAGTCCAAAGTATATTAAGTAAAAAATTTATTCCAAATAAAACCCCTATTTGTTTTTCATATTTACCTTTAGAACTAGTTACTGTATAATAAAGAGAAAGAATAATAAAATAAAAAAGAATAGTCCAGACAATAGGAAAAGCATAACTTGGCGGAGTTATAGAGGGTTTAACAGAATTATACCATTCTCCTGTATATGTAAAAGTGCTGCCTATCCATGCTACAAAAAAAACAATAATAAAACAAGCAATAAACACTTTCCAATTAATCTTTTTACTAGATATCCAGATGTTCTTCTTTGTTTCAACCTTTCTTTTTTTTATTTTTCTATTTACCATGTTTATTTCTCTTGATTATTCTTCGTTTCTTATTAGATTTTACCTTTCCAATAATTCCCCCTATAATAAAACCCAAGATAAACCAAAATATTATCCCGATTAATGCTTCTAAAATATTTATGCAAGTAATGTTATGAATCCAAAATCCATCAGAAAAGTAAAACAGAATATTTACAACAAAAATCGTTGGATAAAACCATATTGAATAGGGAATAAATCCAGTTGGAACACAGCTATGTGAAGGGTCAAAATTATTGATAATTGTTATTATAAAACAAATTACAGTAATTCCGAGTCCCCCAATAATCCCCCATTTTAACCAAGTTTTCATATTATATTATTTTACTCCCCCTTTCTTCCCCACATAAACTTTTGAAACTTGAAAACTTTTGTAAATTCCTTCAAGGATATCTGTTCCTGCATAACCTGCAAGTAAACTAAGACGAGGATCAAAATTAAATACTAGTCCTGTAAAAATTCCAATAACTAGTGCAATAATAATTGTAATCCCATAATATCCCCATAAAATCTTTCTTCTAAGTGAAAGTGCCTTAAGAAGTCCAATAAGTCCTCGAGTAAGTCCACCTACTCCTCCAAGAAGTGCAGGGATTAATAATGAATTAAGAACAATTGTATCCATATTATTTTCTTTCTCCTTTAAAAAACAATAAAACTAGATAACATGAAGGAGTATAAAATATAAGCAGGTAAACAATAAAATTAACAGCAATATCAAAAAACTGTCGAAGAAAATTCTGGTTTAAGAAAATATCTCTATAAAGAGGCACTCTAAAAAACATTAAAAACACAATTAAACATGAAACAACTAAATCAAGAATTATTTTTTTTGAGCTGACTCTAAAAAAATATCTAGTTTTCATATCACCAATTTTAATTGTTTTCATTCTTATAGTGAGTTTAAAATATTTATTTCTTCTTAACTAGCTTATAGATTCCATATGCAAGCATTAAGCCAAACGCCAATACTACTGAAATCACAGGATCAAGCATACTTGAAAACAAAACTAAGAGTGATGCAACTATTGCAAATACTCCTTCTGTGCTTGATTCTTTACTTAAACTTTTATTAACTTTCTTTTTAACCATGTTTTACCTACCTGTTTCAAACGATTAATTATCATGAAATATAAATAAAAAAATAAAAATTATCTTCTTCTTTTAATTTTAGCCTTGACTTTAACTGGTTTTGCTTTTGCTGGATTTACCTTCATTAAAATAAGCATAACTACAACAAGACAAATAAAATTAACAGTCATTGTATACATAAGTCCGCCCATATAAGAATCAATCACAAGTAAAGCAGTTCCAAGTCCATAGAGTATCAAAAATCTTTTTTTGATTTCAGTTCTTCCGCTCCAAGAATAAATTAATTGAATAATCCATCCAAGAGTAAGGACACTAAGGCCAAGTACAGCACTTTCTACCATCTAACACCTCCTTTTTTCATCTTGATTATATAAATTAAATTATATATTTAAATGTAATGGTTTTTTTATTTTAATGTCGATTGTATAATCAAGGTTTATAAATACAAAAACTATCATTATAATGTATGGTAAAAAAGAAGTCAGAAGCATTTGAAAAACAAAACCTTGTCATTCTTATTTTATTAATAGTATTTTTTATTTTAACAATCTCACTTTATTTTGTTTTTAAGATTACTTCACTGGATTATTCAAGTCCAGACACTAATGATTCCAAAATAATTGTAAGTGAAGTTATAGACGGAGATACATTCAAGCTTTCATCAGGAGAAACAGTAAGGCTAATTTGCGTAGATGCTCCTGAGAAAAATACAAAAGGATATGAAGAAGCAAAAAAGTTTCTTTCAGACTTGATTTTAAATAAAGAAGTAAGACTAGAGAAAGATGTTTCAGAAAAAGACAGTTATGGAAGGCTGCTTAGATATGTTTATTTAGATATACCAATCCTTGGCTGCTCTTTTGAACCTTCAAACCCAAATGAATTATCAGATGAAACTTGTATAGGCCTAGGCACAAATGAAATATTTGTAAATAAAGAGATTGTAAAAAATAACCATGGAGTTTTATTTTCCTTTGGAAATGATACAAAAAGATGTTCTGAAATAGCAGGCTAAAATTCTTTAAAGAAATTATTTATAAACCTGTCTTGTCAAGGATTTTTATGAAAAAGCCAAAAGCACTTATCTTATTTTCAGGAGGACTTGATAGCAGACTAATTATTAAAATCCTCCAGGAACAAAATCTAGACCTTGAAGCAGTTTATATTAAGCTTCCATTTGGCCAGGGTTGTTGCTCAAACACAGAATGTGTTTTTAATTATTCTCAGGTTCAGGGAATAAAGCTTCATATTATTGACTGCACAAAACCTCCTTTTTTAAACGAATACTTGGAAATAATAAAACATCCAAAAAATGGCTATGGTGTTTGTTTAAATCCATGCAAAGACTGCAAAGTATTTTTATTCAAAAGAGCAAAAGAACTTTCAGACAAAATAAAAGCAGACTTTATTGTAACAGGCGAAGTTCTTGGCCAAAGACCAAATTCACAGTATAAAAATCACTTATTATTAATAGAAGAGCAAGCAGGCCTAAAAGGAAAAGTTCTTCGTCCGCTTTCTGCAAAACTTCTTGAAAAAACAATTCCTGAAGAAAAAGGCTGGGTAGACAGAAGCAAATTGCTGTCTATTGAAGGAAGACAAAGAAAAAAACAATTAGAACTTGCAAAAAAATACAATATAAAATATCCAGCACCTGCAGGAGGATGTCTTCTTTGCGAAAAAGATTATTGCAGAAAATTAAAAGAACTTTTTAATTTTAAGGAAAAACTTTCTCTTGAGATAAAAGATGAAGAAATTGCATTATTAAAAATAGGAAAGCATTTCAGGTCTACAAAAAGTCAGGGAAAAATAATTCTTGGAAGAAATGAAGTGCAGAATAATGAACTGGAAAATTTAAACAAAACCTTAAATTACAATATAATAGTCCCAAAAACATTTCCAGGACCAACTGCAATCTTTGAAGATAAAAAAGATAAAGAGCTTGCAGAGCAGTTAATTAAAGCTTATTCTTCAAAAGATATAAAGTTAAGAAAAGAGTTTGAAAAAATAAGAATCTAAAAAAGAAAAGATATTTATAGGCCCAGTTTATGATTTAACAATGCAAATCAAAGTAGCTGGAGGATGTCCTCCTGAATTTCAAGCAAAAGACTATACTTCTAAAAAGCCTGTTTATGGAACAATGGAATCTGTTGAATATATTAAAAATCAGCTGTATGCAAGACAAGCTCACAAATTATCTGCATTAGAATTAAAACACGAGTTTTCAGAAACTAAAGACCCTTGTTTTAGTGTTTATCCTCATAATTGCACATACCTTATTTTAGACCAAAAACAAAGAGAGTTGTTAATAATCCAGGGAATGTCAAAAGGTTATGAAGGAGAAGGGCCTAGAGGAGCGCTTACTCTTGATTGTTACTTGGACTTGCTTAATATACCAACAAACAGGGTTATGTTAACAAAAGAAATGATAAGAAGGTGGAAAGGAGAAAGAACAGTTAACGCGCCTGCTCCAAGGCTGCAAAGATTTTCTCTTCAAAATTTAAGCAGGATAAAAAAAAGAATAAAGCTTGCAAATATAAAAGGAGAAGATTCATTGGCTGGATTATATAGTTCAATGCCCCTTGAAGAAATGTTTACATTAATGGATTTTCATGCTCATAGAGAATTTACACCAACTGTCGATTGATTTTATAAATAAAACATTATATAACTTAAACTAAAATTCCTTCTTCAAATTGTTCTTTTAAAGTATATTCATCTGATGAATGATTTCCTCTTCTAGATAAAGCATCTTCAACTTGAACCCTGTCTATTGCAGGGTCTCCAGTTAATAATTCCAAATCCACAGGAATTGCATTTCTAAGACTAATTGAACTTCCGCTCGAACAAGTATAACTTCCAATAGGTCCGCCTCTTTTAGTCATCCCAGTAGGACCATAATTAGGGTCTTCACCAAGCCCAAGCCTTACCTTTTCCAAATTTAAAATAAAACTATCAGGATCTGAGTGATATTCAGAAAGTTCTCCACCACAACAAGGATTACAAGATTGGCAATTAGAGCATACACGCATATTTAAGTTAGGCAATACATCCATTAAAAAATCTTCAAAAAGAGAATCTGTTCTGCAAACCTCTGCATATTCTTCTGCAACTGCTCTGTGTAGACACTTACTTGCAATTAACATCAAAACTAAACTAAAAAATGCTTTATAAAGACTATTGTATTGTTATAAACTAATTATCCCCTCGCACTATAATTTATCGACGACCAAAATATAATTCATCAAGAGCCCTATTTACTGCTTCAACATCAGTTGGGCTGCATGGAATTGCCCGGCAGTCTTCTGGAACATAAGAAATTCCAAAAAGAGGAGTAAATGTTGTTTCTTCTTCCTTAGCTAACTCTGCTGAATCCTCTACTTCATGCTCGAGTCCATTAAAATCCTCTTCCATAAAAACACTCCAGGTAATTATGACTTTTTCACCCAAGTATAGTAATAAAAAACCCTTGTTTTTAAGCTTTTCTTATACGATAAACTGCCAAATAGTAAGCTTTAAGAACACCTTAAACCTCTTAAAATCCAGGAAAATAGTAATTACAAATAGTGATTAAAAAAAAGAGTTCTTAGAAGAAATAATTATCCAAAAACAGCCCCAAAATCTTAAAATGAAAAAACTAAGAGTATACGTTGTAGAAACCGATGTAGAAAAGGCAGAAACCCTTGCAAGCAGGCTAAATACTGATAAGGGTATCTTAGATAATTATGATATTGAATTTGTTGGAGGAACATTTGGATATGATCATCCATTTGACCCTGTTTCATTACTTGATGCTAAACCTGATATGTACATAATGGATCATACTACTGCAAACTTAAGATCCTCTGAAAATGGCCCTGCAATTGCAGAGCAAATAAAAACACAGTATCCCTTTCTTCCAATTATTTTAATGCACAGAGGAGAACAAAAAGAAAGGTATAAAGTATTAATGTCAGCACTCAACAGCGAGTCTGGAGAAAACGTAAAAGTATTTGATGGGTTTATAGACCCTTGGATGAAAACTCCTGAAATACAAAAAACTGTAAAAACAAATTTAAGAAAACCTCTGGATATAGGACTTATTGGTCTTGGAGCATTTGGAAGACAAATACTAAGGACATTCACAAGAGCAAATGAAATAAACAGAATTAAAGCATATAGTGAACATGTTCCATATGAAACAGTATCTTCTGCAATAGATCATCTTGGAGCAAGAACTGATAAAGTTTCCTTTGTAAATACCCTAGAAGAAACATTGGAAAATACTGATTGTGTCCTAATTTGCACTTCTTCAATGCATACTTCAGACTTAAAAGAAAGACTTGCAAAACAAGATGACAGACTAGACTTACTCCCGCAAGAAGCAGCAAAACTTTTTTCTTATTTTAAAAGAATAAAACAGGCAAATTATCAGGGATTAGTAAATCCGTATACAAACCCAATAGCAGGAATGTTTTGTCTTGCAAAAAAAGCAGGAATAAGGCACGCTCAACTAACAACTCCAATTAATATAGATAATGCAAGATTTGATGATGCAATAAGGCAAGGTCTTGGAAGAAATTCTGCTACTTATTTTAATGCTTTAATGCAGGGAAAAATAGTTGGAGAACATGGAGTTCCACAATTTGCAGAGTTAGCTGAAAAGCCAAAAAAGAGCGATAACCCTAAGTATGAAAGAATGATGGAAAGCCTGCATGATTTGATTAATGCTTCACTTATTAAAGCCAGGCAAATGCCAATAGATGCACTGCAAAGTTCTGCAGCACTTGCAGAAAGAAATTATGAAGCAGTAATTGAATCTGCAAAATTCTATAAAAGACTTGCAAATCTTGATGAAAGACCAAACGAAAGTGCTTACTGTTATTATACGATTAATGGAACAAGAGGATTTACTGCCCTGCCTATTAAGGTAAGTTATTTTCCAGAAATAAGAGTGGCTCCAAATGAAGAATATATAAAAGCATTTGATAAAAAAGCAATGCAATGTTTAAAATTGCAATTAACTCTGCAGAATCTTTACACACAAAGAGTTATTGATTCAGGAATTTTAGGAGAAAATTAAAATGCCAGAAGAAAGAATACAAAAAACCTTGAAATCAATAGGTTTTAATGAAAATGAAACAAAGACTTATTTGGATTTAATAAAAAATAATGTATCTTCTGCACATGAAATCTCAAATAGGACAAGAATTTACAGGACAAATGTATATGATGCATTAAAAAGTCTTGTTGAAAAAGGATTTGTTGAAGAAATAATAGATGAAAAAACAAAAAAGTTTAAAGGAGTTAATCCCGAGAAAATAAAAGACTATTTAATTCAAAAAGAGCAGGAATTGGATTCTATTTTGTCAGAATTAACAAGCCTGTCAAAAAAAGTAGACGAGCAGGAAAGTTTCTCAATGACAAAAGGAACATTTGCAATGAGAAATGCATTATTTGATTTGCTTGAATTAAACAAGCCAATAAATGTCCAGGGAATACCTAAAAACATGACAGAAATATTCGGAAAAGAATTCTTAAAAGACTTTCATAAAAAAAGAATAAAAAAGAAAATCTTAATGAGGCATATCTATAATCAGGAAGCAAAGGAAAGAATAAAGGAGATAGGCAAAATGAAGTATACAGAGGCAAGGCATCTTTCAAAAAAATATGACGCAGAAACTCCGACAAATATTTGTGGAGACACAGTAGTCTTTTTTATATTAAGTGACCCTGTAACTGTAATTAAAATAAAAAGCAAAAGAGTTGCAGAAACTTACACTAGATATTTTGAAATTTTCTGGAATAATTCAAAAAAATAATCTTACTAAAAGAATATCTCAGATTTTATGATTTAAGTTGTCCTATACTGGACAACACTTCTTTTTATACTGTTTAATGTTACCTTTTTTCAACAGGAGAAAAAAAGAGATTCGCATTAACTCTCACGGTCTTTTGGGACGGACCCTCGAGAGATAATGTGAATCTCATTTAATAATACAATGAATGACTTAATGCAGGGAATTTGCACTGAATGCTCAGAATCAATTTCTGACCCAATCTGCCTGGATTGTTTTTTAAAACAAATGGAAGACTGGATAGTAGATGAAGATATAGGTCTAAAAACCAAAAGAATTCTAATTAAAGAAATAAAAAAAGAATTCAGGGAATATGAAAATAATCCTGAACTTGAAACAATCTGCACAATATGTCAAAGACAAGAGGTTTCTATATGCTCTTATTGTTTTTTCTTAAAAATAGTTCGGATACTTAAAAAGATAAATATGACAAAAAAGAAAATGGAAACATTTAAGGAAATTTTTAACTATCGTCAATGGCATGAGGATTATTAGTTAAAATCCTTTATTGAATAGAGTTGGGATCAGCTCCAAAACCCTTATTAGAATTTGAACCTGAACTAAATGGTCTTCTCTTTTCCATTGCATTTCTTTTCATAAAATCCTCAATAAACTTCTTGCTTTTTTCATGGTCAACAATATTTTTAATTTCATACAAGTCCTGCCCAGCTATTTTCTTTCTTTCTGCTTTTAGAGCACTTCCTGTTTTTTCATAAGCTTCTTTAGTCATAAGTATTTCTCCATTTGAAAGTTCAGCTATCTTCTTTGAAACAAGGATTGTGCTTCCAATTGCAGTAAACTTTAATTTGCCTTCTTTAACCTCATTAAGTATGTCTCCGCTATTAATAGAAATACCAAATTCTATTTTATCCTTGAATTTTGCATTATATTCTTTTAAAGAAGTAACTATTTGCTGGCTGACCTTTGAAGCTTCAACCTCATTATTGAATGTTTTTGTAACAAGTGGACTAAGTATCATTAAAAGATAATCTCCTTGTTCACAGATTGCTCCTTTTCTTGAATAAATAGGCTGCACAGCACTTTCTAGGCTCTTTTTAGCCTCAGCCCCTATCCTATTTTTTATTTTAAGTGAAATAATAGTAGCCCTGCTTCTTTCTCCATTTGTAACCATTGCCTGTTCTGCTATCTTTGGGGCAACTCCAGTCATAAGTGAACTTAATTTTGAAACTCTTGGAATCTCTTTTTTCTCTTCTACTTTTTTAGCTTCAAAATTTCTTTTTTGTTCAGAATCTCTTCCTATATGTTGCAGTTTAAGAACTGTCTTTGAATTCATATTGCCTGAACTAGGATATGCAACAGATTTTCTTTTGATGACTTCTCTAAATAAGAATAATAATACAGCAGCAAGAATTATTATTAGAATAATCCAGAATACAGGCGTATATAATATTGCAGAACTAAATACCTTAGAACTCTGACTAGGATCTTCAACACCAACTACAAGTCCAGTAAGTAAAACTCCTGATTGTTTAACTTCAGTTTCACCATCACTTACTTTAACATCATAATTGCCTTCTGTTCCAGTAAGTTTAAGCTCTTTTTTTTCACCAACGCCTAAATCTAATTTTTGGACAAAAGGTTTGCCATTAAGTTCTACTTGAACATCTTTAGTATATCTTATATTTCCAATGTTTGTTATTATAAGAGTATTATTTATTATCTCAAAACTCGCAATTGCCTTTTCATTTACAAAAAATGTTTTAATTGAACTAAGATTTCCACTTGAAAACTCAACAGTATAATATGCACTAGGAAGCTCTGTAGGAATTTCAAAAGAAACTGATTCTTCAGAGTTAACAATTCGCTCAAAAATTCTTTCTCCATCGCTTGTTAAAACAAAAATAGTAATCTGGTCTCGAATAACTGAACCTGTCTGGTCAAGTAAAACCGGCTTAAAACTGATATTTTCACCTGGATTAAACTCCTGGTTATTTAATGCAACATCAATTGAAGTAAGTACTTGAGGCACATTTAGTTTAACAAATCCTGTTCCCTCATTAGTTATTTCTCCTTTGTCTGATTTTTCATATGCAAAAACATCCAATTGATAAGTTCCATAAGCCATTTTTTCAGGAATAACAATATCTATTGAAAAAACACCATCAGTGATTTTTCCATTAAAAGCTCTGTCAAAAACAGAATTATTAATACTTCGATTTAGTGAAGAATTTAAATTAGTCTGTTGTAAAAATGGAGCATCTATCTCAAGTTCTCCATTGCTACCTTCTCCATTTAATTTTTCCACAATTCCAGAAACAGTTATTCTTTCTTTAGGCTTTGCAACAAAAGATTCAATATCAAAGCCTATTCCAAGTTCATCTGAAATCTGAAAAAACGGATTTGTTCTTTTTGATTCTCCATCATAATCAGCCTGAAAATAACAATCTCCTTTTAATTTTCCAATCCAGTCATAACTAAGTGGAATAGAAATGCTTTCAATAACAGGTCCGTTGAATATATCCCTTGAATTTTCATCACATATAAGTTTAATCTTGAGAGGCCCTGATTTAATAGGATCAATAGTAAGATTTAATTCAATTGT
>Ga0172381_10005350_pt1 | contig 13048 bp, 18 predicted proteins | sample Leawel6488metaG_FD_119754 | JGI IMG/M metagenome (GOLD analysis project Ga0172381, IMG submission 119754) | Leachate microbial communities from a municipal landfill in Southern Ontario, Canada - Leachate well 64-88 metaG | ecosystem: Engineered > Solid waste > Landfill > Unclassified | place... | reverse complement strand
GTGCTAGGTTTTTAACCCATAGGGATTTGAATGCCCCTACCCATGCGACTTTCAGGATTTCGCTAACAAATATTCCCATATGTACTTGTGTTTACCATTTACTTATAAAATAATTTTGCAAGTTGTTACGCTCTATCTTGCATTATGTTATTACCTTATCCTTTGGGTCTCTCTCATAGTCTTGATACCATTGATTTATAGCGTCGCTCCACATATCTCTGCCTGGTCTGTTGCTTATTCTATTAAGGCATATATCCATTGACGGATTCATTATTATAACCTCTGCGCTGAACCTATCTCTTAATGGTATGCGTTGTTCTCGTCTTGGTGCAGATGTTATTATCCACGCTTTCTTGACCTTTGTGCTGCTCTCTATAAACTTATATACCGTGTCTCTTATTGCTAATGCTGCGTCCATGCTCCAGTTAGGTCTATGATATAGGTCTTGTCCCGTTAACGCCTTAATTATCTCGTCATAGTCCCATATCAAATCGTTGGGCTGTGCATGTTCTTTGATATATGTACTCTTCCCACTCGCTGGAGGCCCACATACTATTATAATGTCTTTCAATCTTTTCAACTCCCTGCTCTTCCAGAATCCAGCGCCACGTTTAGCATGATGATGTTCACATAATGCTTTGAGATTACTTTCTGCATACTTTAATTCGGGGTATTCAAGAATAGGTTTCTCATGATGTACCTCTGTTGCTGGTGTTACTTTCCCTTCCTCTTCGCAGTCCACGCACAAAGGATGTTTTGAAAGATACCTAAGCCTAAACTTGCGCCATTCATCATCGTAGCCTCTTTCCTTTGGTGATTTTCTGTTGAAATCTCTTTGCTTATCTAAATAATGTTTATGTTTTTCGCAATATCCGGATGTTACAAGTTCAGGGCATCCAACTTTTAGGCATGGTTTTAATGCAGCCATTACATCACCCCAACATCATGCAATTGTGATATGCAATGCACTTGATATTCCTTCTTGGTTATTCGCTTGCCATTATAATAAAAGGAACGTCCTTGTTGATGCAGTCCGGTTGATGGTGTTCCATTGTTCTTATGTTTCTTTCTATATTTAGTACTATTATTAATTACTTGGGTTCGGATACCTACTTCTAGGTTTTCCACAAGTAGGTATGTTTCTGATTCACCAGATATGATTTTACGCTTAATTCTCTGGATTTCAGGATAAGGTGATTCATAAACAACCGTCTCCCAATATGATATTTTCTTATTCTCATATGTAGGATAACGTTGCATGTAATTATATTTTTTAAGTTCATCCAATCCTGCCCTAATTGATGTTTCTCCATCTTTAAAATGATTTACCAAGTCACTAATAAATACTTTCCAATTATCAGGTTTTGTAAGCAAATAACCCAATATACCTTTTGCTTTTCCAGACAAATTATGATCTTCAAAAAAGCCTTTATTCATTATTACATAAGGGTTATCTTTATCGTGTTCAACTCTTATTATATTGTTCATCGTACCACCTACTCACTAAAATTTCATCTACATATTTCCCATTGCTCATATAAGTAGCCTTATGCGCTGCTTCTTCCACATACCCCGCCTTAGCAAATGCCTTTCTGCTGCCTATGTTATCCGCATATATCCCGGCGCTTATCTTATGCAGACCTATCCTAAACCCATGCTCTGTCAATAGCCGTATAGCCTCTGTAGCGTACCCACAGCCCCATTTTGACTTATCACCTATGATTATCCCTATATCGCCCAAGTTGTGCTGTGGCTTCTCCTGTAGCTTTATGTTGCCTATATGTTCTTCTCTTTCATAAATACCATAAAAATACGTTTCTGAACTCCCGGATACATTCTTAACATAAGCTATTGTTGATTCCATAGTATGCTTCATAAAGCGGCTTTCGGTATACTTTGTTACGTCAGGGTCATTCATCCAGTTGACATACTTTTGAGTTACGTCACGGTAAGATAAAGTTTTAAGTTGTATATGATTGCCTTGTAGTGTCATTCCATTAACTCCTTATTAATAATTTCGCTGACTTCTTCAAATTTTTGTATGATGTATTTAGTTATTTTTTCTGGTTGTCCTGGCTTAAAACCTTTATAACCCTTCTCAATAAGGCAAATGTCGGATTGAAGCATTTTTGCGGCTTTGGCTATTTCCATTTGGCTTATGCCAAGCATATCTCTATAATTCTTCATGTTTAATTCGTTTAGCATCATAAAACCTCCGCAAGCGTTTCTGGTGTTATGGCGAACAATCCACCATCAGGATTGCTTGGGTCATGCTCTAATGCAAAATGCTTCTCCCATATTTTCGGCTGGTATTTTTTGTATAGTTCTAAGCCTGTTGTATGGTCTGATACTCTCCTTAAATTGGATAGTATATGCTCATTTTTTATATTTATCAGTCCAAATGCATTTACATAATCTTTTACCTCTGCCGGATATTTTGAAACACACGCTAAAGTTGTTATGCTTTCGTGTTTTCTTTTGTTGTATTCATCATATCTGTCAAATGTTCCATAACTTATATATATCGGTACTTTTCTCGGTATCTCTCCCATAAGCCAATCGAGTTCCCTACAATTTGGCAGCTTTACAAAAGGAATATCATATTGCAGCAAGAATTTAAGGCTTTCTAAATCAGCCACAGACGATGTTACTTTGTACCCTTGCTCATTGCCATAGTGATAAGCAAAATCGAATATATCATGTTCAAGCGGTACATTTATTCCATCAGGAAGAGATAGCTGCCATTTTAATATTACTTCATGTTTTCCGGTGCCTATTGCTTTTATTGCATCGATCATTTGTTTGACTATGGCTTTGTCATTTTGGCAAGTATTCCCAGATGACATATCAAGTATTATTTGTGGCATGCTTTCCAATCTCCTTTGTTAATAGTAAAAAGTATACTATCATAGTATTTACCTTCCCAAAACTTCCGACATGGCAAATAGCAGGAAATTGCGTTAAATTTCAACGCTGTCGCTTTCCATATCTCCAAATAGGCAGAACATTTATAAACTTCACCATATATGTTCTCAAGGTTTAAATAATCAAACCCTTGTTCAAGGATTACTCCAATCGCCTGTCCTGCCGCGCCGATATAATCAGGATGCATTGATAACCCTATTTCGCCGTTGCGGTTTTCGGTGGATATGTTGATTATTTCGCCCATGCCAATAAATATTTCTTCTTCCCATATTCCCCAATACCGCGCATTGGCGTTCCTGTTGCAAATTACTTCTTGGTAAAATCTGCCTTGCTGCTCTTGCGTCAATAGGTGCGGCGTTCTGTTCATGCTCATATTGTCGTTTCGCCAAATGCGGGCTTGCTCAACGTCGCTGTGGGATAATATTTTTAGTTGCATGATTTACTCCTATTCTAAATAAAATTAAGTTGTTTAAATTAGTTTTTGTCGTCCAGATTTACTTGACCTGATTCTTCAAGCCATGCTTCTATACAAGGCAAACATGTATAACATGACACAGGTTTTCCGTCCATAAATCCAGTTTCCCTTAAAGCATGATCGCCTATTGCAATTTCTTTTTCACAGCCACCCATACATTTATGTGGTTTTCGGCACTTTACTATCTTTTCTTTTTTATCTTTAGTATCATCATCCATATCAGAGTAAAACCCGCTGTCAATATAATCTTCCAATTTATATTTCATTTGATTAACTCCTTTATTTCATCAATAGTCAGAAATCGGTTGTTATCACTTGAATATCCTTCTTCAAGGCTTTCATGGATTTTTTCATTACACCTTAATCCAATTATTTTATAAGGCTTATCGAATGCAGCACATAAGTCTGTTATTCTAATCGACGGTATATCGCGCGGAATAAATACTTCGCCGCCCTGCATTTTATCTATGCTATCAAGTACAAACTTAAGTGCGGTTTCCATTGACATCCAGAATCTTGTCATCTTTTCATCCGTAACAGGTAAGTATTTCGCGCCATCTGCAATAAGCTTTTTATATAGCGGTATTACACTTCCATTGCTGCCCGATACATTGCCATAACGGCACACTGAAAAACTTATATTATCTGAGCTTTTATACTTATTTCCACCCAATACAATTCTTTCAGCCATGGCTTTGGTAGTTCCATATGTAGTAATGCTTTGGAAAGCTTTGTCCGTGCTGATTAATATAACTTTTTGTACTTTCCTACATAACGCAGCTTCAACGACATTTCTAGTTCCCATCACATTTGTTTTAAGTGCCTCGTCCGGGTCCTCCTCGCAATGTTCAATGAATTTGTCAGCAGCGGCATGAATAACGATATCAATGCCCCTAAATGCCTTTTCTAGCCTTTCTTTGTCTCGCACGTCACCAGTTAGGTAAACCATGTAACTAAGTTCACCTAGTTTGTTTTTTAAGGCTTGTTGTTTCATATAGTCCCGAGAGAATACAACAAGCTTACGCGGTTTCAAGTTGTTTTCCTTAACGTATTCACAAAATGCCATTCCAAAACTTCCCGATCCGCCTGTTATTAATACAGCTTTTCCATCTATGCCACTTTTGACAAACCCGCTCTTATACTTCTTTATTAGTTTTTCGTCAAAGTTGCCGTTAATGATATCTTGCTTTGTTGGACAATTTTCATGGTTCATTCCCATGCATCCATCCATTGCGCTATAAATGCATTTATCCGTGTATGAGCAGATACTTGCAAATTCATCCATATTAATATCCCCTATTCTTTATCTCATTGTCCATTTCTTGCATTGCGCCTAGGAATTGCATTTGCGCGTCGTGGGCTTCCTGCTCCTTGCCAAGATAACTATTGCGATTGTTTACAAGTATCTGTCGCCTTGCTTGAAGACGTTTGCATTCAGACTCATCCTCTGCTTCTTCAAAGCCATATATATATTTTCCGTACAACAATAGACTTTCTTTTGGTAGCGTCCATTTTGTAGGATATGGGAGTTTAATTTCTTTAAATGCTCCGTCTTCCATTATTCCGCTTACTATTCCAGTTCGCTTGAATATCTCCATGATTTGGCGATATCCTTCGAAGATTCCAAGGTAAAACTCACATGAATTTTTTTGATATTGGTACTCCGTAGAGTTGTGAGAACAATATCCTTCTGCAATAAATGTTTTAGTTGATGTTTGCCATGCCACAACTTCTTTTTCACCAAGGAATTCTTTTTTTATTACTGCTATCCTTGTTTTTGCTCTCATAGCTCCAATTGCTTCTAAATCGAATTTATCAAGCAATCTCTTTGGACGCATTTGCCCTAGAAATCTTAAGATTTCACTTTCCCCCCCGGAAATATAATATTTAAATGTTCCGCCCCCGAGTTTTGGAGGATGCTTTTTTTCTATTTGTTTATTGTAAATAAAGTTTTTATTGCTAAGTATTTTTTCGACTGCTAAACTCATATCGTTTTCTTTTTGGGCAAATCCCAAATTAATACGACATCCGTTATAATTATTTGCAGCCTGCGATATATGCCCTTCGCCATCAAATGCAGCTGCTAGATATCCCGCTTCATAGGTTTTATCTTCTTCCCACACTTCTAGCGGCTTGCAAATATGCGATGACCTATCGTTTTTGTAAAAACCTCTTGGAATTATTTTTTCTGTTGTCACCCAATGATTCATATTTGCGGATTTACATAGCCATTTATGGTCAGACGAACATATTAATTCAGTTCCATCTTCCATGGTAAGTTTATAGCAAGGTAACATTTTCCTTGACACGCTTTCGACAATTGAAGTTTTCCACCTTCGATTTTGTCCCCTACGAAAGTCATCTGTTGCTTCTTCGTCAAATCCTATTAATTTTTGTCCGACTTCAATCTCTCCTGCTTGTACCCATTTCAAACCTGCGGTCAACACTTTTGTTTCCGGCGCAATACAATGGGCCATGTCCACGCCCCACACGCCGATTTCATCAACTTCTCTGCCGCCGATGACTATTTCATATGCAAGTAAAGCAAGCATCTCACTAATAGTGTTTGACAAGTATGGATGTCGCTCTTTTTCTTTGCCAATAGAAAACCACTCGCATATTTCTTTTAACGGGTAAGGCACTGACATTGGTATTTCATCATAATGTTGTGTCATATATACCGGAATTTTAAGCGATTGCAAAAACTTTACATGATCTGCGCCGCCGCCTAAACCTTCGCCAAATACCGATTCCTTCGGATGAACCTGAAACCATCTTGTTATATTATCAGTCCATTTAATGACCTTATGTAACCCGTTAAGTCCCCATATTTCCCATTCTTTATTGTCCCATGGTGCAAGTTTATACGATGTTTCCGCAAAGCCTACTATAGCTATTTTACGCGCTGAGAATGGTTTGTCCTTTGGTTGCATAGATTCAACTATTTCTGCTGTTGTTTGCTTTTGCGTTTGTCCCATTGCTTCAAGTTGCTTGTCGATTTGCTCAATTTCATTATTGATGTTTTCAAACTCAGTTGACATTCAAATCCCCCTTGTTTATGTTATTTTGCATAATAATTTCTTTTGCCATATCAACACCCACGTTAAACAGCAGGTCAATTACGCTCATATATGGTTCAAACTGTCCCCATAGCTGCGGATAAACGGGATGGCTATATTGCTGAAAACAAAGCTTAATTCCAGCCCGTTCAAATGCCTCTTTGTCTGCATATCCTTCACCCTGACTGCCAAATATGTAAATATCCGCGCCAAGCTTTTTGCACATATCAAGCACAAGGTCTGATTTTTGCCCTTCAAAGTTATAATTAGAAGCTTTGACAATCTCAACATTAATATCAAGTATGGCAAGCAACCAGCGCAAAAAGTATTCGTTTAGTTCGGTCAATAGTTCCCAATCCTGCGAATAAAGGGCATCAAAAAAGCCCTCAAACTGATTAAAGTATGGGGCTTTCTGGTAACAATTGATAATGGATTTTTTATGTTTATCTCGCCATCGTTGGGTATTGTCTATTTCAATTTCGTAAAGTTTTTGCTCTCGCTTCTCTCTGCTCTTTATAGGCACTGTCAACCAAAATTCACCGTTGGGGCCTTTTATGCGATTGCGATTTTCCCACTGATCTCCAGACATTTGACAATCATCAAATATGCAAAATGTATCACATAGCATTATTTTGTGAAGTAAGCCAAGCCATGGCGCATATTGTGGTTGATGTGCTGATAGAATTTTCATGTTATAATCCTTTCAAACTATATTTTTATTTTATTAAAATCAGCGCAATCACCTTTTAAATTTTTTTCGGAGCATAACATGTAATCAACATATTCACGCCCTGTCACAAAATTTACTTTAATATTTTCAGTACACTTGCAGTGTGGATTGTCACTCTGAGCATCGCTAATATTGTTACAAATTATGCATATCTTTTTATTAAACTTTTCAAAACTTTCTTCGTATAAGCAAATTTTATTATAATCCATTAAGTCACATCCGCCGCCAAACCTGTCAAGTGTTGAAATTCTATAAGGACAGCCAAAACATTCTTTTTGTTTCATTTTTTTAAAATCCTTTCAATGCTTCAATTATTTTTTCAAAGCCATCATTATATAACTCCGGATAAATCGGCAACGACAAGCTGTGCGTTGCAATATATTCGGCATTGGGGAAATTGGCTTTATCCATGCTTAACATGTTATGCAGTAGTTCACTTTGCATTATGGGTACTATAGTCGTTATTCCGTTGTCTGCAAGGTGCTGTTTTAGTCGGTCAACAAAGTTGCCAACTATAACAAATCTATGCCAGTTGCGCTTATTGTAGCCGCCTTCTTGTACTGCCCAATATTTACCGCTGTCAAGAATGTGTTTTATATATTCTTGCGCCATGCACTCACGCCGCCGTAAAAATGTTGGCAATTTCTTTAACTGTTCAATACCCATAGCTGCCTGTATGTCATTCATGGCAAAGTTAAACGCCGGAACATGCTTGTCATAATCAATAAATTCCCTCGCCTTGTCTGCTAAGCCTTTGTTGTTGGTAACTAACATACCGCCACTGCCCGTTGTAATCATTTTTGACGGGCCAAAACTAAATATACCAATGTCACCCTGCAACCCGACATGCTGACCGTTTATATAACTGCCAAGTGCCTGAGAGCAATCTTCAATGATATAAGGGTATTTTCCATTCTGTTTTATCTCCTGCGGCACACCAAAAGTATGAACAATTATTGATACATTTGCGACACCATCCATATGCCTTATCCGTTTGATATTAAAATCATTCTTATTTATGTCGTGTAATATAAAATTAGCTCCAGTCATATTTACCGCATTTGGCAAAGCTGCACAGGCATATGTTGGCAATAAAACTTCACTACCCTTTCCGATTGATAAAGCTTTTAATGCAATGTATGATGCCGCTGTTCCGCTGTTTACAGCAATAGCATATTTAGCCTTAATATAATCAGCAAAGGCTTGTTCAAACTCTGCTACTTTTGCGCCTGGAGCAACCCAGCCGGAGGCTATTACTTTGGCTATCGCTTGCGATTCTTCGGAGCCGATAGATGGTTTATTGTGAGGAATCATTTTATACTCCTTATCAGTTCAAATGCTTCCGCATATTTTATTCCTGCGACCTGCCCCCAATATTCCGTGCGGCTTTGTAATGCCCGTAATGACCTTGGATGCGGAAATTCCCGAATCTCTGTTGTATAGCATTTTAAGGCTGCAAATTTACGGCTTAATTCCACCTCGTCAACTTCTACAAATACATTGGGTGCAAAGCTTCCGTCAAACGCCCATTCAGTAGACGATGGCGTTTCAAATGCGTATATTTCCTTAACCGTTGAGCGTCCTGGACGGCATGCGGTTAAAACAGCTCTGCGTGTTAAGCAATGGTCAATGTTAAGGTCGTTATGATGTGTGTATACAATGTCAGGCTTAATCTTATCAATATATTTTTCAACTATCTGGCATATGTTCAAAAGTGGTACAGTGTCAAACTTGTTGTCTGGTAGAAGTGTAAAATACATGCCATTGAATTCTATTATTTCGCCCGCCGTCTGAGACTGAATTATTAAATTGCCACCTTCCAATTCGCGGCATACGGCACCTTTGCCAAGGATTAGACAATATACTTCATCACCGGATAAAACATGCTTGCGGAGCGTGGCTCCAAGTCCAAGGCACTCATCATCTGGGTGACTACAAACTACTAATATTTTACTCATAGTTTCCTGTCCGTCCGTTCTCACGTATTTTTCTTGTTTCAGGCGGTACCGGCTTTGCTATATGATTTAGATAATATCCCGGTTTTATTTGGCAAGGGTTCCCCGCTATAAGCGAATATGGCGGTATAATCAAGCCATCTGCTATTAAAATAGTCCCTGCTGCTATGGCGCTATGGTGCCCTATTTTGATTTTGCCGCCGATAAAACTATGTGAGCCAATAAAAACATTGTCCTCTAAAATTATCTGCCCACGGTCAATGTGCTCTGATAATCCTATGCACTTTTTATGACTGTCTGCGACGTTTAGGCTGCAAAATGAGGCAATGTCGCAATTGTCACCGATTATCACTGTTCCGCCTTTTGCGTTTATTTCGGAAAAAGCCCCAACATAGACATTTTTACCTATGCGGGGCTTTCCGTTAAAAAGGATAAGGGGGTGAAATGGATTGGGGGATAACTGTAAAATTTTAATTAATAATCGTTTAATCATCGCGTCACCACAAAATCAAACATATGAGTTGATTGCCATATTAACGGATTAATCGGTACTACTTTAAATTCCCGAAACCCTATATCCATTGTTATATCAAATATATCGTGATGGTCTATCCATAACCGCTCATTTTCCATTTTTAATGATTCTTCCGTTTGCGGCATTGATGCAATGTGTGATTCCTTTTTGCTTGCATCAGGATTATGTGTAAACATTGCAGTTCCGCCATAACCCATTGCGTTGTATATATTTTGCATGGCAATTTTAACTTCGCCTATGTTGTTTAGATATTGCAGGACTGAACCAACTAAAACCTTTCTATACTTTCTTTCAACGTTTTTCATTTCCAAAATATTGTCTTGAAATATTTCAATATTCCAGAACTCCTTTGTTTGCTTTTTTGCTTGTTCAACCATTGCAAGAGAATAATCAAAAGTTGATACTGCACCAACCCATGGTGATAAATGCATTGCAACCCACCCTGGCCCGCCTCCAATATCTAATAAGCTATCCTCGTTGCGCAAATGGAGTGCATTTTGCACATCCTGAATATATAGTAAAAACTGATACATCGTAAAGCTATTGCCTCTGCCTGTTTGTGTAAAGTAGTTGTCTGTAGCTGCTTTTTCATCCCACATTTTAAGCCAGTCAACCATTATCTATTCCTCCTGAAGACCGGATTTATTTTCCTACCGAACAGTATCCCATCTGTTGAATCCTTTTTAATAGCTCTGCAAATATCTTCCATTGCTTTACATGCTATTAAGTTAAAATACTCAACATCGTCTTCGGTATGGCTCAAGGATATAAAACCTGTATCTGATATAATTATACCCGAGTTCAACATACGCTGCTCGTATATGCTTAGCAGGTCAAGGTTATCAAGATTTCCAATGTCGCCAAAACTCAGTCCGCAATGAGGCGGCAATCCAATTGTTGATATGCAATTACTTAATCCACAAAAACTTATTGCATATTTAAGTCCATCAAGCATTTTTTGTCCCAAACCCCAGATATGCGGGTATGTTTCCGGCTGCTCAAGTATCCTAATCACTTCCAACGCCGCCGCAATACTCAGACAATCGCCGCCAAAAGTCGTTGAAATAAAGCATTCGCCGGTGTCGATCAGGCTCATTATATCTTTTTTGCCGCATACTGCCGATATGGCGCAACCGCCGCCGTACGCTTTACCTATGCACATAATGTCAGGTACAATATGGTAATATTCTGATGCGCCGCCAAGCGCAAATCTGGCGCCGGTGACAACTTCATCTGCCATAAATAATGCACCGTTTTTGTGGCATAAGTCTCTGACCGCTTCAAGGAATCCATTTTTAGGACCGTTACCTTGAACCAATTCAAATATTACGCCCGCTACTTTGTTCGGATATTGTTCAAATAGCTTTTCAAGGCTTGTTATATCGTTATATATAAAAATTTCCGTTAAGTCTTTTACTGCTTGTGGTATACCTTTTGCGCCACGTTCTTTAGCTAAAGCCCAATCGTCGCCGCCGTTGTAGCCGCATTTCAATATCATGTCTCTGCCGGTATATGCTCTGGCAAGTTTTACCGCTGCTGTGGTTACGTCTTTGCCATTTTTGAGTAGTTTAATTCCTTCTGCACCCGGGATAATGCTAATGAACTTCTCGCATAGCCTTTGTTCTATCGTTGTTGGCGTATCAAACGATATACCCTTTGCAAGCTGCTGTATAATTGCTCTGTTTATTCTTTCATCGTTTATTCCTATGAGATTTGGGCCGAGAGCGCACGTGAACGAAACATACTCATTGCCTTTTGTATCCCATACATGGCTGCCTTTGCCATAATCTTCCATTATGTCACGATTAAAATATCGCATGCCCTTTGAGTAAGTCTGATAATGCATAAACTATCCCCTTTTTATTTTATTTCCACAACCACGGATATTTTATTTCTTTCGGAACTTTCAAATCCAAAATTGCGCTTTCGAGCGGCCACGGAATTGAGTATTGTGTCAAATTTATCAATTCTTGCAGCTGCTTAGCCGTGTCTACTCCTACAACAATATAATCAATGCATGGATTGTCAAACGTGAATAGAAATATTGCTTCTTTGCGGCTGATTCCGTATGGCTTGATAATGTTGTCAAGTTTTTCAATGTACTCTTTGCCAATCGGCGGATTATCCATTAACAATAATCCTTGCAAAAACACAGATCGGGCAATGGTAGTTATTTTGTTTTTTTCCGTCAATTTAAAAAACTTTGATTCCAAAATGTCATGGTCAAATACATTGTATGGAAATTCAATTACTTTCATTTTCATCTTTGCGGCTTTTAATGCTTCATCCGGTATATCTACGGAAACACCGTCCCATTGTTCATCATCAACTTTGTCAAACCCATGCGCCATTTCCCAATGCCTGTAATAATGGAATACATCATCTGGTTTCTCAAACCGTTTAATGTACTTTATAGGATAGGCGGATGAATCAATATATGCCGTGGATGTGTCTATCATGTGGATTCCGTTGTCTATTGCCGTTTCAAGTATTTTTCTTGTTTCGTCTTTAGGAACTTTTCCGCCGTATTTGATGCCATATGGCTGTTCAAAATTTGCAGTACCTAAAATTAATCTTGACATTTTAAAATGTCCTCCATTAAGAAAATTTCGCCAGGTTTATAAAGCCTTTTATATATGCCTTTTATAAATTCAAAATCTTTTGGCGTGTCCAGTGTCCAACGCAAATCAGATAAATCTTCTTCCTGTACTATATTTGTAACCTTAAATCCATTAAAATCCATTTCGTTATATTCTTTTTCAAAAAAGTTAATATTATCAAAATCACTGCATTCTAATATTCCTGCTTTAAATACTTCCACGTCTAACCCGTCAGGATAAGTGCGCTTTATGCAGTTTGTTGTCAAGTCGTTGCCCAGGTGGATATTTAGCATTGCATCTATAATGTCCGGGCATATCATTGGGCAATCTGCCGTAATTCGGATGATGTTGTCGCAATAATTTATTCCGAATGCTTTTATTGCTGTTTTGTAGCGATCCAACACATCATTCTCTGAGCCCCTAAAACTATCTATTTTCAACTGATCGCAAAGCTCAATTATTGCAGCGTTTTCTGAATTTATGCTGGTAACTACAATAATTTTGTCGATTAGCTTGGAATACTGCACCCGTTCGATTATATGTTGGAGAACAGTTTTACCACATATAGGCAATAAAACTTTTCCAGGAAGTCTTGAAGAACCCATTCTTGCTTGAATGAAACAATAATTCATATTTACCCCACATAAAAAATAGCCGCTCATAAAGCAGCTTCACAAAAACAAAAGGAGCTTGTTAGGCTCCTAAAATGTACCGTATTATTGTTCTCTTCTGCGAAGGTCAATTAAGTCCTGTTGTGCCCATCCGTATT
>Ga0172381_10005349_pt1 | contig 13050 bp, 16 predicted proteins | sample Leawel6488metaG_FD_119754 | JGI IMG/M metagenome (GOLD analysis project Ga0172381, IMG submission 119754) | Leachate microbial communities from a municipal landfill in Southern Ontario, Canada - Leachate well 64-88 metaG | ecosystem: Engineered > Solid waste > Landfill > Unclassified | place... | reverse complement strand
CGTATTTTAAAGCATCCATATATTCAGTCTTAATGTCTCTAATCCACGCTTGTACTTGGTTCATAGAGGTACCATCTGGTTTGGCGTTGTAGTCCCAGTTTTTGTTGTCTACAAAGTAACCCATCAAGGATGAATAACCCCGTAAAGCAGCACCGAGTATAACCACTTCCAGTTTGTTTTCAGGTACGTCAATTTCTTGGCCATCAGTATAATCGTCTAAATCTGTGAAGTTCATCTTAATAAAGACACGGAAGGGATAAGTGACATTGGGGGCTGGGGTGAAGAATAAAGACCCTGCATAGTGGTCCCAACCGTTATCAGCTTTAACCCATTCATGGTCAGTAGAGTTGCCATAATCAATTTCAATCTTTTCAACTTTAAATGCGCCTGTAGGAAGTAGGTAATCCTCTTGGTCCTCTACAAAAGCGGTTGTATATATTTCTTCTTTGTAGATATTCTTCGCTGGGAGACTCATTATCTCCTGACGTGCAAAAGCATCAATATCGTTGTTACTCCATAAATCAGCTGTGGATTCGTATAGTCTACGTCTTATTTCAGTACGTAATTCGGCCTTAGTCATAGCAGAAGTTTAGAATACGAGCGTCTGTGGGGGTATTAGATAAAGAGGTTACTTGGGCGTTTTTTTATAAACCCGTTGATTGTGTCTTTGTTCTTTTCTTGTTGCCCATCTACAATTTTTTGGTTCGTAGTTTCCATCATTATCTATACGTTCTATCGTCAATTCAGGTTTAGGTTTAAGACCCATGTCATTGTAAAAATTTTTAAAACTATGCAGCCATCGTTCACACACCTTAATACCACGACCACCCCAATCTCTATATTGTGGATGTTTAGTATTATCACATCTTCGTTTCATATTCTGCCAACAATGATATTCAATAGTATCCTTATAACCACCCTTCCATTTGTGGTTTTTGCTTCCCATTGACGCTGGCCTTGGTATACCCTTATTAAATCTACCGTAAGTATTACCACGCATAATTTCACTCATTTTGACCTTTTGTTCAGACGACCAAGGTTGATGTTTGTAAACCCCTGTAGGCATATTTAAATTATATCACTTAGGATAAATTTCTTCAAGTCGGTGGAAAAACTTCGTATATTGGGGCCCGACTGCTTCCAGAGAAAACAGTTTGATAGCTCTCTTTCTAATCTTTTTTCTATCAAGTTTTTTACAGTCCCATACAGCTTGTTCAAATTCGTTTAAGGTAGAACATCTATATCCCGTAACTCCATTTTCATTGGTAAAAGTAAATGTTCCCCAGTCGGTTGTGATTGTGGGTGTGCCTACCATGTGACTTTCAATTACTACCAAATTAAACGGCTCTGGAAACATTGATGGAGCGATAACGGCAATTGCCCCACCCATTAATTCGGCTCGTTCTTTAGGTTTCATTACTCCTAAGTATTCACCGTAATTAGGTGGAGTACCAGGTCCAATAAGTTTTAATGGTATTCCTGTTCTCTTAGAAGTCTCTACCGCCACTTGTTCACCCTTCATACCACCCAAACGACCTACGAATAATAAGTATCCTCCATCACCCTTGCCTTCTGGAAATTGGTCTACATTTAGCATGTGGGGGATAACACAGTCTGAACTATAGCCCATGACGGTATGAATATCCTCGCCTCTAGCAGCAGCATCTCTACCATAAATCTCATGTCTCCACGCTTCAGAGGGGAATACTCTACAAGGTGACTTACAACCACCATAACCTATGGCGTATTCCATTGATATATTTCTAGGGAAAGCATCAGCCACTACACTTTGTAAAGAAGTTGATTGAAGGATAATGTCTCCAATCTGGATACGCTTCTTCATCTCCTCAATAATCTTATCGTTCATTGGTTGGAAATATTCATAAGTCCAAGGTGGCACAAAGAAGTTATTGTTTTCAGGTTTGATAGAGCAGGTGACCAACTCTGCACACTCAGCGTCATTTTCTTCTCCAGCGTAGAGGATAACCTTATGCCCCTCGTGGGTCATCATTGTCGCCATGTTTATTACTAGACTTGTGAAGGCACACCAGGAGTAATCTTTAGTCGTTTGGGTATGTGGAAGGCTTAATAGGTGGATTGTGTAGGGTTCGGGGACGTATTCAAAAGGTTGGTTCTTGGTTAAGATATAGTTTCCGTATTTGCGTTCTGTTGTGACTAAGTTAAAACCATAAGTCCTTTTGAGCCAATCAATCAAATTACCCTTCCACTCTTCGACAATCAGGGTTATGGGCTTGTCAGTATTAAGAACGTTAGTCATACCTTCCAATACCTGACGTTCTAGCCCTTCAACATCAATCTTAATGAGGTCTGGAACTGGTAAATTAAGAGAGTCATACGTCACGGTTGAAACCTTCTCCCCACTACCCTTACCAAATAAACTGTATTGCCCAGGGGTTGTATTGGTGTAGAGGATAGCGTCCCCTGAGACATTAGACAAAGCTTGGCTGAATACCTGAACATCACACTTATTTTCTTTGATGTTTTTCTCAAGTAACTCACGATTCTCTTTTGAAGGTTCAAAGGCAATTACTTTTGCACCTAATTGAGAGGCAAGAATTGAATAGTAACCCACATTTGCGCCAACGTCTATGAAAGTCTGCCCTTTTTTTAAATGAGTTTTTAAGTATTCAGTCGTCCCCTCTTCCCATACTCCATTCTTTTCAAACGCCTCCTTGACGAAATCAAACTTATCAGAGAAATTTAAAGTCATTACCCTCTATTATACCACGAACTAGACGTTACTTACTTGGTTATACTTTTTAATATTAGTGTTGTAGAGGTTGGATATTTCGGTGGTGGTGAGGTTAGACATTTGATACTCCATTTACTTTTTTAATAGACGTAAAATCACTAGTTAAATATCTAATGATTACAATTCCAGCACCACCCTTTTTTCCTTGGATGTTAAAACCCCCTCCTCCTCCACCACCTGTTCCATCAACTCCAGCGGTCATAACAGTACCACCAGCATTAGATTCACCCGTACCACCACCACCTTTTCCTCCAGACCCTCCAGTTCCGCCCAAAGCTCCACCACCACCGCCTCCTCCAATCCAATGAGTACCAGAAATATCTACTCCTGCTTCACAAGCAATTAAAAGGTCTGAATAAGTAGAGACTCCATCACCACCATTTCCTGCGGTATTTCCTGAACCCGATCCTCCAGTTGCTCCAGCTCCACCCCCACCTCCACAACCAAAACCTACGACATATCCCGCTCCTCCAGCATTACCTTGACCAGAAGGACTAGCTGAACCTCCAGTACTTGTACCTGTGTCTCCACAACTTCCTCCTCCACCTGAACCACCATCAGCTCCATTAGTCGGATTATATGGGTTATCGTTTCTTGAACCTCCACCTCCACCACCCGTTGCTATTACAGTTGCAAAAGAAGAATTTGAACCTTTTGTTCCCGTGCCTCCATCATTATATGTTGCATCACCTGCACCCCCATCACCAACCGTAACTTCGTATGCTTGGGCTGTAACTGCAAAAGAAGAATTATAAACTATTCCTCCAGCACCGCCGCCGCCCCCGAAGTTTCCAGCACCGCCGCCGCCAGCGACCACCAAAACTTGAACATTACCAGAGTTTCCAAAAGTTATGTCAGTACCACTATCCGCCAGTAAAAACTTATGGATTGTATATGAACCGTCAGTATAAATAGTTCCTCCAGTTGGCAACAAATTACTTATACTATTAATTTTTTTTATGTCTTTTCTTAGAACTCCATTAATTTTTTTAATATCTTGAGCCATATTAAGTATGTTCAATAACGCTCTGGAAGCCTGGGTTGAAGTACATTACATCAGCACTTACAGCAATTCCTACAACTACAACACAATCGTCGGTTGCTGATGGAGCGGTTTGTGTAAGAGTATTCCCAGTTGTTCCTGTGAGAGAAGCATATATAGGACCACCGACCGTCCAGTTCCAAGTATCATCACGAATAAATCCCTGTAACAAAAAGTTACCACTAGCACTAGCTGATATTGTTGCATCTGCACAAATAGCAATTGGTCTACAGATTAAGATTGCGTCAGCGTCTATTAAGTCTACAGTTGTAGTCTTGAAGTAAACCAAGTCTCCGATAGCCATATCAACATGTGCTGTAAAGGTCGTTGTAAGTCCTGAAACTGTATGGTCTGAGGCGGGAGAAGATGAAAAGGTTGAAGGTCCTGTGGCACCTGGTACACCGCTAATTCCAGATATTCCGCTTATTCCACAAGCTCCGTTTGTTCCAGGTACTCCAGTCACACCGCTAATACCTGAGACACCACACGCACCCGCCGCTCCTGCTGTTCCAGATACGCCACAGGCACCCGTAACACCTTTGGCACCACAGGCTCCAGCTGCACCAGCCACACCTGAGACTCCACTAACGCCAGATACACCGCAAGCACCGTTAGTTCCATTAGTCCCTGCAGTGCCACTTACTCCACTAACACCACTTACCCCACATGCACCTGCCGTACCAGCAGTTCCCGAAACGCCGCAGGCTCCCGCTACTCCAGCTACTCCTGAAACCCCTGAAACTCCGCATGCTCCAGCATTTCCAGTATCTCCTTTTACGCCGCTAACTCCAGACACTCCACAGGCTCCATCAGAGCCATCTGTTCCCGCCACACCTGAGACACCTGAAACGCCACAAGCTCCTGCGGGGCCTTCAACAGATGAAGCAACACCAGAGACACCGCTCACACCACAAGCACCCGTATCTCCTTTTACCCCTGACACACCACAAGCTCCAGACGGCCCGACTTCTGTTGAGTCTGCGCCAGAAACACCAGATACTCCAGAAACTCCGCAAGCACCGTTAGTGCCATTGGTACCAGCAACGCCACTAACCCCTGATACCCCACAAGCACCGTTAGTGCCTGCAACACCGCTAACTCCCGAAACACCACAGGCTCCATCAGCGCCATCGGTTCCTGCTATACCACTAATTCCAGATATACCGCAAGCACCATCGGTTCCATTTGTCCCGTCACTTCCAGATACACCAGATACACCACAGGCTCCAGCTGGGCCTGCTACTGAAGATGCAGTTCCTGATACACCAGATACTCCAGAAACTCCGCAAGCACCTGTGTCTCCCTTGACACCAGAGACTCCACTTACACCACTAATTCCACAAGCACCAGCGGGTCCTGCGACAGAAGAAGCAACTCCTGAAACACCAGAAATACCACTAACACCAGATGGGCCTTGTGGACCAGATGGGCCAGAAACTGTTGAATCTGCACCTGAAGGACCCGTAGGACCCGTTGCACCTTGAAGTGTTGTGCGAATATTTGCTAAAGTAATTTTATTTGTCTCGGTAGAAACTCCTGGTGTTAAAACTACAGGAATTAAACTGCTATCATTGATAGTGGTTGTCTCTGTAAGTTGTGTAATCTTTTTTCCTGGGTAGGCCATATTTAATTTGTTTTAGTCCAAGTTGGATTGGTATTATTTTTCTTAGTCCAAGCGGCGACAACAGCTTCTTCCAATAACCACAAATCTCCATCCTCATTTAACATGTTCTGCCCGTCCTCTGTAAGAAGCCACAACAAAGAACCAGCACCTTGCCATGAGGGGTTATCTGGAGTAATCTTTACCCACGTTGTCATGGACAAAGGTTAAACCATCGAGTGTCTAGGGGGTATTAGATAAACCACGATTTACTAATCGGGGTTGTTAAAAAATGGTATACCACCATTCTTCCAAGCAAAGAACATTTTCTTTTCTTTTACCACATCAACATTAAAACCATTAATTTCGAGATATTTCTTTAGGTCACTCATTTTTGGATGACGTAATTGACCAACCCTTTCATCAGAAGCCGTTCTAGGCCGTACTGAATGTCTTGGAGCTTCGCTAGTTGTGCCCATTATGCTTCCAATTTTATCTAAATGCTTACTTGTAAGTAATATAGGATAGACTTCCTTACCAACAGAAATCTTTAACATATCAATTCTTGGTAAATGGGAAACAATAAAATCAAAACGAGTAGCGTCTTGGTTATCAAAAAGGTCTGAACGACAAATCCGTTGTTTGTAGATTTTAACTCTCTTACCATAATCCGCTAGTTTATTTTCAGCGGTGATAAAAAGGTCATCTCTTTCCTCAAATCCATAAACTACACTAGCTCCAATATCTAAACAATGCTTTACAAACTCACCATCACCCATTCCAATATCTACGATGAGTGTCTCTGGTGGTAGATTAGCCGTTAAAGTGAAATCCATTTTTACCAACTGGTTTATAATACCCATCATCTAAATATATTTCATCACTTACACCATCGTGGATTCTGCTGATAAATGGAGAAACAACAAACAAGCCATGTCCATCCATGTACGACTGAGCCAAATCTCTTTCGGCAGGGTTGGTAACAATAAATCCCATCTTTTTCTTCCATCCTCCATATGCTTGACCAAAGAAGTGTGGGCGAATGAATACTTTATCTCCTGCTTTTTTAGGAAGTTTCTCTTTAATTGGTGTATAAGAATCAACATATACACATTGCTCATCATTTTGATAGAGGTTCTTCCCCCAGAGCATTAAATTAAGAAAGTCGATACTGACATCTACCCCATTAACAACCACATAAAAATCTTTTAATTTAGCTTCATCATAGACAATCTCAAAACAACCCGAATTAGAACAATTAATAATTTTAGCCTCTTGTTCTGGGGTTAAATTAATTGCTAATATCGGTATTTTCTTCATATCTTATTTTACCACACAAGTGGCCTATCTGTTGATTCTAAAACAGGAGGTGTTATATCTCCCAACCATGATTTTCTGTCTGTATCCGCCCTTAACCTTTCTTCAACTCCCTTGTATCCTTTGTAGTGCATAATTGTTATAGGTATGACTGCACCGTAGTTTAATTCCCAAGCACAGGCTGTATCATTTCCTTTACAAAGAATACAATGTCTTATGTTTCTGTAGTGGTAGCCAACATTAAGTTTAAACAGCCTAGCCTGTAAGTCTGGGAAGTTTGATATCCTTGCATCAATTATTCCTGGTGATGTATAACTAAAGCGAGGCATGTAATAGACATCATAAGGGTTTTCCTCTATACACATCTTAATTTTATCAACCAGAGTTAAATCTATAGTTTCATCAGCATCAATTAAAAACATCCAGTCATACCCATTTTCTTCAGCTAGTTTGATTACATTTGTTTTTGCTTCACCAAAGTTGTTTGGCCATGGCATTGTTTTAACAACCTTACAATACTTGTTTAAAATCTCATTTGTTTTATCAGTAGAGCCATAATCAATAGCTACAACTTCTCCTTTAAAATATACCGACAAATCTGGAAGAAACATAGAAAGCATTTGTTCTTCGTTCGTCGCAATTAGACCTAGACAAAATTTCATATCTTTCTAAGAACAATTTGATACTCTTTTAACAATAACTCATATTGTCCCTCAAAACAACCAAGGAAGGCATCATAAGCCATCCCTGCATTAAGGTTGTCTCCATACCTACTCCAAGCATAGTCATCCATAATCATTATTCCACCACTTTTAAGTAGAGGCCATGAAAGGATAAGGTCTTGCAGGGCCCCAGCAGAACGATGGTCCCCATCAATGTAGATGAAGTCGAAGGTATCTTTCTCCATCTTCTTCAAAACGTCCTGAGAGAATCCTTGGTTGATATACACTTTCTTTGCAAACTCTACAATATTTTCTTCAAACCCCTCTCTCCCTAAAATCTCAACACCATCCCGAACATGCTCAAAACTACCCTCAAAAGTATCTATTACTGTAATATCAGATTTACCTGTTAAAATGTTTTCTAATAACCATCGAGTTGCCATTCCTTCAAAGCAACCAACCTCAAGGAACTTCAATCCATCTTTGCCTTTGTACTCCTCTAAGTATTTAGTAAAATTTTCTTTGGCTGTGGTTTCAAACCAGTTCTGTGTGAATTTCATTATTTTTTAATTTTAATAAATATTGTGGTGTAGGTATCTGTATGAGAAGCTTGTGGAACTATTGCGGCTACCTCAAAACCATTTGTTAGGGTATCTATTTCATCCCTGTTGTAAATTCGATAAAAGGTTCCGTCAATATCTACTACTTTGTTCGCCATATTCTGGTTATATTCCGTGGTCAATAGAAGTAAACCTCCTGGTTTAAGAACTCTCATCATCTCCTCGACTGCCTGTCTGTCTTTATCTACATGTTCTATTGCAGAGATACATACCACCTTATCAAAAGAGTTGTCTTTATAAGGCAACACTTCCATATTACATTTTTCAAGCTTAATATTCTTAACTTTAGACAAATTATTTTCCCATTCCTTAACCATATTAATTCCGTCGTGTTCTACAAATCTACGCTCTGACCAATCATAAGAATCTGTTACCACTATCTCCTTAATTCTTTCCGACAACTCAACTGAGAACTCACCAAACAAAGCTCCTGTTTCTAAAATAACATCTGTCTTTTTGAAGTCTCCGTTCTCTAAAATAATATCCCAGTCCCATCTTCTATCTGCTTGTTTCATTTTATTGCTCGTATAGCGATACCGCCATAATAACTATTAATGGTTAATGGTTCTATGTCAGTTACTTTGTCTGAGAAAATAGCATCTCTCATAATAAAAAACTCAACCGACTTAAACCTAGAGAAAGCCTTCTTATATTTTTCAAGTGATGGTCTATGCTCATCTATTCCTAAATCAATTTCTTTTTTAAGATTGTCTTTTAAATAGTCTTCTTCTGAGGTGTTATTGTCTATACACGGTTCCTGTAGTGATACAAATACCCCACCATCTTTTAATACTCTATAAATTTCTTTTGTTGTCTTTTCTAGGTTCCCGTGATGTAGTACGTTGCCAGTAACTACCATGTCATAGCACTTATCTTTAAAAGGAAGACTTTCCTTGTTTGCATAAGCGAAAGGTATTTCTCTATTGACATAGGTAATAAAAATGTCTGTTGCGAGGGCATCTGCTCCTTGTTTAAGCAGATGGTAAGTAACCCAACCAGAAGCACATCCAATGTCTAATATTTGTTTATCAGCAACATCCCCTAGAAGTTTCCACGATGAAGGGAGGGTGATTCCTTCATACCAAGAAATATCAGGAAAATATGGAAACTCTGACTCCATTTGTTTCTTTTCTGTATTTATATCATTCATACAGGCTGTTTCCCGTAGTATATTTTAATATCAGGAATTTCATTTATAGCGGGAACTTCGGCGTCTGGATAATATCGTTTAAGCCTTTGGTCTAAGCCAATTGCCCAGCCATAGTGGTAAATTGGTGCAGAGACAACAATTGTGGCGTGTCCCATCTCCCCCGCAGATTTTGGTTCACCAATCTTTTGAAAGTATGAGTGTATTGGTTTAACCCAACGGAAATCTTGGTTTAATTTAATAGCTCTACCTTGATAGTCTGGATATAGCTGTGGTTTAAAGTGAAGAGTGTCTCCATAAAACTCTATTCTCGGACTCATAAGAAATACATTATCTCCTTGCATAAATCTTTTTAGTTCTTCAATATCCTCAGGGAACATAATTTCATCAGCATCTAGGTTTAAAATCCAATCATATCCCTGTTTCTCAGCCTCGATAATTACACTGTTTTTATGGTCGTCTTCTCTCCATGTCTCCCAATGTCCATAGTCTCCTTGAAGCAAATTAATATTAAGTGTTTTTAAATACTCCACAGAGCCGTCAGTTGAACCACCATCACACACAAAAACACCATCAAAATGAGGAATTAATAAAGGAAGGTGTCTTTTAAGAAAATTTATCTCGTTTGTGACAATAATTCCAAGAGCAATTTTCATAGGTATATTATAACAGTTTTTTAATCTCATAACCTACTTTTCTAAGGTTGAATGTTTCCTCTACAAATTTCTGTGCTAGTTTACCTTTTTCTTTAGTTAAATCTTGGTTGTTATATGCCTGCCACATAGCAAAAGATAACTCATCTGAGTCTATATCTGCCCATTTTTGAGTATCGTTGTACCAGGCGATGTGTCCCATACCCTCTACTGGTATAAATTTATAGTTAATTGGCCATGAAAAATCGTTTTTAAAATACTCGTGTATCCCTCCAAAGTTAGTAGAGATTACAGGTTTGCCTGCTGACATAGCTTCCATTTGAGGATACCCCCACCCCTCTCCTCTATGAGCAGATACAAAACAATCACCTGTGGCGTGTAGGCGTTTGATATCGTTCTCAGACATTTCATAAGAGATGTAATATATTTTAGGGAAGTCTGTTATTCTTGATTCTTCTTTCCAATCCTTAATATCTTTTCGTATCGCATTATTTTCGTTTTCGTTAAAGCCACCCCTATATGTTTTAAGAATTAAACACACGTCCTTTTTACCCTGGAATGTCTTCCAGTAGTTTATTAAAAGCGCCTTAGGGTTTTTTCTCTCTGTCCATTGAAAAATAGAATAGAACTTAAATCCTTGAAAGTTTTCAATCTCAAAAGGTTCTTCTTCGTTTAATTCAATCAACGGTTGTCCTATTACTCGAACTGGTACCGTTACTCCTGAATCTTTAAATGTTTTGGCAAAGGTTTTTGATGGTGTCCATATTTCATCCATTTTATTCATGTCCCTCACCCACCTCTTATCTACTCCAATAACCTCCCAAAAAATTATACCGATATTACGTTTACCTTTTTCCACATAAAGAGGAAAGTTTTCAGGCGTGAGCATTATCAATTTGGTGTCGTAATCCACTTTCTTCTTCTCAAGTTTTAAGGCTAATTTACCACCTTTATCCACATCCGTATTGCCATGTGCAAAACTTATTATCTGTGTCTTGACGTTTATACCAGCCTCTACCATAGCCAAGAGGGTGTTACGGGCTGCCTGAGCATAGCCACTATGGTCTAAAAATACAGAACAAAACTTAATACCTTTCACACCTCCTCCAATCTAAGAAATCTAGATGAATCTAGAGCTCTTTCTACAATTTGTAAATCAACGCCCCGATAACTATTTAAAATGACCCGTGCAAGATTATCAGGTATCTCTTTAGTTTCACCACCATTAATAGTTATATGTTGTGTATTTACTCCTGCTTCTATGGCGTTGTAACCGATGTTTTTAACTATCATAGTTTCTCTAGTATTTGTAACATTTCGGAGGCACAGCGTTCCCATGTCCAGTCTTTCCTCATCCATTCAGCCGCCAGTTTCCCTTTAGTTAATGCTTCTTCTTGATGCTCATAAATGTAACGCATCCAATACATAATCTCACTAATATCTAATCTTGCCATGAATCCTGGTTGTTCAGGTCGTCCATCAGGGAAATCAAGGGAAATAGGGTCAATGGGATAGTTGTAGCGACTATCTGCCACTTCTGCTAGTCCTTGGTAATTTGTGAGTATTGTAGGGGCTCCAGTAGCCATTGCTTCACGGGCAGGTAGACCAGAGCCTTCACCTCTAGTAGTGAACATAAAGCAGTCCGTAATTTCATAGAAACGTCTCATGTCTTCAGGGGAGAACATTTTATCTATTATGTGGATGCGTTTATCATTTGGTACCCAGTAGCCAAAAGCTGGGTTACTATTCTTTAAAAGTAACTCTGCTGGCTCGTTGTTATCAAACTCGCTACAGAAGGCACGTACTACATCCTGCCAGTTCTTACGGTCATCCAAGAAGCCTGATAAGCTAAAAATGAACTTATCTTTGTTTGGTGTACGCTCTATGTATTTATATTGGTCTGGGTTGTATCCTTGGCGCACAACGAAGATTGGTTTGGTTACACCACAGTCTACAAATGATTGTTTATTGTCTTTATTGGGCACGAGGATATAGTCCATCTTGTTACACTCCTTCACCCACTCCTCACCGATTTTAGTATTTTCAATCATGGTAAAACCAACACGCACCTTATTATCGTTTCTGTAGAATAGATTAGGAATAGACTTAATTACCCCAAGGCGTTCTTTGTGATATGGTTTCTCTGCCCACAGTTTTTTTTGATCTTCTGTGAGGGCATTGTAAACTTCTGGGTCATCTTCTTTCTTCATCTTCCCAAAACCAATAGTTACTCCACCATTAGTTACCTTTTCTAGGGCAGTAGACCATTGTAGATTTGCATTGCCATACCCGCCAAAAGGTGTACAATAGCCGTGCCAGTTAATCTTTAAAGGGGTTGTAGTCATACTCTGGAAGAAAGTGTCTCGTCTTGTTAATATTCTTAAATCCTGACCATTGTGATTGTGTTAGTTCTATCTCTGTATCTAAAGGAAAGATTACCCTATTACCATTGATTGATTGAAACACACCATTCTCCACGTTGGCTTGTTCTTTTGTAAATGTAACTCTATACGGATGGCAACACTCCTCTAATGACATTACTCGTTTATCAGAACGCATGTATATATTTTACCACAAAAAACCCTCGGTTAAGAGGGTTCTCTGTCTCTACCTAGGGCAAGTTAGGATTTATGAGCGGATTCGATGCGGGTCATCCAGAGGTCTTGCAAGATAACGGCTTTCATAGAAGCTTTCCATGTAAGCTTGTGTTTGGTCTTGTATTCATCACCGTGTCCACCAGGAGCGGTATAGACGATGTCGAAGTTGTCGAAAAGAATCTTGGAGACACCATAAGCACCTTCAGCGAAGACTAAGGTCTGTTCAACAGTTGTTACTGAAGAAGCGGAACCAGAGGAACTGAGGGTAGGAGCAACTTGACTCATCCAGAAGTCGATTCCTGCTAGAGTTCCAAGTTTACCTTTATAAAGGTCTTCACCTCTTTGCTGGTTAATCAACTCACGGAAGGAACTGTCGGTTAAGAGAGTTCTCTCTGTGTTGGGTGAAATAACAGCGCAAAAGGCACCGAATTTAGAAACTGGTTTTCCACCGTTCTCTTTAAGCTGTTCAGCAGCTTTAAAGATATCTTCCATAACGATGTAGTCAGTACTAATAAGGTCGGTTCTGTCGGCTCTTGAGCCTGCATAAACAACCTGTGAACCAGCGACTACGATGTCACGGATTCTCTTGTCGATAGCTTCAGCAGCTTGAACTGATAACAGCTTGCGCATGTTACTTGG
>Ga0172381_10005348_pt1 | contig 13051 bp, 5 predicted proteins | sample Leawel6488metaG_FD_119754 | JGI IMG/M metagenome (GOLD analysis project Ga0172381, IMG submission 119754) | Leachate microbial communities from a municipal landfill in Southern Ontario, Canada - Leachate well 64-88 metaG | ecosystem: Engineered > Solid waste > Landfill > Unclassified | place... | reverse complement strand
CCTATAGCGAAGACGGATTGGACGGAAGGTTAATTCCAGTCTATCCAGGCTGAGCTACCAGGGCTTCTTGTATTTGCCTATAGCGAAGACGGATTGGACGGAAGGTTAATTCCAGTCTATCCAGGCTGAGCTACCAGGGCTTCTTGTATTTGCCCATAGCGAAGACGGATTGGACGGAAGGTTAATTCCAGTCTATTCAGGCTGAGCTACCAGGGCTTCTTGTATTTTCCTATAGCGAAGACGGATTGGACGGAAGGTTAATTCCAGTCTATTCAGGCTGAGCTACCAGGGCTTCTAAAATTATAACCAAATATTGTATTTAAAAGTGTTTGTCTAGAAAAATTATAAGATTAATTCATCAAAATCTTGTGCAAGGACAGAATTTTTGAAATATTTTTTTGCTTGACTTAGAATTTCTTCAGGATTTTTAGAATATCTTTGGCTTATGTGAGTTAAAATTAATTTTTTAGATTTAGAATTTTTTGCAATTTCTGCAGCTTGTTTGGAAGTAAGATGCTTGAATTCTTTTGCTTTTTCTTCTAAACTCGAATCAAATGCGGATTCACAAATAAGCAAATCCGATTCTTTAGCAAAAGAAGAAATTCTTTTATCATAAGATGTATCAAAAACAAAAGAAATCTTTTTTTTCTTTTCTGTGTAAGTTAATTGCTTTACAGAATAGCGTTTTCCGTTGGAGATAATATCTTTGCCTTGTTTTAATTTTTGAAGCAAAGGACCTGGGGAAATTTTTAATTTTTCTAATTGTTTTTTATTTATTCTTATTTTTTCTTTTAGAATAAAAGAGTAAGCATTGCACGGAATTCCGTGATTCATTGCTCCTGCTTCTAAAACAAAATCTGGCGTTTCAAAAAATTTACCGGAAACTTCTTTAACTTCAAATTTGAGTTTTTCCTTAAATGCAAAAGTCTTAAAAATTGTCTCGATAAATTTTTTAGTTCCTTTTGGACCGTATATGAAAAGCGTTTTATTATAACCACTTAATGCAAGTGTTTGCAAGAGTCCGGATAAACCAAGAACATGGTCTCCGTGCCAATGAGTGATTAAAACTCTCGTTAGCTTGCACGGATTCATTCCAGCTTTCCTCATTTGTCTTTGGGTTCCTTCTCCGCAATCTACTAAAATATTTTCTCCCTCATAATTTAGCAAAATTGCAGTGTGATTCCTTTTCTCACTCGGAACTGCATCCGAAGTTCCCAAAAAAGTTATTTTTATCATAGAATAAAGAATGGAAAACGATTTAATAATTTATCTAGCCCAGGCTATTGCAAACAAGATGAACCTTGCGAAAATCTAAAGGTAAACGCTTATTCTTTTTTCAAGGCAGTTGATGCCGGAGAAATAAAAATTATGGTGTCCCCTCTTAAGAAGGTTAAACCAAGGTTTCTTTTAATTTCATTGCTTTGCATTTCCTTAACGTTGTCCATAACCAAATTTATGTGAATGTCAAAAGCCAATAAAGTTCCAACAAATTGTTTGTCGCCCTTAGTGTGGACGAGAACTTCGTTGCCTTTTGAATGATTCAACAAATCCAAAGGTCTTTCAATTCCGTTAACCATAATCTATTCCTGATTATTTGATTTATAAAACTTGTTATAATTCCTTGTACAAATCTTTAGCGAAAGGTATTTAAATAAAAAATAGAAGATTCATGTATGAACAAAGGAAGAAAAATCTCTGGAGGCAAGTATATTGCTAATCGAAAGAAAAAGTTCTACGAAATAGAAGGGCAAAGAAGAATTGTTAAATTGGGAGAAGAAAAAAGAAAAACTAAGAGAACCAAGGGTGGAAACACTAAAACTTTCTTGCTTGTTGCAAAATTTATTAACGTTCTAACAAAAAATAACAAACAGAAAAGAGCAGAAATAAAAAATGTGTTGGAAACTCCTTCAAATAGATTCTTGGCAAGACAAAACATAATCACAAAAGGTGCTATTCTGGAAACAGATTTAGGAAAAGTGAAGGTTAGTAATAGACCTTCACAAGATGGAGTTCTCAACGGTATTTTAATTGAATAGATAATTTAAAAAAGATTTTTACCATATTCAAAACAAAGTTTTTACTACTATTTAAGAACACAACTACCAAAAGCTTTAAAAAGGGGAAAGATTTATAAACGTTACGAAAAACTATTCGTTTCTAAAAAATGGCTGGAATAAAAAGATGCCCCGAATGTGAGAGCATACATCTAACATACGATCCCCAAAAGGGAGAAATAATCTGCAACGACTGTGGACTTGTTATAGAGGATAAGATGGTTGACACAGGCATAGACTTGCAAGGAAAGTTTGATAAAGACGAGAAAAAGGGAAGAAGCGGAGCTCCAATAAGCATGCAGAAGTATGATAAAGGGCTTACAACAAACGTTGGCGAGATTTCTGACATATACAAACTAGAACCCGGACAGACAAGAAAATTCTTAAGATTAAAGAAATGGCAGGAAAGAGTTTCTACAAGCATAGAAAGGAATCTTAGGCTTGCTATGGCAGAATTGAGGGTTATTGCTTCTTATTTGAATCTTCCAAACGTAGTAAGAGATGAAGCTTCAAGAATATACAACTATGTTCTACAAAGAGGGTTAGTTAGAGGAAGAAGCATGGAGTCAGTTATAACTGCTTGCTTATATGCCGCTTGCCGTTCCTACAATATACCTAGAACTTTAGATGAGATGTCAACAGCCTCTGATGTTGAAAGAAAGGAAATAGGAAGAACTTACAGATTCATAATAAGAAAACTTGGAATAACTGTAAAGCAAAGCTCTCCAAAGGATTACATTTCAAGATTCTCTTCTGTTCTAAAGTTATCCCCGAAAACACAAAACGACGCTCTTAAAGTCTTAAAACAGGCAGAGGACGTTGAATTAACCTCGGGTAGAGGCCCAGCAGGAATTGCTGCAGCTGCATTATATGTTGCCGCTTTAATGAACGACGAGAAAAAAACTCAAAGAGAAGTTGCAGATATCGCGGGAATAACTGAAGTTACAATAAGAAACAGGTACAAAGAGTTAATAGAAAAATTACACTTAGAAGAAAAAATAAAACAAAAAGAAAAAGACGTTAGTAAGAAGAAATAGTTTTCTAGATATAAAATCTAAAGATTTTACATATTGTCCTCATTCTTGTGGATATAAAATCTAAAGAGTTTACATAAAGGAAAAAGACGTTAGTAAGAAGAAGTAATTCTAGAAAGATAATTCTAAAACTTTTTATATGCTGGGTTCTCACAATTTATTATAGAAATCCTTAAAATGTTTCGTGTAACTTTTATCAAGGGCAATTAAAAAAGTTGCCATTCCAGATTAAGTGGAAGTTAAAAAGAAACCTTGAGGTTTATTTTATGCGGAAGTGCCGGAGTGGTCAAACGGGCTTGGCTAAGGAGATTAAAACTCTTAGAAACCAAGTGGCTTAGTGCCTGCAGGGGTTCGATCCCTCTCTTCCGCATTTAAAAAATTCTTCAGAAAAGTTATGGCCAACTAAAATGAGTTGATTCTATTGGGCCTGCTAAGAGCCTCTCTTGAGAATTAAAACACCATATTTCTGCATAATAATCTCCAGGAACAAGATTTGGAGCATTAATTTTTTTAACAAATATTCCTGTACTTTCTTTTTTTGAAATCACTCCGGCTCTTGTTTCACCAGGAGGAAGTTTTTCATAAATTGCTGCTGGATATATCACATATTTAACAGAATAACAAGAAGGACCAACAATCGATAAGATAAGATTTGAATCCTTATAAATAAAAGTAGCATATTGTTGCTCTTCTAACAAATTAGAAAAAATATGTTCTCCTAAATTAACCTTTATTACATCTCCTAAAATTTTGCCTTCTCCATTCCAACACATAAATTTTACATACGCTTTATCAATCGTGGGAGAAACAGATAAAGAAAAAGTTTTAACAAAAAATCCATTTTGAATGTCATCTAAAGTCATCTCTCCATATTTTTTTCTTGTTTCAGGAATGAGTGCATCAGGTAACCAACTACTAGGAGTAAAAGAATATATCTCATAATGAACCTTATTACAAAGAACATTACCAACTCTTAATTCAAAAAGATTGCTTTCTTCAAGATAATTAAAAGTAGCATATTGCTGAGCATCTTTTGAAACAGCATTAGAAGAGGCAGAGATATCAAAAGGTCCAAATGTAATCTCTTCTATGATATTTTCATTATTTTTATTTTGACATTCAACGGAAACATATTGCGAAAAAGAAGGATTAAGAAGAGTGCTAGTCTTTATTTTTTTAACAAAAAGATTTTTATTGGTAGTTTCGCTTTGGTCAATAGTTCCGGTAACCTTTCGGAGCTCAAAAAAAGATAATCCCCATGAGGGATAAATTGAATAATTCACATGATCACAAACAAAAGGAGAATTAACTTTTAGCTCTAAATTAATTTGATCTAAATACTTAAGAGTTGCTGAAAGTTTTGTTGTAGTAGTTGTGGGGGTAGCAGATTCTCCAACTTGCTGCCCACACTTTAAATGCCATACTCTAAAAACAGTGTTTTTATTTTCGCTAAGATCGTAAGAATTATATCTGTAAAAATGTGTACTGTCCTTTTTAATCCACTCAAAAACTTTCGCAATATTATTTTCTCTATTTTCCCAGCCAATAAAAATAACTGAATGTGCCCGTATTTCGTCGTAAATAATACTAAGCACATCTCCTGCTTGAAGGCTATTTAAAACAGGTTCATATTCTCTCCCAAAAGTTTCGCAATTTGTCCCAGTACTTACAACTACAAAAGAACCACCGCTATTACTTGTCATTGTAACAGTATTTCCATTAAAATCATATGTTTTTCCAGGTACTGCAGAATAAATACACCCTGAAAGCCTACACCCCTTTTCTTCCCAAGCACATTTTATTGCATCAAAGCAATTATTTTTACAAAGATTACCATCTGAATTTGAACCAGATGATACTTCAATTCCAACAAATTTATTAAATAGATTTTCTATAAAATTAGAACCCGTTGCGGTAACTCCCGTTTGAGGAATGTTCGTTAAAGTCTGATAAACTTTCAAAACTTTTCCAGCATATTCTTTTTGTTCAGTAACTAATTCACTACATTCTTCAAGTTTTTTATTGTAACAATTTCCTCCGGAAGCAAATTTTGTTGGTCCAGCATTATATGATGTTATCCAATTAGTCCAATCATCATTTGTAGTTGGAACTTTATATACATCTCTTATGCATGCTAAATAACAAGTTCCCATCATTATATTCGTTTTAGGATCTGTTTCCCAATAAGCACCATAATAATTGGTGCATTTGCTGTAACATTTTCCTGTAGAACTAATCATATCTTCAACAGATTGTTTTTCTTTTAGTTGCATCAATCCCATTGCATTTGTTTCACTAATTTTATTAAGATTTCCTTCGCTTTCAACATAAATTATCGATTTAATCAAATTCTCTTCAACACTAAAAGTTGTTGAGGCTAATTTTATATGCTCTCCATAGTCTGTTGAAATTTTGTTGAGAATATTGGTATCAACAGCAAAAGAATTTAAAGCCGAACCATGAGAACCGGTTACAGGGGTTGTTGCTCCAGTAGTACTATCCCCCTTGCATAAATTATTATATTTTTTATTTAATAAATCCAAAACAAATTGCATATTTTCTTCAAGATTCCAATCATACCAAGTTCCACCATGAATATTTGTGTATTCTGCTTCTGTAATAAGTTTATTACGATAAAGTGCATCAACAAATTCTTTATTGCTTCCATCAGAATATTTTGAGGTTAAATCTGTTAGCACTTCAGAAAGTTCTTTTATCGCAGCAGAATAAGATGTACATTTATCTATTTTTTCTGTGTCTATTGTTGTTCCAGCACACGAGGCAACCATACTTTCTAAAGTATCTAAAACATTTTTATTTCCACTAGTAGTTCCAATAAATTGAAGAAAATTAGAATATTCTGCTTCAGTAATATAATTTGAATTATAGAATCCTAAGAATTTTTCTGCAAAAAGTTCATTCTGTTCTGTCTCAGTACCATAAGTCATAACTCTAGAAAGTTCCGTTACAGCAGTAGAATAAGCCGTACATTTTTGTGAAGTGACGGTTTCAGTGGTAGTAGTTGTTGCAGTTTCATCCGCTTTTTTTATCTCCGCAGTATATCCTTGTTTAGCCAATTCTCCGTATGCATATCCCCTTAAAAGATATAATTTTCCTTTTTGAGCATTCATTAAAACCTTATTTATAATGCTATTAATCGAAGTAATTATGCTTGCAAAATCTTTTTTTTCTATAAGTTTGTCTATTGCGGCTATACTATTTTTGAAATCATTATCTGAAAGGTATTTTCCTTCTTTTATCATTTGTTCTAAGAAAGAACTGGTTGTATCGTTTATTATAGCTTGAGCAGTAGAATTGAAATTAACAGCATCTTTAACGCTCTCCGTATCAAGCCAGCATTTTAATTCTTTTTTTCCGCAATTGCCTACAGAAACCCATCTCGGTTTTGTTGAATCTTTATCTGTAGCTGAGCCAGGATTTTCATTTGCACAAATTCTTATTATTCCTCGGTTATATAGTTGAGGGCTAACTAATTCACTCGCTGCTCCTTCCAAGCTTATAGAAGCTAAGCTCCAAGCACTTGATGTTCCAGAAACACAATCAGATTCAGAAGCTATGCCCGTTTCATTCGCTTGCTCTTTTACATACTGGTCTGCAATATAATCCAAAGCAAAAGAACTTGAAGCTTGTTTAAATCCGCAATCTTTTTCTCCGTTGATAACTATGCACATTTTTTTGTACCCAGAAACTGCCGTAAAGTCTACCGTATCGCTTTCTGTTCCTCCCGCTGCAATATATCCTTGGGCTACTAACCTATTGACAACGGTATCTTGATAGTAAGAGCTCTCTGTTCCTTCACTTAAATAAACTTGATAATAAACTCGCGAATCTTTTCCTGCAAAGATATGATAAAATACTTTATATTGTGAAATAGCAGGATTTGTTATAGTAGTAAAAGGAATTTCATCAAATCTTCCCGTGTACTGAGGAGGAGAATCTGCTTTTGTTAGAGTATCTATAATTTTTCCCCCATCAGGATACGCTCCAGAAATGTAGGTTTTGCATACGGCATCTGTTACTTCTTGAACAACTCTTGATTTAAAAGTCGCATATGATTCTGCCGCATAATATTGAGCGAAATAATCTACTGACTGTCCTGCAGCTGTCCAAGCATTTTGAACGCTCAAGTATTCTCCCCCGCCTTTTGTAGATTGTCCCATGATTAGTTCTATTGTTTTTGGAATAATCATTTTAGCAAAAGGGGTTGCTTGTCTCCAGAAAAATTCACAAAGATGAACTGAATAAATCTCGTCGCAAATTCCAGTCATTTGTCCTGTATCTAAACTTTCCTGCAAGCAGTCTCTATAAGATTCAAAAACTGAGAGGAGTCCTTCTATTCCCGCTTTTATTCCTGAAAGGCAAACTGGAATATAAACGTCTCCTCCGGAAAATCCAACAAAATTTGGAAGGCACAATAAAACACTGCCTATTATTCCGGATTGAATTACGTCTTTAACAGGATATTTTCCTCCATAATTGCATCTGCTTGAAGGGCATACAACAGGGTCACATACATTGAATAAAATTTTGCAATCACTTGGAGACATGAAATTAGTGCATTGCATGTCGGGCATGTCTACTGCTGGAGAACCCATTTTGATTCCTTTTGCATTTACTCCAAGGGTGAATGTCTGTCCTGCCTTTCCAGTCTTGCATATTTTTTGTGCTGCTTCAACAGCCTTTCCAGCCTCGTCAATTAATTTTTTTGATTGAGTGGCATCTAATCCCCCCACTTGCAAGGATTGTCCGGTTCCAAGATTTATCATTGTGCATTTATCGTCTCCACCCCTATTTTCTTCTATTCCATTTATCCAAACGTTGCAAAGATAATAGCTCATAACTCTTCCTGAAGAATCAACAGAACCAATATTTCCAAATGCAGGTAAAGTTTGAGAAATAGAAACATACCATCCATCTTTTGTGTTAACAGGAGTAATTGCAGGAACACTTTTGTATGGCTCTGTTTCGTAACATCTTAGCATAGGCCCTTCAACAGAACTTCCAAGAGAAGACTTGTATCCTCTTCCCTTGTATGATTCCTCATTCGTAAGTTCAAAGCTAACTCTATTTTTTATGTTCTGAGCATCCGTTCCTGTTACGATGGTGTTTGCATTCACATCATACAAAGTTTCAATAAAATATTTACTTCCAGTTAATTTTAAAAATCCAAGATAAAACTTCCCACTATCTGTAGTGAAATATTGAACAGGTGTAGATTTGGTTATTCCAAGAGCGGCACAATCAACCCTTGAATTGTCCTCTCCTTCCATATTACAGTCAATTTTTGTTTTTGCCAATACTTCCTCATATTTTAATCCCGCATAAGATGCAACTTTATTATCTTTATTTAGGAAGATATTTGCTATTTTTGTCTGGTCTATGCTCACCTTTGATGCAGCACTTGCAGCCATAATTTCATTTTGATTAGCCGTGTAAATCTCCACAAAAGTGGTATTCAATTCTTTCATAGCTAAATCGGACAAACCTGTTTCTCCTTTTGCTTTAGAATAAAGTTGAATCTTTCTCATATCTTCCAATGAGACTTTATTTGTTTTTATTAGAGTAAGAATATCTGAAGAATATATTGTCTTATCTCCAACTTTAATTGGGAAAGAATTTGATGAAGACTTTTCAAGTTCTTCAGCAATTTGCAGGGAATATTTTCCTTGAACACATTTTGTATCGATTACAGTATCTTGCAAAAATCCTTCTTTAATTTTAGGGCATCCTTCTTGGAGAATTTTCATAGTCTTATCTTGTTCTTGCATAATTTGGTAAAGTCCATTAACGTCATTGTCAATTTGTTCAGAATTTGCCATAATGCATTCCTCAACTGTTTTGTAATTCACTATTTTGTTATTCAGTGTTTTTGTAGAAACTGCATTTACACATTTTTTATTCCACCCATTTTCTCCAAGCATAATTTCTTGTCTCGCAATTGATTTTCCCCCAACATTTGAAGCAAAGTTTTTCATAGTTAATGCTAAACCAGTCGCGAGGCAGGCACCCTTCATTCCTTCTACAACTTTCCCTAATTTTTCATCTATATTTTTCCAATCGGCAATCGTTTTATTTAGACTTTCTATCATCTCTTTTGTTTTTTCTGGAGAAAGCTCAATTGACCTTTTTTCTATTCCAATGTAGAAACTAAAGTTTGCCTCTGTTTGTGCTCGGTTAATAGTAGGTGTTACCGAGACTTTCGCATTCTTTTTATCGTTTATAGAAATTATTTCAAAAATATAAGCCGTTCCAAAAGCATCCGGTTTTCCTTTTGTTAATGTGACTGTGTTTGATTGGTATAATGTTTTAGCTTCTGCTGCAAGTCCTATTGCAGTTCTATTTATATTCATGGAAATTGTATCTTTTGTTATTGAAAGGAGCTGGGCGTATTGAACTGCTCTTGGTGGATTACCCTCATAAATATAATTTGTTTTATCTTTTGTTAAGTATAAATCTTGGCTACTTTTATCCGGAAGAGTTACTTTCAAATACACACCATATTCTTCAAAGCTCGGTTCTCTAATGTCTTCAAGAGTAATTATCTTTTGTCTTCCATTTACTGATATTTCTCTGCTAGAAGAAGTTGCACTGGATTGTTCTGAAGGATTATCACAAATTCCTTTAACTTCACTCATTTTTGTTGAAGAAGGATAAGATTTTTTGAATTCTTTGCAAAGCGTTTCAACATCTCCTTTTTGGTTCAAAAACGATGCAAGTTTTATATGACTGACGAAAGATTCCTCTCCCAATATTCCATAAGGATACATTGGATCTTTTTCAGCCGCGAAAGCACTTACAACTTTTGAATAATCTTGAGCAGCATTCTTATAATAGTTTGAAGAAGTTCCTCCCTGTTCCAAAGCAGAATTAACTGGACTTGCAAATTCAATAACTTTGATTTCTTTTCCGACAAAATTATTGTTTGCTAATTCTTTAACATTAGCAGAGTTCCATATTGCATCTGTCTGATAAGGAATGTATTTCAAATTAACTTCTTTTTCAAGTAAATTTCTAATTGCGTTACCCCATTCTGTGCTGAATTGAAGTGTTTTTTCTATAAGCTTGGATTTATCTCTATAAATATTTGAATAAAGCGTTTCTGCTTTTGAAGCATACCTAGCAATATCAGTATCACTTAATCTTGTTGGATTTGAAGAAGTTGAAACAAGTATAACATAAAGGTCTTCTAATCTTTCAGAATCTCCTTTGGTTCCAACATAACCAAGATAAACATATTTTTTTACTTCTCCTTCTTTTTTAGTTACCCAATTCTTTTCTACTGTTGTTCCTTCATACAAATAATCTCCTACAGAATATTCTTTCTCTTCTCCTCCGATATTTAATTTGACTCTAGGGGTTAAAACTAAAGTAAATCTGCTTGTTCCTTCGTCTTCTTTGCAAGAAATTTCTGCTTTTTTGGTCAGTCCTCTTTTGGTAATGTCTACAAGCGTGCATTTATTTTCTAAGAATTTTTCTTTTTCAACTAATTGAATTGTATCTCCGTTAATATTTAAAGTCGCACGTATGTCCGGGCTTACTAAATCATCTAATTTTAATTTTACACCCACAAAGCAGTCAAATCCTGGAAGAAATATTTCATCCGATTGTTGTCCCTTGTCTAAAGAAATGCTTTTTAATTTTGTTGTATCTGTATATATAGAAATTTTAGCTTCTTCGGTGGTGACGGTATCTGCTCTTAAGTACGCTTTTGAATTCCAGAATCCGTATTGTTTCATTGAACTTTCCCAAACTTTATCGTCGCTTATTTCTGGTAAATAAAAAGATGTATCTCCTATTCCGTATGCATTCTTTATATCATATTTTAATGTTGCAGTTAAATTTCCCGAAACCGAATCGGGCATTGCGGAAGAATTTGGCTGTTTTTTTAAAACAATAACAGCATAGCCAATATTATTTAATACTGGGGAATTTAAATCCCCTGTTACTCCTAATGCTGCTTGTGCGGGATAAAATCCAACACCGGAAATTGAATTAGGAAGTTCTCTTCCTGCAAAAGAAATGCTTTCAATTGCATTCACGTCAAGAAGAGGATTTATCTTTGTTGCTGAGAGCTGGCAAAGAACGGGGGTATTTTGTTCTTCCAATAAATCGCTTCGAACAATTGCAGGTTGGCATCCAAATGGTTCTATCTGTACTGCAAAATCTTGTCCCGCTTCGCACATTGTTCTATCCGGAATCCATTGTCCTCCGGAACTAGCAAATCCTCCCGAGAGAATTCCTGGGGAAATTCCTTGAACACTTGATTTCATATAAGCAGAACATTGAAATGAAAATAAAATTACAAATATCAAAAATATACTCAAAACTAAAAAATTATTTTTTTTCATGCAAAAATCACATCCAGTCCTTTGTTTTCAAATAGAATATAATTGTTCTGCAACTGTTCAATTGAAGATGGCTTAGGCAATCCGTATGCATTTATATTTATTGATTTTGAACCTTCTAATTCAGATTCTAGAATATAATAGTTTTCTTTTCCTCCTCCCGAAAGAGCGTTTGAAACAATCTGCGAGGGAATTTGATAATCAAAACATTTTTCTTCCGTTAATCCAAAAAGACTTCCTATTCCAGATTTAGGGACTTCTATGCACTGCCTTTGATTTGATGCTTGAATGGTTAAGGAAGAGCTCTCATAAATATAGACTTGTATTTGGTATTGTCCTTCTGAAAGATTAATTTTTTTCTGTATTGGATACATAATTGTTTTTGTTTCATCCCCCGATATAAAGTTGATTATTGCATTGCCAGAATAATCTCTTGAACTTAATTTTAAATTAACTTCTTTTTCGTAGAGCTTATCTAGGAAAATAGAAACCTCTCCTTCTTCCATAACCGTGTAAAAAACACTTGCATCTCTATACCCTTTAGAGTGAATTATCATATTTCCATTTACACATTGAGGGAATAATTCTTTTAATGTTCCATTTGAAGTTTCTCCTATGTCGCATGATGCTCCCGCACATTCATAAGAAATATTTGCTTCTATAGGATTGCCTCTTTTATCTGTAGAATATACAGTTATTTCTGTATTTTTATAATCGCATATCTCTGGGAATGGTGCTGTTTCGAAAAGAGTTCCATTCATTGGTTCTCTTGGAACATTTCCCTTAAGCACAACTGCAACAGGAAATTGAAAAAATTCTTGGTCTTCATAAACTTGAATTAAAACAGGATATTTCACATCATATACAAAATGGTAAGGAACATAGCAAAATCCTAAAATTCCCAATCCTTCCTGATTTCCTACAGGTTCTGCAATGAGAAGAGCGCCTCTCGACGGGTTTACTTCAAAACCGCTTGTCCAATTTCTCGAATTAATGAATCTCGCATTTATCTCCGTGTTTATTATAAAGTATTTATTCTCGGGTTTTGTTAATGAAAAATCTCCCCCTTTTGTTTTTAGTGCTAGAATATTTGCTTCTATTCCTTTTTGAAGTTCCAAAAATACTTCTTCTGCATTCCAAGTGAGAGGAGAGCAAGTAAGTTCTACACCATCTACTGGAGCATAATTTCTTAAGAAGTCAACAGTATACTCTTCTAGAAACATCTCTGTCTGCTCTTTAGAATAGAGTTCTATGGCAGAATCATAAAGTTTTTTCAGATTAGAAGAAAATTCTATGCTATGGGAAGTTATCCAAAAACTTTCTTCTGTCTGTGTGATATTCATAGGCATATCCAGATTTACTAAAATCTTTCCATCTTTTATTCTAACTTCAGATTTAGGAATTCCTTGGTCTATTTCAAAACCTTGTGAATAATAGCTATCGAAATTGCAATCTCTTATTTTTCCATCTATAAACTGAGCTAATTCTTCCTGCATGAAACCGATAGAAGGAACCTGTTCTTTTGGAATATTATTTCCAGAAACGTAATACCAATAAGGAATTGGGTTTCCTAAAAAATCAAGTTGAGAAGAAAATG
>Ga0172381_10005346_pt1 | contig 13055 bp, 12 predicted proteins | sample Leawel6488metaG_FD_119754 | JGI IMG/M metagenome (GOLD analysis project Ga0172381, IMG submission 119754) | Leachate microbial communities from a municipal landfill in Southern Ontario, Canada - Leachate well 64-88 metaG | ecosystem: Engineered > Solid waste > Landfill > Unclassified | place... | reverse complement strand
GAATCACAGCTATCAAAAGCTGATAATTATTTTCATATTTCAACTCGGTTTCAGCAGATTCTGTGTTTTCTTGAAACCAATTGAGTACGGCTGCGTAACGTTCTTTTTTAGTCATAGGTTGGGGTATGCGGTGTGGGTTCTGTGGTGTGGGGTTTGGGTTAAATTTGCCAACACCCAACACCCAACACCTGCTCAATTAACGCTTTATTTCATCTGACAACGGAATAAACCGCGCACTTAAATCCGGATCTTCCATATCTTTATCCAAAGGATACATAGGTCTATTAATACGCTTATAATCCAATCGTATCAAGTCTTGATCTACACCTCCGGGTGTAAGTGCCATTATCCAATCGGCACGCATATCGTATAGTTCAGGAACTAAATATCCAATTTTCACAACCAGAATATCCGCTTCGCGTGGATTGAGTCCCAGACGCGTAAAAGCATTTTCGTAATGATAAGCCATGCGTTGTTTTGTTACAATAACTGATGCATTACCACTTTTCACTACCACTTCAGTTTGTCCTGTGTTATCTTTATGTTCGATGGCTGTTATTTTTCCTTTGATGCGAACGGGTGGTGCAAATCTGTTATCCACCATTGCACCCGCAGTGGCATCAATTTGTCCGCCTACGCCAATTTCCACAGCTTTGCTTACAAACTCTGGTCCGGGAATTGAAGCATAAATAATTGATTTACCATTCGGTTTTTTAAATTCCGGAGTTTTCAATATCTCTGTCAACGTCCAAGTAACATCTCCTGCGCCTCCGGCGGTAGGATTATCTCCCATATCACTTATGATAAAAGGCTTTTTGTCGCTGGCGATAGCTTTAGTTAAAGCTTCTTCCCAAGTTGTTGTGGGTGCCACAAAATCGAATTCATCTCTCACGCTCCAGTAATGTTTTGCTAATTGTTCTGCTGCTTTGCCAACAGCTTCTTTATCATCGCCATACGTTACAATCACTCCATGATTACGAGGTTCATCTGCCCATGGATACGACATCCAGATGGAAGCATCAATCACATCATCTTTATCAATCAAAGAGGGAATTGCACCATATAAACTTTTTGCCGGTTCAATGCGTGTACTTGTTTGTTCGCCGGGCAATAGAACGGGCACGGGTATCCAAGCTTTGTAAGCAGGTTTTCCTTTGCCGCTTTTCAAACGAGACAATAAATTGGTTACTGCTCTTTTTTTAGTTTCGATAGCATCTTCGTGCGGAGCCAATCGATAGCATGTTATCAAATCGGTGTTTTGAGCTAATCGTGGAGATACACTTCCATGTAAATCCATCGAAGTGGAAATGAGTACATCTGTCCCAATCACATCTCTTATTCTTACAATAAAATCTCCTTCGGGGTCGTCCAATCCTTGCACGCTCATGGCACCATGAATGTCAAAAAAGAGTCCATTCAATGGTAAAACTTCTTCAAGTCTGTCCAGAGTTTGTTGAACCAACGATTCATACGCTTCGCGTGTAACAATACCTCCCGGCATGGCATGGCCGCGTAAGGTTGGGAGCCAAACAGCTTCGTGTATTGTAGCAGAATCAACAGAGAAGAAGGGATAATAGCTGAAAATGCTGTCTCCCGTACGCGTTCTAAAATCTTCCTCATGGGTTACAGCCGGCGAAAAAGTGCTCGATTCAATTGCCAATCCGGCAATTGCAATACGAGGAAGGTCTTTCTCCAATTTTTTACTGTCGGCACAGCTAAAGAATGCAGTTGAAGCAAAAAAAATAGCCGCCATACCTAAAATTATTTTTCTCATAATCTATCTGTTTTTAATGTCTCTTTTTTAGAATTAAATTGATGGAAGTTCAGGATAATTGATTCATTACATGTACTGTATGACAAGCAACCAATGATGCAGTCTCAGTTCTTAGGCGGCTTTTGCCCAACGATATGGGAGTGAATCCATGTTCAATAGCTTCAGTAACTTCATCTTCGCTAAAATCTCCTTCCGGACCAATCAATATCAGCGTGTTTCTGTTTTTTTTACAAATTTGTGTAAGAGGAGTTTTAATTGTGTCGTAGCAGTGAGCAATAAACTTTTGTCCCGCAAAAGGTTGTTTTATAAACTCCTTAAACTTTATCATTTCATCAAGTTGGGGTAATCGGCATTTCTGAGATTGCTTCATAGCCGAAACTATTATTTTTTCCAAACGAGTAGCATTTATATTTTTTCTTTCGGAGTATCTGCATTTGAGCGGCGAAAAAGTGTCAATTCCTATTTCTGTGGCTTTCTCTACAAACCATTCCATTCTGTCTAACTTTTTGGTAGGAGCAAAAGCAATGTGCAGATCGAAGTTCCATTCTTTTGGTTGAGGCATCTCTTCTTCAATGGAAACGATGCAGCCCTTTGGGTTTGCTTGCAGTAAAACGGTTCGGTAAAAAACGCCTTTGCCATCGGTAATTAGGAGATTGTCGTTTTCCTTCATTCTTAAAACACGGGCACAATGTTGTGACTCGGCTTCCGGGAGTTGAGGATTTGTGGTGATATCCGGACAATAGAAAATTGTTTCCATAAACGAAAAATCAACCTTTGCGTCTGTTCAGTTCGTCCCTTAATTTGATGGCCGATTCAAAATCTTCTTTGCTCAATGCTTCTTGAAGCATTGAATTCAGCGACTCATTATCTAATTGTGACAAGTCCTTTTCTTTGTTTGATAAAAAATCTTTCATATCTTCCTGCTCTTCCGATTTCTCATCAAAAATAATGGCCATATTTTTCATTATTTCCTCCGTAGTATAAATAGGTGCATGGGTGCGAATAGCGAGAGCTACAGCATCCGATGTTCTCGAATCTATTTTATACTCGTTTTCCCCTTGTTTCAAGGATAATTCGGCAAAGAAAGCTCCCTGATCAAACTTGTAGATGAAAACTTCTAACAGTTCTATCCCTAAAGAAGAAAAGATAGAGACCATCAAATCATGTGAGAGAGGTCGAGGAGGATTTATTTTTTCCATAACAATGGCAATGGACTGTGCCTCAGGTGTCCCAATAACTATTGGAAGGCGACGAGGTCCATCATCTTCGGAAAAAATAAGTGCATAAGCTCCAGCTTGCACCTGACTGAAAGAAATTCCTAAAATAGATAATTTTACTCTTTGGTTCATGTTATTTGTTTTTCTACATCAAATATACCATTAAAAATCATTATTCTCAAAAATAACTCAATTGGATATAAGTTTAATTTGATTTTTTGTGGTTATATGAAAAATATTGTATCTTTGCACCCGTTAAACAGCAAAATAAATGGTGGTTGTAGCTCAGTTGGTTAGAGCGCTTGATTGTGGTTCAAGAGGCCGCGGGTTCGAATCCCGTCTTCCACCCCGAAAACATTTATAGAGATCACGTTGCCCGAAAGTTACGTGATTTTTTTTGTTCATAACTTTTTTGCTATTTTCTACAAAGTGCTCCATCCGGCCATTGTGCTCCATGCCCAGATAAATCCTTTCACCAGTGCATATATAAATACAATAGCTAACAATATAAACAGAATTGTATTGAAGGTGAACTTGGGAAATCTTTGACGTGCCATGATTTAAAAGGATTTTAAAAAGGGTTAGACATCTATGTGATAAACGTGTAGGGGAGTAGAAATGTTTTTTTAGAAGTGAATTGTATTTATAAAAGAAATTTCAATTGTCTATTTGTTTTTATATACAATGAATTGCGTTTCTGCGGTTCCTTGTAAAATTTATCTTCTGTCCATTTGAAAGGGTTTTCTATAATGTAATTTTTTATTCGTTGATATGATTGTTCCGAATAATGTGATCACGCTTTCGCAATCTTATCCTCAACTTTTTTCTAAATACTCTTTCTATAACTCACCACCGCCCATCCATTAAAAATAAGAGCAAAAAGAATTAATACTCCCATAGGTCGTAGTAAATCGACAAATGAATTTGATTTTAGATAAATCAATCGCATTATTTCTATAAAATGAGTAAGCGGATTGACGTAAGCGATTACTTGTGCCCAAACGGGCATACTCGAGACGGGAGTAAACATACCACTGAGCAAAATGATGATGAGTATGAAAAACATCACCAAAAACATCGATTGCTGCAAAGTATCGGAATAATTTGAAATAACGATGGCTAAAGCAGTTATCCCCAGAATAAAAATGATGGAAGCTACATAAAGTGCAACCATACTGCCGGAAGGGTATAGACCATAGATAATCCAAGTGACAAAAATAGAGATTGTGAGTATAATAATTCCGATAATCCAATAAGGGATTACTTTTGCAACAATAAAGTTGAACTTACTTACGGGAGTTGTATTTATTTGATGAATAGTACCTAATTCCTTTTCTAAAACAACATTCAACGAGGGCAATATACCACAGATGAGTGTAATCATGAGCACAATAAATGCGGGCAACATAAATACTTTGTAGTCTAAAGTTTCGTTGTAACGATAACGAGGAACAATTTCTAAATTCTGCGCCCGCTGCACTTTAAGAATTGGTTGAATTTCATAACGCAAATCGGATGAGAAATCAGTAATGATTTCTGTGAGATAATTACTACCTAAAAGTCCTTGCGTTGTGTTTACTGCATTAGCAACAATTGAAATATCAGCTTTTTGTTCTTTCACCAAATTTTTATCGAACGATGGAGGAATTACAAGAATGATGTCGCAATGAGCATTGTCCATGTCTTGCAAGGATGACTCGTAGCTATCAGTAAGATCATTTAAAATAAAATAGGCAGAAGCATCAATCTTGTTTATTAAGCGTTGAGAATAGGAACTTCTGCTTTGATCAACAATGTTTATTTTAATATTTTTGACCTCAAAGTTGATTGCCCAAGGAAAAATAAGTAACACCAAGATGGGATAACCAACTATCATTTTAGGGATGATGGGGTTGCGCCATATCTGTTTAAACTCTTTTTCGACAAGGTATTTGAGTGTTTTCATCCTAATCTTGGCTTTATGTTACGTATGCTCAATATAACCAACACCACAATCATACCTATCAATATTATAATTTCTTTGGCTACAGCAAAGAAACCCAAACCTTGAATCATGATCTTCTTTATGGCTGCAATATACCATCTTGCAGGAACTAGTGCCGATAACCATTGAAGGAGGTTAGGCATGTTGTTAATGGGAAAAATCATTCCTGAAAGAATTAGTACAGGCATCATCAAGCCTATTCCGGAGATAATTATGGCAGTTACTTGTGTTTGTACCAGTGTTGATATTAATAGCCCTAATGAAAGAGAGAGAAAAATAAACAGGACTGACACAAAAATTAATAATAGCAAGCTTCCAACAATGGGCACTTTCAGAACATATACAGAGAGTAGCAATATTGTCACCAAATTTACAATTGATAGAGCCAAATAAGGGATTGTTTTAGAAAGAAGAACAGTTGCTGAGTTAAGAGGTGATGCCAAAAGCACTTCCATGGTTCCCATCTCTTTTTCTCTAACAATGGAAATGGATGTCATAATTGCACAAATTATCATTAAAACTAATCCCATAATTCCCGGTACAAAAGTATAAGCAGATTTCATTTCGGGATTGTAGTGAAGTTTATTTGTGACAGCTATTTCATAAGGTATTTGTTGCAAACTCATCCACTCTTTTTGTTGTTCCCCAATAATTGCTCTAAGATAGTTTGTGGAAATCGTTCCGATATTGGGGTCAGAACTATCTGTTATAATTTGTATTTGTGACTTGCCGGCGTGCACTAAGTTGGTGTGAAAGTTGTTTGGAAAAATGAGCGCCATATCTATTTCGCCTTTGCGAAGCCGTTCATTAATTTCCTGAATAGAGTGGGGCGTTTCTTTTAATATAAAATAGGAGTTGGCTTCAACACGTACTGTTAAATCTTGCGTATAAACATCCGGCTGAGGTTCATAAACTGCTATGCGAATATTTTGAACTTCCATATTTATGGCAAATCCAAAAATCAATATTTGAACAACCGGCATCCCCAATAGAATGAGCATGGTTCTTCTATCACGTAATATGTGGTAGAACTCTTTTTCTACAAAAGCACGAAATCTTTTCGACATTAGCTTTAACGTAACATTTTATTTACACGAAGATATGAAATGTTTCCAAAAGAAGATGCTTTGTTTCATGTTATCAAACGCAACTATTCAAAAAAATAGGTTTTTTGGGAGGATATTGATACGTTTTTTAAAATTTAAGCGAAGATAGTGCGAGAGAGTTGTATAGTTTATCGTTTTTAAGTGTCTCAAGAGTTTTCACCCGAATACCTTGTGAATTTATTTTATGGTGAATTTGCTCATCAATTTCCGAAAGGTAAATTTGATTGATAGATTGATGGTATAACCAACTTACTATTGATTCTTTGTTTTGTTCTTCTAAAATTGTATTTTCAACACCAATCACTTTATCTTTTTCTATGTTGAATATAACCACATGAACTTTCTCTTCATGTAAAACAGTTAATTTATTATTCTTTAAAAAAATTGCAACTTTCATATGCTTATCAAATTTAAAGAACTTTGCTTTTTTTCTCAAAACACACTAAAAAAATCAGGTTTAATACACATACCTACACGCAGCTTTAAATCATAATCTTTGTATTCCAACAAACTGTCACCTCTTCCGTTGTAAAACTCAAGAAATAAATATTGATTGAATTTTTTTGAGACTCGAAAAGCGGCACTAAGAGCAGTATTCATTGTTATGAAATTATGTCTGGGGGTAACATTTGCGTTAAACCACCATCGTTCGTTATGCGTTCTGTAATCTACAGAAAAATTACCATATCCTTTGTAGGTGAGCAAATCTGTATTGGTATCATCCATTAATAGAACTAACGGAAGCCACACTTTAGCTCTGAAAAAAAGTCGATCATTGAAATAATATTTCCCGGAAAAACTTATAAAATCCCACGATCTGGAATCTAAGCTATCCTTCCCGTTTGACTCATGTTCTAATTGAAGAAAAACGCTACCCATATAGTTGTTGTCATCCGAAATTAGATACCGCCCAAAACCTATTCCCGGATTGAAATTTGTATCGCGAAAAGGAGATGATTTTTTATAAATGTTCCAAAATGATTTTTGAGTATACGAGATGAAGATAAATGTATTGAATGGCAAATAACTATTGGTTAAACGCTGTCTGAAACTAATTTGGTATTTTACATCTGTATTATCTACATTAATTTGTTTGTTCAATGGATTACCGGTAATGATATAGTTCTCTTTTAAGATACCAAAAGAATGTGTGGAATCTAACTTTCTTCTTACATCTTCCTCGGATATCTCTAATAAGCTTCTTTCCTTCATCACTCTCTCCTTAATTAATAAATCTATTCTTTTTGGAGGTTCGGTAATGGTATCTACTTTCTGATTCTTATCTTGTCCATTTATTTCAAACAAACACAAGAAAACAGCTAACAGCACAAACATCGTTTTTGAAAAGTGTTTCATTGTTTTTCAGGTTCTATTTAATTCTTATCTTTTTCTATAACTCAATACAGCCCATGTATTAAATCCAACAGCAAAAGCTGTAAGAAATAATAATGGATTGGCAATGCCTCTGTATGAACTTCCTTTCAGATATACCATTCGCATAATTTCCATGAAATAGGAGAGGGGATTGCTATACGCTACAATTTGCGCCCATTTAGGCATACTTGCTATGGGTGTGAACAGACCGCTCAACAAAATGATAATGAGAATAAAGAAGAAAGCCAAAAACATGGCTTGTTGTAATGTTTCGGAATAGTTGGATATAATTAAACCAAGACCTGAAATTCCAACTATAAAAACAAGCGAACTTATATACAGAGGAAAAAAACCACCTGCAGGCCAAATGCCATATAACAATCCTACAACCACAAATGCTATTGATAGTATGATAAACCCAATAATCCAGTAAGGAATAAGCTTAGCTAAAATAAATTGATATTTACTTATGGGTGTAACATTTATTTGTTGGATGGTTCCGTTTTCCTTTTCGCTTACAATGTTTAATGCAGGTAGAATCCCGCATATCAATGTAACCATCATGACCATAAGCGCGGGAATCATAAACACTTTATAATCTAAGTTTTCATTAAATTTATATTGGGGTATAATGTTTATGGCGCTCATTTTATGTTTAGGCGACATATCTGTATGTGCTAATTCCGATCGTAGCTCCGAAGAATAATCGTTGAGAATTTGCGATAAATATGCGTTTCCCAACAAACCACGCGTGCCATCTACAGAATTAGCAGAGAGCATTACATCTGCGGTTTTGTTTTTTACAATATTTTTATCAAAAAAAGGTTGAATTTCAAGAATTATATCAGCGTTTGTTTTTTCAATATCAACCATTGCTTCATCGTAACTTGAAGTAATATTATTGATTATGAAATATTTAGATGCATCAACTTTCTGAATTAAACGTTGAGAATAGACACTATTATTATGGTCTACTACGCTCACTTTTATGTTTTTCACCTCAAAATTAATCGCCCATGGAAAAATAAGCATTACCATTATCGGATAACCAACAATTAATTTAGGTATAATAGAATTTCGCAGCGTCTGTTTGAATTCTTTCTCTATAAGAAATTTTAATGTTCCCATTATCAAAGTTTTTTATTGTATGTTATTCGAGTCTTTTCTTAGAATTTAGCATGCTAAGTGCCAATATTAATCCGGTCATTCCTAAAAGGATACTTAGTTCCTTTATAATAAAAGTAAAATCTAATCCTTCAATCATTAACTTTTTCATAATCACAATATACCACCTTGCAGGAATAATATGCGTTAACTTTTCTAATAGGAAGGGCATATTATCTATTGGGAAAAGCATTCCCGAGAGAAGCATAACCGGCATGGTGAGTCCTATTCCCGCCATAATAATTGCTTCTACTTGTTTTTTTGCGATTGTCGATATCAATAATCCAAGCAACAGCGATAAGAAAATGTAAAGCGTTGAAATAATAATAATTAGAAACAGACTACCCCGAATGGGAACCCCCAATAAAAAGGAAGCCAAATAAAGGATTGTCAATAAATTGATGAATGAAAGTGAAAGATAAGGGATGGTTTTTGCGATAAGAATTTGACTCAGCCTCAGAGGAGATGCCAAGAGTACTTCCATTGTTCCGCGTTCTTTTTCTCTAACAATAGATATGGATGTCATCATAGTACTAATAACCATCAGAATTAAACCCATTACTCCCGGAACAAATGAATAGGAAGATTTCATTTCAGGATTGTATAACATCCGTGTGGTAGCAACTATCTGATAAGGAGGATTTCCGGAAATATTATTGATCTCTTTCTGGTAATCTGCAATTATTCCTGAGGCATAATTAACAATAATGGTTCCTGTATTGGGGTCTGATGTATCAGAAATTAATTGCAAATCCGCTTTCCCCGAATGAACAAGATCTTCATTGAAATTATTGGGAAATACAATTGCCAAATCTATCTTATTTTGTTTAAACAACTCATCTATCTCATTTTGAGAATGAATGGTGTAATCAACATGAAAATAATCATTGGCATTTACTCGTTCTATAATTTGATTGGTATATGTATCCGGGTTCGGATTTAATACTGCCACAGCAATATCAGTTACTTCCATATTTATGGCAAATCCGAAAATTAATATCTGAGTTATCGGCATTCCCAACAGAATCAACATGGTTCTTCTATCACGAAAAATGTGATAGAATTCTTTTATTACGAAGGCTCTAAATTGTTTCATGTATGTAAGAATTATTCTATTTTAGAATTTGATTTAAAATGCAACATACTAATTTGTTGTTTGAAATTTGTATTTAGTATCTGCCAGGAAACCATTGAGATATGAGTCTTACAAAGACTATCTAAAGTTGTTTCAATCTCTCGTTGCTTTACGAGCAAGTTTACGAAAAACTTCATCCATATCTTTGGCCTCAAAATGAGCTTTTAAATTAGACGGCGTGTCCAGTGCGTCTATTCTACCGTCAACCATAATGGATACACGATCACAATATTCTGCTTCGTCCATATAGTGTGTGGTGGCAAAAACCGTAATGTTATCTTCTGCAGCTTTATAAATCATTTCCCAAAACTGTCGCCTTGTGGCAGGATCTACTCCGCCTGTTGGCTCATCCAAAAAAACAATTTTAGGATTGTGAAATATTGCTACCGAAAAGGCAAGCTTTTGTTTCCATCCAAGCGGTAATGATTTCACCAAGGTGTTGCGTTCATCTTCGAAATCCAGACGTTTAAGTAAATCATCCGTTTTTTCGGCAATATCTTTATCTTTCATTCCGTATATTCCGGCGAATAGTCGTATGTTCTCCCAAACCTTTAAGTCTTCGTATAAGGAGAATTTTTGACTCATGTATCCTATGTTCTTTTTTATTTCTTCACTCTCGGTGCGTATATTGTAACCTGCCACAAACGCTTCTCCGGAAGTTTGTTTACTCAAACCTATAAGCATTTGCATGGCAGTTGTTTTACCTGCACCGTTTGCTCCTAAAAATCCGAATATTTCACCTTCTGTTACTTTAAAAGTGATATTATCTACTGCCGTGAAATTGCCGAATTTTTTAGTAAGTTCCGAAACTTCAACTATTATATTATTTTTCATTTTTTTTAATCTTCTTCTTTTCCTTTTTCTCCTTCTTTTGTCAATGCCAAGAAACAATCTTCCACAGTGGGAGTAATTTCATTTATGCTAATATTGGTATATCCTTTTTCTGTGAGATAGTCGCTTAATTCCTCTTTCTTTAGATTTGGATCAACCGTTATGTGATGTTCGTCTCCAAAAGCAAAAGAGGTTTCCACTTGCGGATAAGCACGAATATCCTCTAACATGGACGACAAATTATCCCCCTTTACAGACCATAATGTTTGCTCGTAGTCGGCAATTACTTGGGCAGGAGTATCTATGGCAATGAACTCACCATCTCGCATAAGTGCAATTCTATCGCAACGGGTGGCTTCATCCATGTAAGCTGTGGAAACCAGAATTGTCATGCCGCCTTCTTTCAACTTTTTGAGCATATCCCAAAATTCTTTCCGCGATACCGGATCTACACCTGTAGTGGGTTCATCCAATATAAGTATTTCGGGTTGGTGTATAAGTGCACACGATAGGGCTAATTTTTGTTTCATACCACCTGACAGTGCGCCTGCACGACGGGTTTTGAACGGTTCAATCTGTTGGTAAATGTCCTTAATAAACTCGTAATTTTCTTCAATGGTAGTATCAAAAACAGTAGCAAAGAACTTTAAATTTTCTTCTACACTTAAATCAAAATAGAGCGAAAACTTACCCGGCATATATCCAATAATTTTTCTGATTTCTTTGTAATCTTCAACCACATCCCATTTGCTCATTCGTGCTTCACCTGAATCAGCCAGAAGAAGGGTTGCCAATATTCTGAAAAGTGTGGTCTTACCTGCTCCATCCGGTCCAATTACTCCAAAAACCTCTCCTTTTGGAACAGAAAAGGAGATTCCGTTTTCTTTGTCTTCTTTGGTGCCAATTCCAGCATATTTATCGGATTTTTCCGAATGATAGTTTTTCCGTAAATTCTTTACTTCAATCATTGTTTTATTCTTTTCTAAAAACAGACAAGTAGCGACTTGACCGTACTTTAATTCTATTCACTTTTGCTTCGCAACACACCGATTGCAAATCGGCGCGAGCGAGGGCTAAAGTCCCCTTTAGGGGATTTAGGGGTAGAGAAGGCACAAGTTCAGAGACTTGCGCCAGCGAGGCTGACCGCTGACCGCTGATTGCTGATAGCTCTTCTTATAACTCCGTAATTGCCTCTCCAACATTTTCAATTGTCAACTGCCCATTGTCAATTAAACTTCACCTCCCCATACATTCCTATTTTCAAGTAACCATCATTTTTTACTAATACTTTCATTGCATATACCAAATTGGCTCTTTCGTTTTTGGTTTGAATTGTTTTCGGCGTAAATTCTGATTTATCTGAAATCCACGTCACAACACCTTCATACATCTTTTTATTTTCGTTGTCTTGGTCAGTTTTATCTACAAACACCTTTATTTTGTCGTTTAATTTGATGTCGGATAGTTGATCGTTGGTTACATATACGCGCAGAATCATGTTGTCAATATCAGCAATTTTAAACAATGGTGTACCCATATTTGCTAACTCTCCTTCTTCTACATATTTATTGAGGACGTTTCCCGTTATAGGACTTCTTATAACAGATTTTTGTAATTTGTCTTTAACTTGTTCTACTTGACTGTCCATGGCAGAACCTTGAGCAGTGACATATTGACTGCTTTTTTGCAGTTCTGATTCCAATGCAGATAATTGTTTTTGCAACACTTCAATTTGTCCATTAATGTCGTCCAATTGTTTTTGAGTTGCAGCATTTGCTTTTATCAAATTTGTGGTACGTTGTCTCTCTTTCTCTAAGGTGATTATTTGCTCTTTTATAGATGCTGTTTGAGCCGCTATGTTTGGTCGCTTGGCGCGGACGCCTTCGGCATTAGAGAGCAAATTCATTTTTTGTAGATAAAGTTGTGTGCTGTCTATTAATCCTACTTGTTCACCTTTTTCAAGATGTTGACCTTCTATTATGTTTAGTCTCTCAATTCTTCCACTTACTTCGGAAGAAACAATAACCTCTATGGCTTCAAACGAACCAGATGCGTCATAATCCCCGTCTTTGTTGGAACATGCGGAGAACAGCATTATTCCCAATCCGATATAAAATAAAAATGCAGATTTCATATTTTCAAATGTTTATGTTAGTTTGTTGTATTTTTTAGTGTATAAATCGAACTTATGTGCTGTATTTCATGCAGCAGCTTAGCTTGTTTTGCCATCTCTAATGCTGTTAATTCTTTGAGCATATCGGATACAGTCATTGTTCCGTTATCAACTTTTGCTTCGGCAGCATCTTTTATTTCTTGTTGCAATAGAATTATCTCTTCATCGTCTTGCATTGTTTTGCGGTACTTTTCTATTTCGTTTTGTTCTTGCGAAATTTTTACATCCAAGTTATAGACAAAAGTGTCGCGTTGCGTATCGATGCTCAATTTTTTCAACTCGTTGGTTTTGACACTG
>Ga0172381_10005344_pt1 | contig 13058 bp, 6 predicted proteins | sample Leawel6488metaG_FD_119754 | JGI IMG/M metagenome (GOLD analysis project Ga0172381, IMG submission 119754) | Leachate microbial communities from a municipal landfill in Southern Ontario, Canada - Leachate well 64-88 metaG | ecosystem: Engineered > Solid waste > Landfill > Unclassified | place... | reverse complement strand
CTCCAGTACGGCGGGAATATTTTTGTAGCCCGAGACGATGCGGATTTCTTCATCTTTCAGAATTCCTTTGAGTCCGCTCGTGAGCGTGAGGCTGCCATCCATGGGATACATGCGTGTGATGTGGGCTTTCAGGTCAAATGTCGCGCCGGAAGTATCCACATCCTCGCCAATCGAAAAGTGCTGAAACACCGCATCCAGCTCTTTGAACGTGAGCACGAGGATGTTCAAATCGGGATAGTCCTCGGAGGATTCCAGCTTCTTGGCGAAGCAGGGGCCGATGAAGATCGGCTGACAATCGGGATACTGCTCCTGCGCGATGCGCGCCGTGGCCACCATGGGCGAGTCGGCTTTGAGGGCGATGTAGGGCAGAAGATGCGGGTAACTCTTGCGCACCAGCCGCACGAATCCGGCGCAGGGGCTCGAGATGTAGCGCGCGGTCGGATTGTTCTTCAAGAGCGCGATGATCTGGTCGTTTGTCCTTACGGCTCCCGCCGAGACTTCGAGTACGGCGGTGAAGCCCAGTTTCTTCAAGCGTGCGACAATCAGAGGATACGTGTACACGACGGGAAAAGACGGCGCGAGCAGAGCAACGAGCGGCGCTTTCTTTTCGAAGAGCGCGATGCAGCGTTCAGTATCATTCATGGGTGCTCTGAAGGAAGTGCAGGATCGTGAGGGCGAGGATTCCGCCGGCAAGGGCGGTGAAGAACTGGATCAGGCTCATGGATGCAAGAAAGAGCTCCGGCACAAGATCTGCTTTGAAGAAGACGAAAGCGGAGAGTGCGAGAAACGCGGCTTTCATCAGGGCTGCCGCCGCGATCGCGGACGATGCGGCAATCGATTTTTCCAAAAGCCGGAACGATGCGGCAAACAGCCAGTTTCCCGCCCAGATGAAGGGGACGAAGAAGAGCAGGAAGTTCGTGAAAGGTCCGAAGAGCGCTCCGTGCGCCAGCGCCCCAAGGCTCGGCAGCAGAATCACGGGCCAGACGAAGCGCTTCGGCAGGCGTGCGGCTGCGAGAATGAGCAGGCAGTTCACGGCCGTCCCCGTGAGCCACTGGGGTCCCGCGACGAAGAAGGGGATCACGAAGGCCACGACGGGCAGCACGAGGGCGCCCTGTGTTCCGGTGAGCAGGCCGAGCGTTGCGGAGCGGGATGAAGTGTCCATACGTGTTGCATGGTAACAGGCGCAACCCTGTTTTTCTATTTATTCGGCAGCTGCGGCATTACGGCAACGTCCCCGCATTCAGCATTTCCGTTGCGGATGCCGCATGCGTCGCATTTTTCAGGGCTTCCAATTGCGTGTTTGCCGGAAGCTCTATGGCATTGATGATCTGGATCAGCAGAAAAAATCCGTAGAGGGCCAGAAGGATTGCTCCTTCCGTTCGGGAGAGGATTCCTTTCGTCCGTGCGAAGCGGAAGAAGAAAACCAAGCCGATGGCGAAAACCGCACAGGTCAGAATCGCTTCGCTGGCGACGAGTGAGAACGTGCCATTCAGAACCGCCAGGACGCCGAAGATGAGTGTGTTGGCCGCAGCTGATCCCATGTAGTCGCCGAAGGCGATATCCTTGTGACGACCCAGTACGCAACGCACGGCAATGACCAATTCGGGAAAATTGGTTCCGATGGAGAGCAGCAGCAGGCCGACGAGCGAGAGCGGCAGGTGCAGGCGGAGGGCGAAGTACGCGGATTCGTTCACCAGCACATTCCCCGCAACGAAGATGAGCGCCGCCCCCGTGAAAATTTTGGCGATGTCGGCTGCAGTGGCACGATGAGATTGGAGCATTTCTTTTCGGGTGCTCTGCAGGGTTTCGTGGACTGATTTTTTCGAAGGGATGTTCATGCGCATGTGTAGGACGAGAGTTCCGTAGAAAAACAGCATGATCACGCCTTCAAAGGCAGAAATGGCGCCGTTCATCGCCAGAACGGAAGGGAGCAGAATGACGGCCAGGAGGAATGCCATGTTCCCCGGCAGGTGCGAACGGGCCATCGGGATGCCGTTTCCGAGCACGGCGAGCAGCGGAATGATGAGCAGAATGATCACGAGTGACGCGCCCAGCAGGTTCCCCGCCGAAGCTTGCGGAATGCCCTGCAGAGTTGCGTTGGTCGCAACCGAGATTTCACTGATGGACGTGAGGAATCCGAGCACGAAGAACGCCACGGCGAATCCGGGTTTGTGATAGCGCCTGGCCACTTTGTCCGTGGCATCGATCAGGATCCCCGAAAGGAACCAGATAACGCTCGTCGCCAGAAGGAAGGACAGGGCGTGCGTGAAGATTGACATAAAGTACGTGTTTTATTGTATTATACAATATATACACATATATGTCTATTATGCTCTATTCCGTACTATTGCCCCCTATCTGCTCTTTCGTGGTCCACGGAAGGACCGAAAATTCCTTCTCTGGCGAAAGGGAGGACGGGACCCGGGGCGCTGCTGCCAGGCGGGGCCACGGTCACGGTCGCCTGTGAATGATGCAGCGGAGTCAGAGCCCATTTGATTCACTGTGATCAGCGGGGCGCGTTTGGGGAGCGGGGGAGTGGGGGGACGCTTCAGTGTCGAGCGGACGAGGCGTTCGATGTCGCGGATGGAGCTCTTCTGGTCAAAGGTCGCAAAGGAGATGGCGCGGCCCTCTCTGCCGGCGCGCGCGGTGCGGCCGATGCGGTGCACGTAATCGTTGGGGTCATCCGGCAGATCGAAATTGATCACCACTTCGATTTCTTTCACATCGATGCCGCGCGCCGCGATATCCGTGGCCACGAGGATGCGGTACTTGCCGGTCTTGAATCCCTGCAATGCCTCGCGCCGCTGGCTGAGAGACCGGTTGGCATGGATCTCGGCTGCGGCATGGCCCATGGTCTGCACGGCGTGCGTGATCTTCTTGGCTCCGTGCTTGGTGCGCGAGAAGACCAGAATCGATCCATGGTGCTCCTTGAGCAGTACTTCGAGCAGAGCGAGCTTTTCCATCTTCTGCACGATGAAGAGCTCCTGCAGAATGCCTTTCGCCGTCGTGCCCGAAGGCGCCACCTCGATGCGGATGGGCAGTTTCATGTGCGCGTTGGCGAGCTTCATGATTTCCGCGGGCATGGTGGCCGAAAAGAGCATCGTCTGCCGCGCGAGTGGCACATGCCGGAAGATCGTTTCGATCTGCGGACGAAAGCCCATGTCGAGCATGCGGTCCGCTTCGTCCAACACGAGGACGTTCACTTCTTTAAGGGTGATGGTGCCTTGTTTGAGATGATCATTGAGACGTCCGGGGGTCGCGATGATGATGCGGGGATTTCGGCGGATCGCCTCGCGCTGCAAATACATGGAGGCCCCGCCGATGAGCACGGCGGTGCGGATGCCGAGTTGCGGTGCGAACGTGCGCAGCGATTCATCCACCTGTGTCGCGAGCTCGCGTGTCGGCACGATCACGAGGCCGCGTCCGGGTTTCTGCGCCAGTTTCTGAAGCATGGGAATACCGAAGGCGAACGTTTTGCCCGTACCGGTCTGTGCGATGCCGACGATGTCTTTGCCTTCGATCGCCGGTGGGATCGATTGCTGCTGGATGGGTGTCGGGACCGTGAAATTGCGGCTCGCGAGAATCCCGAGGATTTGCGGGGCGATACCGAGCGTCATGAAGCTCGGGCTGGGATGCTGTGGGACGAAGTCAGGCATTACGATGTGTGAGGAACACGTATGATAGCCCTCGGGGATGCAATTACCTATGAAAGCGAGTGGAAAATGCAGGTGCGGGAGAATGCTCGTACGTACTCTTCTCTGATTTCTGACCGGATCAACGGTTCCTCCCCGTCAAAGAAAGATGGGCATTTCATTGAATATTTCTTCAAAGAAACGTAGAATCACGATCTTACCCCCTCGCCCATTCCTGCACCCACGCCCACCACCTGCAAGGTCAACGGATGCCATTGTCCGTCGCATGGCAGATCTTTTTGTCACAAGCACGCGCAAAAAGGGAAGGAGAACGGCATCATCTTTACACCAGATCAGCGTTCACACATGCGGTCGCTCTGCTGCAATGCCGCGTGTACGGCAGGGGTGCAGCACGAGTACGGCAATCAGTACTGCGGCTCATGTAAATCGGCGTGTTGCTGGCATACGTGAAGTGAGCAGGTGAGTGATGTTATTGCATCACCTCTTTCACCAGCGCGATGATCTTGGCGACCTCTGCGCGGGTGATGGGGTCGTCGGGACGGAAGGTGCCCAGGGGGTTACCCGAGGTGTCGAGATCGCCGGTCACAAGCCCGTAGGTGGTGGCAATAACGATCGCGGGGGCATACGGGTGATCGTGCGGTACATCTTTGAAGGAGCTCGGGGTTTTGGCTGCGGTCGGAATCCCCATCACCTCCAGAATCGTCTGAATCACCGCCCCGCGCGTGGCAGGGGAGTGCACATTGAGTTTCGGATCAAAGACCGAAAGGCTCATGGCTTCAGCTTGTGCAACGAAGCTCGCAGCCCACGTTTTCTGCGCCGAAGCGTTGCGTGGAGGCGGAAGATTCCCCGGCTCTTTTTCTGCCGCATTCAGTGCCATTTTCAATGTCTCGGCAAAGGTGACGGGATTCGTGACACCGAATTCCCCCGTGGGCTTGCCACTCGCATCCGCGTAGCCCGTGGCGATCTTCTCTTCCACCATGAACGAGACGAATGGTGCGTACCATGCGGAGAGCGGAACATCCGCATAGAGCACGGGCGTCTCATCCACCATGGCATAGAGCCGGTCGCGCCGAGCGGCGACGGAGGCAAGGGAAGGAGCGGCGCTCTTGGACGTTCCCTGTTCATCAAGCGAATCTCGTTTGGCCAATCGTTCCTCCCGTCGTTTCGCATTCGCTTCCTGTTCCGTCTTCAGTTCTTCCTGCTCCGCCAGCAGTGCAGTGTTGGCTTCATCCAGCTTCTTCTGCTCTTCTTCGGCGGCCCGTGCCATGCGTTCTTCGCGGTGCAAGGCATACTTTTCCTCAAATGCCTTTTTGTTCTGTTCGATCTGCGCAATGTCGGCTTCGTGCTCCGCGATGCGTTCGGCAATCCGCGCTTCACGTTGCTGGGCTGCCTGTTCTTCGTTGCTGGTCGTAGATTCCGCGCGGGTCGAAGACCCGCTCTGACCGGTTGCAATTTGCACGCTCTCCTGCCGCTTACTCTCAAACCGTGCCAGCAGAGCGCTTCTCGCCGCCGCGATCCGCACGGCCATGTCCTGTCCACTGCCCCGTCTTCCTCCGGAACCCTGCGTCGTGGCCGTGTTCGAGCTCGTGTTTCCGGAATCCCCCGAATCCTCCGTATCGCCGAAGAGCCCGAACGTGGAGAAGTGTGTCGTGGTACAGCTGACGGTATTCGCCGAAGCATTCACCACGCAGGCATCCAGAGCATTCCAGGTACTTCCGTCCCACCGGTAGATCCAGAGCGTCGATTCATCGTATCCACTGATCTGGTCATCCGTGTATTCCATCGTGACCGTGATCGCCTCAAGGAAGCTTGTGACCACTGTGCTTCCGCTGATCGCGCGGATGTCGTAAGTGTGGTCCCCGATGACTTCAATGCCCGATGGTGTCGATATCGAGGTGATGACCGTATCGGTGTCGAGTTTCTTGATCTGGAGCGTGAACGTATTGGTGGTTGCGGCTGCAGGAACGGTGAGTGCTGCCCCCGATCCATTACTGGTCATATCCAAACTGCCTCCCCCAGTGGTGACCGTACTCCCTGTCTGTGTGCCCACCGTGGCGGATGCCGTGCAGCCCGTTGTGGTGAATTGAGTCAGGGAACCGGTAGCAGTATTTCCCGATGGGTCGCTGGAGACGGGGCGGGAGAAGTAGGTCGTGCAGACGGGCAGACCTGAGAGTGACACTTCGTGCGTTTCCACTCCGGCTCCGGTATCTGTCTCATCCGTGATGGAGCCCAATGCCCGGGTGAGCCCGTACTGCAGTCGTGAACTCGTATTCTCATTTGTGGTCCATGTCACCGTCGCACCGGAAGATGTGGTCGTGGCGACAATTGCGGTGATGGTTGGGGCGGTCGTGTCTTCCGTTACGAAATTCCAGGTGCTGCCGGAGGTCTGTGCTGCGCTGTGATTTCCTGCTGCATCTTTGAAGGCATTCGCCGTCCATGTGATGTAGTAACCGGTGTATTCGGCCAGTGTTGCGGAGGGATTGAAGGTCAACGTCGTGGTTCCGTTGCCCGAGAGCAGGGCGCCGGAGACCGTGATCGTCTCCGCGACATCACTGTTTGCGGACTTCTTGATACTGAGCGTGCCCGTTCCCGCTCGTGTGGCTTCATTGAAGGTGATCACGAGGTTGGTCGTCGTAGAAACATCCGTAGCGTCGTCGGCGGGGGAGAGGGACGAGACCGAGGGGGCGGTGGTGTCTCCTGCAGTGGTGAAATCCCAGTAGGTGGTGGAGGATTGCACTGCAACCTTATTGCTACTGGCATCTTTGAAGGCGTTGGCATGCCACACGACGTAGTAGGACGTATTATCCGCCAGCGTTACCGAAGGATTAAACGTGAGTTGATTGGTGCCATTGCCCGAGAGCAGAGCGCCGGAAACAGTGATGGTTTCCACTGTGGAATTGTCCGAGGTTTTCTTGAGGGTCAGTGTTCCGGTTCCGGCCCGCGTGACTTCATTGAACGTGATCACCAGATTCGCCGTGGTGGAAACGTCGGTGGCGTTGTCAGCGGGGGAAAGAGAGAAGACCGTCGGAGCAACGGTATCCGTCGCGGAGGTCGTGAAGTTCCATGTAGTGGTGGAGGTATAGCCCGCGTAATCCAGACCGAAGGCATCCTGAAATGCGTTTTTATTGATGAGAACGTAGTAAGCGGTGCTGGCGGAAAGAACGGAGGCAGGGTTGATGGTGATGGTTGTCGTTCCCGAGCCGGAAACGAGAGACGTATCATTCGTCGTAATGGTTTCCACGACGGAGTTGTCACTCCCTTTCTTGATGACGATCGTCCCCGTGCCGCCCTGAATGATTTCGCTGAACGTGAGGACCAGATTGGCGTTCACGTTAATGCCGGTGGCATTGTCGGCGGGGGAATAGGTGGAGACAGTGGGAGCCGTGAGATCGGCCGTGGTGAAGTTCCACGTGCTCGCATCGCTCCAGGCGGCAAGATCATTGCCCGCAAGATCCTGCAAGGCGTTGCCGTGCACTGTTACGTAATACTCCACGAACGCCGTGAGCGTACTGGCCGGGTTGATGGTGATCGTCGTGGAATTGGAGCCGGAAACGTACGTGGCATTATTGGCAGCAATGGTTTCGATGACGGAATCATCACTCGTCTTTTTGATCACAATGGTTCCTGTTCCGACGGTGACGGTCTCGCTCAGGGTTAGAACCAGATTCGCGGTTTGATTGATGCCGGTGGCGTTATCTGCGGGGGAGAGGGTGGAGACTGTCGGGGCAATCGTATCCTGTGAGGTGAAATTCCACGTAGTGGTGGCAGAGATGCCGGCGTAGTTCTGCCCCGATCCGTCCTTGAACGCATTGGATCCGATTGTGAGGTAATACGCCGTATCCGTGGCCAGTGTCGTCGCGGGATTGATCGTGATCGTCGTCGTGCCCGATCCCGAGACGAGTCCGGTGTCATTGGCCGTGATCGTTTCGATAATCGAGTTGTCGCTGACCTTTTTGATAACGATGGTCCCCGTTCCGCTCTGCACGGCTTCGTCGAATGTGATAACAAAGTCTGACGTCGTGGAGACGTTGTAGGCTTCGTCCGCAGGAGACAGCGAAACAAGATCGGGCGCCGACGAGCCGTTCTGCTCCCACCAGGAGACAACATAGGAGGTGTAGCCTCCGGCAATCACGTCCACATCTCCATCGGAGTCAATGTCCCCTACATCGAGGTTGTTCGGATTGCCGTGACTCGAGTCGATCGTACGCTGGGTGAACGTTTCGTTTCCATCATTTTCCAGCCACAGGACCCCTCCCCCATACGCGATCACCATGATATCGTTGTCTCCGTCCCCATCCACATCGATCACTTCGGTCTCCCCCGGTTCCGTCGTGGTGCCGTAAGTGGTTGCGGTGTACTTGGTGAAGCTTCCGGTGCCGCTGTTTTTGAACCAGTATATGTTGCGATAGCTGTCCGTCGCAACGATGTCACGGCTCCCATCGCCGTCCACATCCCCCACGGAAATATTGTATATTCCCGAGGTGGTCGGAACTGTGCGTTCCGTGAACGAGCCCGCTCCGTCATTCTGATACCACCACAAGGCGGAGGTTGCCGAAACGCCGACGCTATCTTGATCGCCATCGCCATCCATATCGCCGATCACGGCATCGTACGCGACGTCCAGAGAATCGATAGTGTGGCTTACCCAAGCGCCGCCGGTGTAATCGAACCATTTGACGGTATCTTCATTGCGGCCGGAGGTGACGACTTCCAGTGCGGCGTCTCCGTCCAAATTACCAATGTCGACGCTGAGGGCATCGTCTGACGTACCCACTGTGGAACGGGTGAATGTTGTTCCGTTGTTGCTGTTCGTGTACAGGTAGATGTTGTCTGATCCGTAACTGGCCGCAACGACATCTTGGTCCCCGTCTGCATCCATGTCCCCAACCCTGATTTCTGCAATCGCTCCCTGGTAACTCGATTCCATTTCGCTGATCGTGAATGATTGGCTCCCATTATTCCTGTAGAGCCACAGGTCTGCGCCCCATGATCCGCAGACGATATCCATATCCCCGTCATTGTCGATGTCCACGATGGCGGAGGCGTAGCAGTCGTTCCAGTAGGGGGTTCCTGCCGTGAGGGCGTGCTCTGTCCACGTGGGAACGGCCATCGCCTCAAAGGGGATGACCAATGCGACACAGACAAGCACTGTAGTGAGAGAATAACGAGCCCGTAGGCGCGAAGCGGCCTTCACGGACGGCAAGTATAACACGGTATTATTGTGAATTACACAGCAGATCCTGCCTGAGAGGTACGAGAGTTTTTCTGTTCATTGCATCACCTCTTTCACCAGCGCGATGATCTTGGCGACCTCCGCGCGGGTGACGGGAGCGTCGGGCCGGAAGGTGCCGAGATCATTTCCATTAACATCCGTGTCGCCGCCAATGAGGCCATAGGCTGCCGCTGTCGCGATGGCCTGTGCATAGGGATGGTTGGATGGGACATCCGAGAACGGGGCGGCAATCTTGATGCCGGTCGGAATCCCCATCACTTCCAGAATCGTCTGAATCACCGCCCCGCGCGTGGCGGGGGAGTGCACATTGAGCTTCGGAGAGAAGACGGAGAGACTCATGGTTTCGGCCTGTGCTACAAAACCGGCAGCCCACGTTCCCTGTGCCGAAGTGTTGCGCGGAGGCGGAAGATTCCCCGACTCTTTTTCTGCCGCATTCAGGGCCATTTTTACTATCTCTGCGAACGTCACGGGATTCGTGACACCGAATTCCCCCGTAGGCTTGCCACTCGCATCCGCATAGCCCGTGGCGATCTTCTCTTCCACCATGAACGAGACGAACGGTGCGTACCACGCGGAGAGCGGCACATCCGCGTAGAGCACGGGCGTCTCATCCACCATGGCATAGAGCCGGTCGCGCCGCGCGGCGACGGAGGCAAGGGAAGGAGCGGCGCTCTTGGACGTTCCCTGTTCATCAAGCGAATCTCGTTTGGCCAATCGTTCCTCCCGTCGTTTCGCATTCGCTTCCTGTTCCGTCTTCAGCGCTTCCTGTTCCGCAAGCAGGACAATCTGTGCCTCCGCCAGCTTCTCCTCTTCCTGAGCTACGGCCCGTGCCATGCGTTCTTCGCGGTGCAAGGCATACTTTGCTTCAAACTCCGCTTTGGTCTTCTCAATCTCGGCAATGCGTGCCTGCCGCTCGGCAATGCGCTCTGCGATACGTGCTTCCTCTTCCGCCGCCATCTGTTCACTCCATTGCTCATTCATATTTTCCGTTCCATTTTTTTCCTCCTCGATCGCAATCGTGATGCTTTCCTGTTTTTTGCCTTCATACCGCGCAAAAATTGCCGCCCGTGCCGCCGCGATCCGCACGGCCATGTCCTGTTCACTGCCTCTTCTTCCTCCATTGCCCTGCGTCGTACCCGTTACGGTACTGGTTCCGGAATCTCCAGAATTTTGTGCTTCCCCGAAGAGCCCGAATGTCGAGAAGTGTGTCGTCGTGCATGTCACCGTGTTTGCTCCCGTATCCACCGCACAACTATCCAGCGCATTCCACGCGCTCCCGTCCCATCGGTAGATCCAGAGCGTCGATTCGTCGTATCCGCTCACCTGATCATCCGTGTATTCCATGGTGATCGTGATCGCCTCCAGAAAACTGGTGACCACCGTACTGCCGCTGATCGCGCGGATGTCGTACGTTTGATCTCCGATCACCTCCGTACCGGATGGCGTGTCCGTAACGGCGATCACCGTATCTTTTTCAATCTTCTTGATCTGGAGTGTGAAGGTGTTCGTGGAGGCAGAGGCAGGCACGGTGAGGGAGGCTCCCGATCCATTACTGGTCATATCCAAACTCCCTCCGCTCGTGGGAACGGTGCTTCCTGTTTGCGTACCCACGGACGCGGAGGCGGTGCAGCCCGTCGTGGTGAAGAAAGAAGTCGGGCCGGTTCCCGAATTGAGCGAGAGATCACGGGAGACGGGACGGTAGTAGTAGGTGGTGCAGATGGTGAGGTTGGAGAGAGATACGGAGTGCGCCAGCAGACCGCCGGTACCCGTATCGGTTTCGCTTGTTGCGGAACCGAGAGCGGAGGTGGTGCCGTACTGCAAAAGAGTTGATCCGGATTCGTCCGTATTCCAGGTGATGGTGGCACTGCCGCTGCCGGCCGATGCGGCAATCGAAGAGAGAACCGGTGCGGTGAGATCCACCGTGGTGAACTGCCAGTAGCTGCCGGAAGTCACAGCAGGGGCGTGGATGTCGGCCGCATTTTTGAAGGCAGAGGCAGTCCAGACGATGTAGTAACCGGTGCTTTGGGCAAGGGTCACAGAAGGATTGAACGTGAGTGCCGTTGTGCCGTTGCCCGAGAGTAGGGCGCCCGAAACCGTGATCGTTTCCACGCCGGTACCATCCGAGGATTTTCTGATGGTGAGAGACCCCGTGCCAGCCCGCGTAGCCGCATCGAAGGTCACAGTGAGGTTTGCGTCCAAGGCAACATCTTCGGCGCCGTTGGCCGGCGAGAGCGACGACACTTCCGGTGCATCCACCACGCTGAATGCTTTGCCGCTGACGGTGTACCAGTCGGAACTTGCCGCTGCATCGTCCTCGGCGCGGATACGCAGGTAGTAGTCATCCGGAGAGAGCACGGTCCCGCCGCTGCCGACGAGGTAGGTTCCGCCGGTTTCACCGACGGTGTAGGTCGCGCTGCCTTCGCTGCCGAACGGCGACCGGTAGTCCACCACGAGAGAATTGAACGCATCATCCGTGGCGATTTGAATTCTGAAACGTACCTGCTCGGCGTCATCGTTGTCGCTCAGGGTAGCTGTCAACGTCGAGCCGGAAGCATTGGTAATAGAGCTTCCGCTGGTCAGATCGGCGGAGGTGACACTGGCGGGGGTGTCCGGAGCGGTATTGGCCGTGCCCGTGGTGAACGAACGCGTGGCAGACAGGCTGCTTCCTGTGCTGTTGATCGCCTGCACGCGCCAGTAGTACTGTGTATCGTTACTCAAGGCGGAGTCGAGCGTGTAGGAAGTGCCGGTGATGCCCGGTGCATTTTTGACCGTGCTGGCAAAACTCGAAACCGTGGAAATGAGCACGGTGTACGTTGCTGCGTTTTCAACGGGCAACCATTCGAAGGTCGGCGTTGTCGTCACGCCCGTGGTCCCGTCCGTGGGATTGACGAGGGTCGGGCTGGTGGGCGCACCGTTGGGAGCCAGATAGACGAGGTCGTAATCCGCATCCGTGTCGACCGTGTAGCCGCCTTCGCCGTTCGAGGAGTAGCGGATTGCCTGTCCTTCGGTGAGCGATGCTGTGTTGTTCGAGTACTGCGAGTAGGTGGAGTTATCCTTTTTGATGCCGATCGTTGCACTGTCCCCCAGTGCCCTGCTGCCGCCGAGCAGGTCCCGATATTGAATTTGCACATCGTTGCTCCCTTCGTACAAAATCGCCTGAAACGTTCCCATCTGGATGGTGGTGCTGAAGAAATACATGTTGGTCCACTGCACGACGAATTTGCGGTTCGGTTCCGCGCCTATCGTGGCGTAGTAGATGGGTTTGACGGAAGAATCCATTGCAATGCTGGTGATCAGATCGTCCCAGAATGCATAGATGGAATTGTTCTGTCCGTTGGCGTTGAGCGCCCCGTTGCTGAAGGCTGTGTAGTACGCTCCGAATGTGAGCACGCCATTGGTATTCACATTGGCCTGCGTGTAGTCGGTCCCGTAGAAATTGAAGGTGAATCCGATGTTAAACGGCCCTTTTTGCCCTCCACCATGACTGTCATCTCCATAGATTTGCGTGTTTGTTCCGGTGTAGGTGATTTCTCCATCCTTTGCATATGCGGGGGATGCGAGAGTGCAGAACATCGTGCAGAGGAGGATGGTCGGCAGGCTGCGACTGCGAAAAAACCGCCGCAGACCGACGGCGGGAAAAGCTGCAAAAACGACGATGGTTATTCGTGCGAAAAACCCAATGCTCTGCGCGTTTTGTTCACGCATACGCGTCATTCATTGGCTCACAGTATGCTGTGGCGTGTTCAAACGTGCAATATGAACATTGTGTCCGCGATCTTGTCCGTTGTGTGTCAATTATTACGTGTGTGTTTGCTTTTCGCCCCCGGGCACTGGTAGTCTCGTGATCAGTGAATATCATCTGCGCCTCCGCCTGCTCCTCCGCCTCCTCCGCTCTGCGGAAGGGCTGATTGAGCGCGACGCATGGTCGCTTCTCTCACCGCCCTTCCCGACAGAAGGGTTCTTTTTTCAATGGTTCACACCTCTCCATCACCGCGCTACTCGTTCCTCTTCGACTTCGATTCCACGCTCGTGGGGCTGGAATCACTGGATACGCTCATCGCTCTCAGCCTGCGGGAACAGTGCGATCCGGAGGACATGCCGGTCATCCTGCGGGCGATCGAGGCGATCACCGATGCGGGGATGGAGGGGCGCATCACGCTGCATGCATCCAT
>Ga0172381_10005343_pt1 | contig 13063 bp, 16 predicted proteins | sample Leawel6488metaG_FD_119754 | JGI IMG/M metagenome (GOLD analysis project Ga0172381, IMG submission 119754) | Leachate microbial communities from a municipal landfill in Southern Ontario, Canada - Leachate well 64-88 metaG | ecosystem: Engineered > Solid waste > Landfill > Unclassified | place... | reverse complement strand
TAGGGTCACAAACGCGGTATTCAAAAAGAGTGCACTTCTGCACTCTTTTTCGCGTTTGTGAAGACGGAAGCATGTTTTTCTAGTAAGAAAAACAGCTGAGTCCGTGGCTGGAAAATTTGTGAGTGACGGCGAACAAATTATTGTGGTTCACTATTTTGTGCCAGCACAAGAAGTTTATTAAAACAAGCTAATTAAGTTTTTATTAAAAAACTTAATTTAAAAAGTATTTTTAAAAGAATAAAAACCACTTTAGTAATTTTTATTTTTTGCACATTTTTTACAGATTCCAAATAAATCAAATGAGTGATGAGAAATAGAATCAAAATCTTTATTTTGCTTAAGTGCCTTTCTTATTAAAGAATCAGCATCTTCTTTACATCCATCAAAGTTAGAAACTTTTTTACATTTTAAACAAACAATATGGTGGTGATGATGATCTCCGACAAGTTCATAATAAACAGACTCTTGATTTAGATTAGCTCGTTTGAGTATTCCCGCTTTTTCAAAAGAAAAGAGTGTTCTATATATTGTAACTAAATTAATTTTTTTATTTTTTAGAGTCTTATAAATATATCCTGCGTTTATCGGCTTACAATCATTTGAAAAAACACTCAGAATTTCTAATCTTGTCTTCGTTGTTTTAAACCCTTTTTCTTTTAGAATACTTCCAAAATCTTTTATCATAATAATTATATATTACATTAAATGCTATTCATTTGCAATTACAACTGACTTAGTATATAATCCCAAATGTAAATGAATAACAATTATAAAAAGTCTTATTAAATTAGAATTACTTAAATATATGAATAAGAAAAATGTTTTATTGATCTCTGCTATTGTATTGTTTGTTATTATAGTTATCGTAGGATTATTAAATTCTAATCAAAAAAAGGAAAATAATTCAAATAAAATAAAAGTTGTGACGAGTTTCTATCCTCTATATTTCTTTACTTCTCAAATTACAGGAGATAAAGCCATGGTTTCAAATATAACTCCTGCGGGAGCTGAACCTCATGAATATGAACCAACTGCTCGTGATATTGCAAATATTGAAGATAGCAATTTACTTATTCTAAATGGCGGAGGTTTAGAGGGTTGGAGTGAAAATATCCAAAGTAATTTAAATAAAAATAAAGTCGTTATCGCTGGAGATGGCTTAACAACAAGAATAATGGAAAAAGAAGATGATGAAGAGAATATCAAAGAAAAGCGTCTCCATGATGGCGTAGACCCACATATTTGGCTATCTCCAACACTTGCTAGTAAAATGGTTGATAATATAGAACTCGGACTTTCTGAAATAGATCCAGATAATTCCTCTTACTATAAATCTAATGCGGAAATTCTTAAAAAGAAATTAGTTGATTTAGATAATGAATTCAAACAAGGATTAATTTTCTGTGGAAGTAAAAATATAATAACACCCCATCTGGCTTTTGCTTACCTAGCTTCTGCTTATGGTCTCAATCAAGTCTCTATTGCTGGTCTATCAACAGAAGAAGAACCTTCATCTAAAGAAATGTCAGAAATTGCAAAATTTGCTAAAAATAATAATGTAAAATATATTTTCTTTGAGAGTCTGATTTCTCCCAAACTATCCGAGACAATAGCAAAAGAAATAGGAGCACAAACACTAGTATTAAATCCTATAGAGGGTTTAACCGAAGATGAAATTAACTCTGGTAAAGATTATTTTAGTGAAATGAGAAATAATCTTTCTAATTTAAAAATAGCACTAGAATGCAAGTAGATCACACAAAAAATATTATAGAAGTTTCAAATATATCTTTCTCTTTTAATGACCAAGTGGTACTTAAAAATGTAAATCTTTCAATACACGAGGGTGATTATCTAGGAATTGTGGGAAGTAATGGATCTGGAAAGACAACACTCCTTCGAATTATTTTGGGGCTTATCTCTCCAAAATCTGGAACTATCAAATTATTTGGAGAAAATATATCTCAATTTAAAGATTGGTCAAAGGTTGGATATGTTCCTCAAAAAGTAATTAGTTTTGATAACAATTTTCCTGTAACAGTTTTAGAGGTTGTATCAATGGGTAGATATGGCAAGCGTGGTTTATTTCACAAAACTACAGAAGAAGATAAACAAAAAGTAACTGAGGCATTAAGAAATGTTAATATGCTAGACTTCATTAATCGTCCCATCGGAGATCTTTCAGGTGGACAACAACAGCGCGTATTTATTGCTCGTGCCCTAGCTCGTGAACCAAAGATTCTTTTCTTAGATGAACCAACTGTTGGAGTTGAAAAAGATATTAAAGAAAAATTTTATCAACTACTTCACGATTTAAACGAAAAACTTAATCTTACTATTGTGATAATTACCCACGATATAGAAAGCATGGCACATGAAGCTATGCATGTTGCTTGCATTAAAGACAATACCTTGGTTTTCCATGAATCAATTGATGATTTATTTAAAAAGTCACATGGAATAATTAATTCATAATATTATATGCTTGAAATTTTTCAATATAGTTTTATTTTAAGAGGTCTTGAAGCAGGAATAATTGTAGCCTTTATTGCTCCACTTATAGGTATTTTTCTCGTATTAAGAAGATATTCTTTGATTGCTGATACCCTTTCTCACATTTCACTCGCTGGAGTTGCTATGGCATTTCTATTTGAGTGGAATCCTATAATAACTACAATTGGAGTAACTACCCTTTCTTCTGTTGGAATAGAAAAATTGAGAAATACGAAACATGTTTATGGTGAGACCGCTCTTGCTCTTTTTTTGTCTCTAGGGCTTGCTCTTTCTACTGTTTTATTAAGTCTTGGAAAAGGTTTTAATTCAAACTTACTCAACTATCTTTTTGGTAGTATTGTTACAGTAACACCAAACGATATTTTGACTATTTTTATCCTTGCAATAATCATTGTTGTTCTTATTATCCTTTTTTACAAGGAACTTATTTATATAACCTTTGATGAAGAATCAGCAAAAGTTAGTGGATTACCGGTACGGTTTATAAATACCCTTTTCATAATGTTAGTGGCATTAACTATTTCACTTGCAATACCTATAATTGGTATTCTCCTTATTACAGCACTTATAGTTATACCAGTTGTGACAGCCCTTCAATTAAGAAAAAGTTTTATGAGAACGATTATATACTCTGAGATAATTTCTATATTTTCTGTAGTCTCTGGAATATTTATTTCTTATTATTTTAATCTCTCCACGGGCGGAACAATAGTTCTATTGATGCTTGGTATTTTTCTTTTAACAATTTTTTACAAGAAAACCAAGGCCAGACCTTGTTAATAAGAAAATAATGTTATTATCTTGTCAAAAATCATTTTAACCTTAAAAAATAAAGCAAAATAAGATTTTTTTTTGACTAATTCCCTGTCTTGTGTTTATATTCACAAGGTCAGACCTTGGTGCCAAAAATATCCCCAAGAAAATAGCTTCTTTTGCTTTGTTCTTGAACTTAAAAATATTTCTTTTACTAATTCTATCTCAATTATTCTTTTCATTTAATTAAAACACCAACATAAAAACATTTTCTTCTTTTTGAATAAACTGCCTACATTCTATCTCCTCAACAATAATGCCATCATTCACCTGGATACCAAACAAAATCTTCCTTTTCCATGGTATCTCGCAAAATTTTACGATTCGCTTTTTGTTCATCAGTGATTTCGTCTGACTCCCAAGCACTGCGAGGTAATACCTTTTTAATTTGTGTCATAAAATTCCACCTCTTCTATTATCTTTTTAATTAAATCAAAAGAAATGTTTATCTTTCTTTAACATCGTAATTGGTCTTGATTGGACAATGTAAAATTCCCTATTTTCATAAGCCCATTCAATATCACAAGGAAAACCATAGTGATCTTCTATTTTTATTATCAGTTCTGCTAATTCTAGAATCTGATCTTTAGATAGAACTTGAGACTCTGCCTTTTCTTTTGGTAAGTCTTTCCATTCCACTCCTCCACTTTCCCCACGATACAAAGCCCTATTTTGCTCGTTTATATTTATATCCAAAATTCCTCTTGGCTCTTTTTCTACCACATAAGAATCAGGCGTCACCGAACCAGAGACAATGGCTTCTCCTAAACCAAAACCAGCCTCTATGATAAGCTGATTCTGATCCTCAGTTACAGGATGAACAGAAAAAGCAATACCAGAAACTTCTGATTGAATCATTTTTTGAACTACTACAGCCACAGAAATTTTCGATTTATCCAATCCTTTCTCAAAACGATAGAAAATAGCACGGGGAGTAAACAATGATGCCCAACATCTTTTAACATTATCTATTAAATTCTCTTCTAATGATCAAAAGCTGAAGAAAGGACAACAAAACCATTTGGAACAGAGATTCCAGAATTCAACATTTCTCCTAGTGAAGCACCCTTACCACCTGCTATGTCTGTATCCTCTTTATTTATCTCTTTAAGCTTTTTTGTATATTTCATTTTATTTTTTAAAAATCCTTTCTATTAAATTTTTTGGTCTATTTTTTAAACCAAAGAAGACTATGAGTTCTGCAACAACAAAAAGTATTAAATAAACAGAAAGAGCAAAAATTATACGACCGTAAGCTCCATCATAAAACATTGGAGAAGTATGTTTGATGTAAATTCCTAGATAAGCCCAAATAAAGACTAATCCATAGATGATATCTTTTCTTTTAATTAATACAAAAAGACCAACAACTGCTCCAATAGAGAGCATTGAAACTGTAAAACAAACAGGATTGTTTATTAAATCAAAACTTTTTACGAGAACAACAAAATTAGCAATAGTAGCGACTGATATCCAACCTAAATAGACAGTAAAAGGAACTCGAACTAAAAGCTTCTGCCAATCATCTAACCTTTCTCTTCTTAAGTAAACAATTATTCTGATTAAAGAGGCAAGCAAGACAAGCATTGTGAGAAAACTCAAAAGAATTAAATTATGATGCCAAAATAAAATCCAAACAATATTAGCTATAGAAGAAATGCAAAAATAAAAACCAACTTTACTTAAAAGATTTTGATCTCTTTTAACTTTTTTAAATAAACCTAGTTGGTAAAGAACATACAAAGCCACTAAGAAATATATAATTCCCCAGATGGAAAAAGCAAGAGGAACAGGAGTGAATAAATTGGGATAGAGTTCTGAAATAGATCCTGTCGACATATTGTTTATTGGTAAAAAATTAGCCAAGAAATTAACAATTATCATGGCTAAAAAAGTAATAGGCACAAATATTTTAGTAATTAGTTTTTCTTTTTTCATATAGTCTAATTATACCCTTTTATGAATAGAAAAAGAAATCTATGTGGGGATTATTTTTTCATTTGACAAAAATGATATTTTGTTAGATACTGAGAAAAACTATTCAAAAATGAAAAATTTTAAAATTTTTATCCGTCTCAAGGAGATGATAAAAGAAAACAGCCAAATATCTATGGCTGTAGAAAACGCCCACAACATAATCCGCAAAAACAAAGTAATAATCTTTGAAAGAAAGGATTCAGTAGGTTATATTGTTTACCTTGAGAACGCTAAAGAAATACCTAAAAAGAGAAATAACGCTAGCGTTTGCTCTTGGAGTGAAACAATGATGGTGGTTAACCACCTTAGGAAACAAAGTTTTACTGTAGAAATCAAGGACAACCTAGAAAAAGTTCTTGAAATCACAAAAAAAATTTTGATTTATGGTGATTACCCTCCAGAAATTGTGGAGCTAAAACCCGAAGACATAAAATAATAGGCCTGAAGAGCCTATTTATTTTGCCTGATTTTATTGCCAATCCTTGCTTTGCCGACAAAGCAATTCCTTCTTTTTATCTTTGTCTCTCATTATTTCTTCAATCATTTTTTCCATTCTCATTTTCTGTGAACCTTTAACTAAAATCACATCTCCTTCCTTAATTTCTTTTACAAGATAATCCCCTGCCTCTTTTGCTTCATTAAAATAAACAATATCTTTTTTAAAAAAGTTGTTTTCTATAGCACCGCCTGCTATCATTTTTGCCCTTTGACCAACAACAATTAATTTGTCTGCTATTTCTGATACTTTTAAACCCACCAACCGATGCTCTCTTTCTGTGTATTTTCCCAATTCAAGCATATCTCCTAAAACAGCTATCTTGCGTCTACCCCTCATCTCTTTTAGAACATTAAGAGCCACTTCTAGAGCTAGTGGAGACGAATTATAACTATCATCTATAATAATTGAATCATTTATCCCCTCCAACCGAGATAACCTACCAGCTGGTGTTTTGAAACTACTAATAACTTCTATACTTTCTAATAAATCAAAACCCAATTCTTTAGTACAAGCCAAAGCGGAAGTAACTATTCCGGCGTTATGCAAACCTAAGACATTAGGCAACCAGACAGGAAAAGTGTTACCCCCATATTTAATTTTAAAATTAATTCCCGACTGAACTCCTTGATCACCTTCTTCTTTTTGATAATTTTCTATAAGATAAAGTATTTGATATGTGGAATTTTGATCTAGTCCAAAAGAAACAGTCCTTGATTCTGACATCTCGTGAAGTGAATAAACTCTTTCATCATCATGATTCAAAATAAGTAAACCGTCTTTTTTTAAAGATTTGACCAGAGAAATTTTTTCTTCTTCTAATTTTTCTAAACTATCAAAAAATTCAATATGAGAGGGGCAACTGGGCATTCTAGTAATTATAACCACATCTGGTTTCAGCCAGTTTGCCACTTTATTTTTAATATCTCCAGGGTTTCTCAAACCAACTTCTAAAATTAAAAACTCAGGATATTTGTGTTTCCAAACAATTAAACGGAATCCGTGAATTATAGTGCCAATCCACATAAATAAATCCTCCCCACCATCATAACAACCTAAAATAGTTAAAGGTAAACCTATTTCATTATAAAAACTCTTTTCACTCATTCTGACAGTCTTCTTAGTAGATATAATAGAAAAAATTGCTTGTTTAGTTGATGTCTTTCCAACCGAACCAGTAATAGCTATTATTTTAGGTTTATACTTAAAAACAACAATTCTAGATTGCCAAGTAATAATGTAAGTCAATGTTTTTTTGAAAAATCTTTTCATCTTAACTTATAGCTCCTATTATATTTTAACATAGATTTTATCTATCGGGAGGAACATTGTAGTAATTTAAAAGAAACTTAGTGATGTTAATAAACGGAGGAATTAGAGTTTGAGAAGCATATTTAATACCCTTAGGATTTTTTAAATAAATGAAAACCAAAAACTTTGGTTCATAAGCGGGAAAATAGCCAAAGAATGAATGCATATTTCGATCATCATAATATCCTCCTCCACTTTCACGAGCGATCTGAGCAGTTCCAGTCTTAGCAGCCACACTATAATGTTCAAACTTGTGGGCTCCGTTATCATAATTATCAAAAACTTTAACTAACATTTGAGTAATAGTTTCTACGGTCTCGGGTTTTATAATATTCTGTCGAGAAAAACCAAAATCATTTTTTTCATTTAAACCATTGCTATATTTTATTTCTTTCATTAAGTGAGGAGTTATTAAATTACCACCATTAGCTAAGGCACTGAAACTTCTAACCGCTTCTATTGGAGTGAGAGCTATTCCTTGACCAAAAGAGGCATTGGCATATTCTATGTCACGAGGACTGGTCAATAAATTCTTTATCAATCCAGAAGTTTCATTGGGTAAGTCTATCCCCGTTTTTTCTCCAAAACCAAAGGCTTTTACATATTCTCTAAATTTATCATGCCCTAATTTACTCTCAGCAAAAACCATACCCGTATTTAAGGATTGACTTAAGACATCTTGCATTGTAACCTGCCCTCTTCCTTTTTTATCAAAGTTACTTATAATTTTTTTATCAACGGTAACTGTTCCTCCGTCATAATAACTAGTTTCTGGAGTTACTGCTCCTGCATCTATAGCGCTAGCCATAACTATTGGCTTGATAACAGAACCCATTTCAAAAACATTCTCAACCAAAGGATTTCTAAAAATATCTGGGTCAGAAACATTTCTAAAGTTATTTAAATCAAAATTTGGAAAACCAGCCATAGCATAAATTTCTCCATTCTGTGGATTAATTATTATTCCTCCAGCTTGGTCAGCTTTCCATTTATCCATAACAGCAGATAGTTCTGTCTCAAAAGTATAAGCAACAACTGGTTCTAGAGTTGTAACTATATCACCTCGGCCTTGATCTCTTTTACCTTTTTTAATATTAGAAAAAGCTTCAGCAAAGAAATTAACATAGGGCTCGTCTTGTGGCCTAGCTAAGATAGAATCATAAAATCGTTCCAAACCATATCTACCCTTCAATTCATTTTCTTGATAAGCCAAAAATCCTATAGCATGAGAAGCTACATCAGAGCTTGGATAACTTCGCCAGTTGTCTTTATGAATTGAAACTCCTTTGATTTTTAAATCTTCTATTTCATCAGCTTGTTCTTTGGTTAGTTTGCCACCAATTTCTTCATATGGATCACCTTTTTTATTAACTCTCAAGATAAAAGTATCATGATCTATATTTAAATATTTACTTAACTTTTGAAATAAATTTTCTGGTTCTTCTTCTAAGTCGTCTGGCCTAACAGAAAGTTTAAATCCCGATGTAACGGTAGCCGCTGAAACTAAACTTTCATCCTTATTAGAGAAAAATATAGAGCCCCGGCTAAAAACATCACTAGAACTTGAAATATGTTGACTATTTACTTCGTTGAGGTAAGCCTCACCATTAATGACCTGTAAATAGAAAAGATTAACCAATAAGACGATCGCTACTAAAAGAAATATAGCTATAATTATTCTTATTCTCGCTTTAAAGTTTAAAACCCTCATTATCTGACTGCCACATAATTAATATCTCTAGAAACAAAGAGATTTTGCTCATTATCAGTAAAGCCGTTAGACATCGCATATTCTTTATCTAAATCTTTAATCATATGAAGATAGATTAAATCTAATTCATTGACTTGGCTATTCAGACTAGTGATTTTATTTTCAAAAGATCTTCTTTTAACAATGTTACAAGTGATTGAGCCAATTAGATAAAAATAAGAAACAGAAAAAATAGCCAGAGTTACAATCAACAATCGAAAAACTGTCCTCCTTAATCCTTGGTTTTGTCTAAAATCTTTAGTTATAGCTATGGCTCTTATCATATTTATTTAAATTATTTTTTCTATTAATCTTAATTTAGCACTACGAGAACGCGGGTTTTCTTTTTCTTCTGTCTCTTTTGGTATAATTGGTTTTTTGTTTATTAATTTTGCTTGCCCTTGTTGAACTAAGTCTCTAAATTTTCTTTTAACCAAACGATCTTCTAAACTATGAAAAGTAATAACGGCTATTCTTCCTCCTAGACTTAGATTTTGAAAACCTCGGTCTAGCACTTTCTCTAAATTCTCTAATTCACGATTGGTAGCAATTCTAAGGGCTTGAAAAGTTTTAGTGGCAAAGTGAATTTTTCTTCCTTTATAAAAACGACCAACCACTTTTTCTAAAATAGAAACCAGGTCGAAAGTAGTTTCAATCTTCTTATCCTGTCTAGCTAAGACAATTGCTTTGGCTATTTTTCTGGCGTATTTTTCTTCCCCAAAACCATAGATAATATCCGCTAAACTTTCTTCTGCCCAGTCATTGACGATTTCTTTAGCCGTTAAATCTTCGTCAGTCAAATCTTTTTTTAAGGTCATTAAAAGTGGTTCATTTTTTAAGAAGGAAAAACCCCTCCCGCTTTCTTCTAATTGAAAAGAACTGAAACCTAAATCAAGAATTAGCCGATTAATCTTATCTATATTTAAACGCTTAATTTCTCGATCTATTTCCTCAAAACCATTATTAACCAAAACAATATCTGCACCTTTATCTTTGGTTAAATCTTTCACCCTATTTATGGCATCTATGTCTAAATCAAAACCAATAATTTTTACCTTAGAACTAAATCTCTTTATTATCTCTAAGGTATGACCTCCACCACCTAAAGTGCCGTCAACGATAATATCGCCTTCTTTTAAACCAAGTCCATCAATCGTTTCTTTAAGCAATACAGAAATATGTCTCATATTAAAGAACACCACCCTGCCCTAATTTATCTGCGAGAGCGTCTGCCTGTGTTTCCACTTTCTTCTTGTATTCATTCCAAGTAATTTCATTCCAGATTTCTAATCTGTTCTGAACACCAATAACAACAACTTTGCTTGAAAGGCTTGAACGGTTTTTTAAATTTTCCGGGATTAGTATTCGGCCATTTCCATCGACATCTACAACCACAGCTTGACCAAACATAAATCTTGAAAAACTTCTATTATCACTTGCTAACATTGATGAATCAGATAATTTGCTAGAAATTTTCTGCCACTCCTTTGTGGTATACAATGCTAAACAATTATCTAAACCTGGAGCAACAACAATACTCTTTCCCATTTCTTTCCTAAATTTAATTGGTAAAGAAATTCTATTTTTATCATCTAGGGTATGTGTGTATTCTCCGATTAGCATATTTATAAAGTAGGATTTTATTATTACCACTTCATCCCACTTAATTATTATTATAAACCACTTTGCCCCACAAAACAAATGGCCTATCCCACTTAAAACTGTGGATAACTAAAAAAGAGACCTGACCGGTCTCTTTCTTGTTTAAAAATATTAATTATTCTCTCTTGTGCATTATTGGAAAGAAAATTACATCCCTTAAGTTTCTTTGCTCGGTTAAAATTGCCACTAGTCTATCTATACCCATTCCAAATCCCGTCATTGGTGGCATTCCTTGTTCCATAGCCGACAAAAATTCCTCATCAACATCCATAGCTTCTTCATCTCCGGCATCTTTTGCTTTTGCTTGAGCAACTAAAAGTTCTCTTTGGATAATTGGATTTATTAATTCAGCATATTGATTAGTAATTTCTGCTCCCCCAACAATTAATTGGGCGACCTTGGCGGTACCCTCGTCTTTGTTTTGTTGGGCTAAAGGTTTTAACTCTCCCGGAAAATCTATGACAAAAGTTGGATTTATGATTTTAGGACGAGAAGATTTTTTATAAATAAAATCTAGCAAATTCCCCCTGCCCGATTTCTCGGCTTCTTCTTTTTCCATTCCCCATTTAATGGCTTCTTCTTTTGCTTCTTCCTGACTAATATTTTTTATGTCTATCCCAGCATTTTCTTTGAGTAAGAGGGCAAAGGAAACCCTTGGCCAAGAACCACTGAAGTCTACTTCGACTCCATTACCTTCTTTGTCATAAACCATAAAAGTATTCTTACCTATAATTTTTTCTGCTAAAGACCTTATTAATTCTTCTGTCCAAAGCATATTTGTTTCTAGGGTTTGATAAGAAGCATACCATTCTATCATTGTAAACTCCTGAAGATGAGTAGGGTCTGAACCTTCATTCCTAAAATTCTTACCAATTTCATAAACTCTTTCATAACCTCCAACCATAATTCTTTTATGCTCCAACTCTAAAGCAATTCTTAAGACCATCGGCATATCATAATCATTATGGTGTGTTTCAAAAACTCTAGCCATTGCTCCGCCTGCTTGGTTTTGTAAAATAGGAGTTTCTATTTCCATAAAACCCTTGTCGTCAAAAAACTTGCGGATAGCCTGAATAATCTTAAAACGAACTTCGAACCTTTTATATGATTCTTCGTTCATTAAAATATCTAAATATCTTTTACGACTAATTTCTTCTTGATCTTGAATTCCACACCATTTGTCTGGCAACGGCAAAAGCGATTTAGATGCCATCATCCAGTTTTTTATTAAAATACTTTGTTCACCTCTAGTTGTCACAAAAAGTGGACCAGTAACAGATATATAGTCTCCACTATCTACGGTGTTATTAAACAAATCAAACAAACTGTCATCTAACTCACCCTTTTTCAAAACAGCTTGCAAGCGACCACCTCCAGATTGCAAAACAACGAAAAGTATTGCCCCTTGTCCCCTTATAATCATAACCCGACCAGAAGTAGAAATGTTTTTTTCTTTTAAATTGTCTTTTAATTCATCAAACTTATTTTTAATTTCTTTAATTGAATAATCAAAAGGGACTGAAACAGGATAAGCATCCATTCCAGCCTCTTTGAGTAATTCTATTTTATTTAGACGCACTTTGCGTAATTCTTCAAGTGATGCCATGACTCTATTGTATATCAATTAGAGTGTATTTGACTAGACCCTTAGGTGTTTTTATACTAAATTCTTCCCCCTTTTTTCTACCCATCAAAGCCTGACCAAGTGGAGATTTATATGATATTTTATTTAAAGCCATATCTGATTCTTGAGCTCCGACAATATGATAAATAATTTCTTCTTTATCACCCCCCTTTTTAACCCTAACTGAAGTTCCTACTTCAACTTGTGAACTTGTGTGTTTTTTGACAATAACCGCTGTTTTTAATAGTTCTTCAATTTCCATAATACGACTCTCAGTTCTACCTTGTTCATCTCTGGCCTCATGGTATTCTGCATTCTCAGACAAATCACCTAGCGCCTTAGCAGCCTCTAGAGATTCTACAACCTCCTTTCTTTTAAATGTTTTTAGGTAATCAAGCTCCCCCTGAAGCTCTTTTTTCTTACCTTCTGTCATGTAATTTATATCTTCCATAGCCAGTCTATATTAGCGTATTTATTGATTTAAGTCAAAGTATTCTGGGGTATAATCTTTCATATAATCCACAACCGTTCTCATAACCCTTGTAGCATTACCTGAAGCTGATTTAGGGCCCCTTTCCATAACCAAAGCAAAAGAATAGCGTGGATTCTCATAAGGGAAAAAACCTATAATCCAAGAGTTAGTATTAGTATTACCTAATCCAACTTGAGCCGTTCCTGATTTAGCTGCCACTTCAACTTTTGGAGTGTTTAATGCCAAACAAGTTCCTTCAGTTACCGCCATTCTCATTCCTTCTGAAACAACTTTCAATTTATTTTCATCTAATAAAAGTTCTTGCTCGGGTAAAACTTTTTCATCATCTTTTAATATGTGAGGAGTAAACAATTTCCCCTTGTTAGCTAATCCGGCAACTGCTCTAACCATTTGAATAGGTGTCACTTGAAAACCATATTGACC